>ERZ779866.76-NODE-76-length-94859-cov-9.544270_pt1 | contig 94859 bp, 116 predicted proteins | sample MGYA00511248_ERZ779866 | MGnify/ENA primary metagenome ERZ779866 (study PRJEB29588, sample SAMEA2155758) | human gut metagenome | biome: human gut; feature: human-associated habitat; material: faeces | place: Denmark | collected 2008/2010 ... | reverse complement strand
CGGCGGCAGCCTGACCGCCAGCGGCGGCACAAGCGGGGATGGGATACAGTTTGTTGTGGGATCACATGGGGTTACCAGCGCTACCACCAGCCTTTCCGTCACCGATAATGCCATTGTAGACGCCAGAAATGGCGGGGTCAGTGCAAAGCAAATTTCAAATCCAATTAACACGGATATAAGTGCCACCGGCAGCAGCGGCGGCATCGTCTTTAACGGCAATACCGGCACCGTGTATGGCGATGTGGAATTGCAGGAGGACATCACCATTGGCGAGGGCGAGAGCCTGACCATCGGAGACGGAGCCAGCTTGAATATAGGCAGCCATGAGGTGATTGTAAATGGCGGCACACTCAATGGGGTGGATAAGATAACGGGTACGGTGAAATATGCCCCCACCATCACCACCCAACCGCAAGGTGTTGAAGTAAAAGAAAATGAAACTGCCACCTTTACCGTGAACGCAGCCGGCACCGAGCCATTGTCCTATCAGTGGCAGCAAAGCATCGATAACGGAAGCAGCTGGACGGATATTACAGGCGAAACCAACGCCACCTATACCATTGCGACTACCATAACGGACATGAACGGCTGGCAATACCGTTGTGTGGTGACGGGTTACGGAACAGCAGCAGAAAGTAACGCCGCCACATTGACCGTTAATGCCATCCCTACTTATACAATTACGGTACAAAATGATGGTCATGGTGAAGCACTTGCAACACCAGCTTCTGCAAAGGCAGGCGAACAAATTACATTAACTGCAACTCCTAACAGCGGCTATCGTTTTGCAGGCTGGACTTCTTCTGATAATATCACCTTTGCAAATGCAGGCAGCGCACAGACCACCTTTACAATGCCGGATAAAGCTGTAACGATTACGGCAAACTGGAAGAAGAAATCCTCCGGCGGTTCTGTATTCTTCTGGGATTTGAAATTCGACACCAACGGCGGCAGTAAAATTGACACCGTCACCGAATGGGAATACAGCACCATTGATCTGGACGAATATGTTCCCAAAAAAGAAGGCTATAAGTTCGTAAGCTGGTACGCCGATGAAGATTTGACAAAGAAAATCGACGAGGTTTACCTGACGAAAGACACCACCGTTTATGCGAAATGGGAAAAAATAGAGGAAGAAGTTCCTGAAGAACCAGAGGAAACAGAAGAAATCAAAGAGCCTGAAACCATTTCTTTCTTGGATGCGAAGGAAAGCGACTGGTTCTATGAAGCCGTTTCCTATGCGGTGGAAAATGGTTTGATGAGTGGTATGAGCGAAGATATTTTCGCACCCAACACACCTTTGACCAGAGAAATGCTGGCAGTTGTCCTTTATAATGTAGAGGGTCAGCCGGAAAGCACAGGCGTGAACCCCTTCACAGATGTGAAAGCGGATATGTGGTACACAGATGCTATCCTTTGGGCAAATGCGAACGGTATCGTGGCAGGCTATGACAATGGCGCTTATGGTGTGGGCGATCTCATCACCAGAGAACAGTTCGCTGCCATTTTGTATCGTTATGCCCAGTTTAAAGGCTATGACACCACCCAAGGCGGCATGGCAGTGAGAGAATTTTCTGATTATGAAAATATTTCTGACTATGCAAGACCTGCCATGGCTTGGGCAGTGAACGCAGGTATCATGGGCGGTATGGACGACAGCACATTGATGCCGCAGGGCAAAGCCACCAGAGCCGAAGCAGCTACCATGCTCATGAATTTCTGTGAAAATATTGTAAAATAATCAATCCAAAAGTCGGAGGCTGAGAAGCTTCCGGCTTTTTGTATTTTCTGGCGCAGTGCCTCTTTTTTGGACGGATTTTCTTTTAACTGATTCGTTACGACGCTCTTTATTTTGTTTTTCATAAGGCGAAGCTTGCTTTCCTTGATGATTGAGGTCACAGCGTTTTTTTGTTAAAATAAAAAATAAGGATTTTGTCAGAGCATGTTTTACACAGAAAAGTGTGTGGAGGAGGAAAAGCCATGGCGTACAGTGAATTGGTCAAAAATTTTAACCGCATTCGTGATTATATGCGGGAATTCTATGTCTATGGCTTTAAGAGTCGGGAAGAGTATAGGAGAAAAAGTGCCCGCTCCTATGATGATGAACGTCGGCGTATAGAAAGCTGGCTGGGGGATTACATGGGATTTCGCCAGAATGCAGGCGGAAAGAATGTGTTTATTTCCATTGACAGCAGGGCAGCGAGTCACAATCCCCTTTATAAAGCATGGAAAACCAAAAGCTTTACGGACGGGGATATTACACTGCATTTTATATTGATGGATATTTTTGCCTCTGCCCAAAAGGCGCTTTCCCTGACAGAAATCACAGAACAGATAGACGAATATCTTTCTGTTTTTCCGGAGCCAAAAACATTCGATGTTTCCACAGTGCGGAAAAAGTTGAATGAATATATTTCCGAGGGAATTGTGTTGGGGGAAAAGCAGGGAAAATCCATGTATTACAGTTGGACAATGGAAAAGTGCGATTTGGATCGGGATATACTGGATTTTTTTTCAGAAATCGCCCCTTGCGGGGTCATTGGGTCTTTTCTGTTGGATCAAGTGAAGGAGCAGGACAGCCATTTTTCATTCAAACATCACTACATCACAAGCGCCATGGACAGTGAGATTTTGTGCAGCGTTTTTATGGCAATCAGAGAAAAGCGAAGCGTAATACTGGAAACCTATAACCGCCATAAAGAACGCGTATCTGAGTCCCACGTGGTTCCTCTTCGTGTGATGGTCAGTGCCCAAAGCGGCAGACAGTACCTTATTGCGTATGCGCCGAGATTCAGACGGATTTTATCTTTTCGGACAGATCATATCACTTCTGTAAAAATTGGAGAAGTCAGTGAGCGTTTTGACCAGATGCGACAAAAGCTGGATGAAATGCAGAAACACATGTGGGGTGTCAGCACACAGAACCGATGGGGGAACCGTATGGAACATGTGGAATTTACCATTCGTTATGGAGCCGGGGAAAAGCACATCCCTAAGCGGCTGGAACGGGAAAAACGCTGTGGAACTGTGGTACATCTGGATGAAAATACCAGCAGGTTTACGGCGGATGTATATGATGCCAGTGAATTGATCCCCTGGATTCGGACATTTATCTGCCGTATCACAGAAATCCATATTTCCAATGAGAAACTGGAGGAACAATTTCTGGAAGACATCAAAGCAATGTACGCTCTTTACGGGCTGGAAGATGGTGAAAATCATGATATTCAGTGAATTATATAGTACATACTACCAAACAGTGGCAGCTATACTGAAAGCAGCCATAGATCATCCTGTGGAAGCAACGGAGATGCGGCATATTGTTGAGGAACATGCTTTTGGAGAAAGCATGCTGCATATTTTGCCCGCCATTGAGGAACAACGCTGGCAGCTGATTACACCCGATGGCAAGACGCCGCTGCAAAAAGAGCCTTCTATGCCATTGACACTTTTGGAAAAACGATGGCTGAAGGCAATTGCCCATGATCCGCGCATCCGTTTGTTCGGCGATGAAATTTTTGATTTTCCAGATGTAGAACCATTGTTCTTGCCGGAGGATATTCTTGTGTTTGACCATTACGCAGATGGGGATGATTATACAGATGAAGCATATATACACCACTTTCGCTTGATTTTGGATGCCATTAAACATCAGTATCCGTTGAAAATTACACTGCAAAACTGCAGAGAAAATCCGCTGGTCATGAGCGTTTTGCCGCACAGCTTGGAATATTCGGAAAAAGATGATAAATTCCGATTGATTGGTTCTTCTGACCGATACGGCAGTACCATCAATCTGTGGAGGATTATAAGCTGCGAAAAGTGTCAGGATTCCATCAAAGGAAAACTTACCAAGAAAACGGAACGGCAGCGGCGAGTGGTATTTGAATTGGTAGATCAGAGAAAGACATTGGAAAGGGTACTGCTCCATTTTGCCCACTATGAAAAAGAGGCAGAAAAGCTGGATGAAAAGCATTATCGGATTACGGTTGTTTATGACAAAGATGATGAAACGGAAATGGTTATCCGGATTCTTTCCTTTGGGCCAATGATAAAAGTAACGGCTCCTCAGCATTTTGTGGAGTTGATAAAACAAAGATTGATTCGTCAGAAAAGTTGCGGACTTTGATGTTCGCAACTTTTTTTCCGTGATGAGATTGGAAATAACAGGTAGAATAAGGATACAAACAGAGAAACAAATTCCAAGACGAAATATAACAGTCCAAGAAAGTGATTCTCTGAAACATAAAAGGCGCATACAGCAATTTCGATTGTAGAGGACTCAAAAACCTGGCACAAACAGATGCAAATGCGCATCTGTAAATGACGCGCCTTGTAAAAATGAAAAAGGCACCAACAGCAATTTTCATTGACTTTACTTTACATCTGATGGCTTTAGACCATTGGTGCGGGCTAGCCCCGCTTTATATGGTGCCTTGTGCGAATAAGAAAAGGAGGATCATTATGCTGGAATACATAAAACAGGAAGCCGATATGACTACAACAGAAAACGGTGCAGTTACATACGCTTCTACTGGCTCTCGATGTCTGGATTTGTTTGCCACCATTGGGGCACTGCGCAGACAAAACGAAAAAGAAATCATTGCTCGTTTCATTCGAGCTTACACGGAAGAAGCAGATCTGGCCATGAAACTTCTTTTCTTTGCAAGAGATATTCGGGAAGGATTTGGAGAAAGAAAGGTATTTCGGACTGTCCTTCAATGGCTGGCAAAAAACGAACCTGATTCTGTTCGAAAAAATCTGGGGTATGTGGCTGAGTATGGTCGTTTTGATGATCTTTTGGCATTGATGGATACACCCTGTGAAAAAGAAATGCTGGCTTATCTGAGAGAACAGTTTGAAGCAGATATGAAAAATCTTGCAGAGGGAAATCCTGTTTCCTTGTTGGGAAAATGGCTGCCATCTGTCAATGCATCCAATCAGAAAACGGTACATCAGGCAAAAAAGATTGCCAGAGCCTTTGGCTTGCATGACGCAAGTTACAGAAAAGCTTTAACAGCCCTCAGAGCACAAATCCGTATTATTGAGAATTATCTGAGAGAGAAAGATTATACTTTCGATTATGAACAGCAGCCTTCCAGAGCCTTGTTCAAATATAAACAGGCTTTTTGGCGCAACGACAGGGAAAGATATGCGGCTTTTCTTTCCAAAGCAGCTGCTGGCAAGGCAAAGCTTCATGCAGATCATGTGGCGCCTTATGAATTGATACAGCCTTATTTGGGTTGGAGCAATAACGGAAGCTTTTTGCGGGATATTTCTTCGGAAGAAAAGGCTGTCCTGAATGCCACATGGGCTTCCATGCCAGATTTTGGTGGAGATGAAAACGCCCTTGCTGTTATCGACACTTCCGGGTCTATGTATTTTGAAGGAAAGCCTGTTCCTGCGGCAGTGGCACTGTCCTTGGGACTGTACTTTGCAGAACGGAATAAAGGGATTTTCCATAATCATTTTATTGAATTTTCTGAAAAACCACAGTTGATTGCCATCAAAGGGGAAACCTTTGCCGACAAACTGCGCTATGTGGCAACATTCAATAAAATTGCGGATACCAATTTGGAAGCAGTCTTTGACTTGATTCTGCAAGCAGCGGTGAAAAATCACGTGCCTCAGGAAGAACTTCCTGCAAAACTAATCATCATTTCGGATATGGAATTTAATGTCTGCGTGAATAATGCGTCAAAAACAGTTTTCAAAAATGCCAAGAGAAGATACGCGGAAAAAGGATACCTCCTGCCGGAAGTTGTCTTCTGGAATGTCGCCAGCAGAAATCGTCAGCAGCCTGTAACGAAGAATGAAAGAGGGGTTGTATTGATTTCCGGTGCTACACCAAGGATTTTTTCCATGGTTGCAGGAGGAAATCTTTCGCCCTATACATTTATGATGGAAGTGCTGCATAGTGAGCGGTATGCTCCCATTGCAGCATAGCTTCAAAGGAGGGAAAAACTATGTTAGAAATCAAAGGAAAAGTAAATACAGCCATTTGTTATGCGAAAGTCATTGAGGATGTTGCCATTGAACAGATTCAAAGAATGTGCGACTATGGATTGACAGAAGACAGCAAAATCAGAATTATGCCGGATGTCCATGCCGGAAAGGGCTGTACCGTTGGTACGACAATGACAGTCAAAGATAAGGCATGTCCTAATATTGTAGGGGTAGATATTGGATGTGGAATGTATACTGTAAAACTGGCGGAAAAAGAAGTGGACTTTGTGAAACTGGATGAAGCATGTCATTATATTCCTTCAGGCAGAAACGTGTGGGAAGGCAGAATGGAGCGTTTCGATCTGACACAGCTGCGCTGTTACCGCTCTTTGCAGGATGCCAAAAGGCTGGAACGCTCTCTAGGAACATTGGGTGGCGGAAACCACTTTATTGAAGTAGATCAGGCGGCAGATAGCACTTGCTATCTGGTGATCCATTCCGGCAGCCGTAATCTGGGAAAACAAGTGGCTGAAGCGTATCAGCAGCTTGCCATTGACCTGCATATGGGAAAAGAGGACTATTTCCGCCAAAGAGATGAAATCATCCGTACATATAAGGCAGAAGGCAGACGGGCAGAGATTCAGGAAGCTTTGAAAGAACTGAAGAACAATTATGAAACACAGGATTTGCTGATTCCAGAAGATATTTGCTGGCTTTACGGGACATTTTTTGAGGATTACCTGTACGACGTAGAAATCTGTCAGCGTTTTGCAAAGCGCAACAGGGAAAGAATGGCGGAGATCATTCTGGAAAGAACAGGTATGACTGCTGTGGAATCATTCCATACCATTCACAATTATATTGACGTGAATGAAATGATTCTCCGTAAAGGTGCCATTGCGGCACATGCTGGAGAAAAAGTCCTGATTCCCATCAATATGCGGGATGGTTCCATCATTGCGGTAGGCAAAGGCAATGCGGAGTGGAACCAATCTGCACCCCATGGAGCAGGGCGCGTGATGTCCAGAGCAAAAGCAAGAGAAACCCTCAATATGGAGTCCTACAAAGAAGCAATGGCAGGGATCTACACAACTTCTGTCAATGAAGATACACTGGATGAAGCGCCTATGGCATATAAATCATTGGAGGATATTCTGGATGTCATTGGCGAAACAGTGGAGGTCATTGATGTGATGAAACCCATTTATAATTTCAAAGCATCCAACGAAGATGTACCATGGAAAAAGAGGAAGGAGGAGGTCGATGGAACAGACAATTGTCAGGAAACTTCGTGAAATCGAGAAAAATGAGCGTATTCACATTCTCCTTGCTGTGGAATCCGGCAGTCGTGCATGGGGCTTTCCTTCTACGGACAGCGATTATGATGTGCGGTTCATTTATATTCGCCAGAAAGAAGACTATCTGCGGTTGGAAAAAACGAGAGATGTGATTGAATTGCCATTGGACGGCATTTTGGATATCAATGGATGGGACTTGCAAAAAACATTGCGACTTTTCCATAAATCCAATCCCACATTATTTGAATGGTTTTCCTCACCCATTGTATATATGGAAACCCCATTTGCGGATACATTCAGAACCATGATGGGAAATTACTTTTCAACAAAAAGAAGCCTGTACCACTATATTCATATGGCGGAGAAAAATCGCCGTGAATACTTAAATGACCATATGGTCAAAATCAAAAAGTATTTTTATGTACTGAGACCTGTATTGGCATGTCGATGGATTCTGGAAACGAAAACACCGCCTCCTATGCTGTTTTCAGAATTGATGGAGGCAGAACTTCCAGACGCTTTGCGGGAAGAAGTGGAAAGGCTTCTGGAACTGAAACAGAATGTTCCAGAAGTTAAAATGATCGCAAAAGTAGATAAGCTCAATACTTATCTGGAAAATTCCATTGAAGATATCCGCAATACTTTAAAAACACTAAATGAAACAAAAATGGCTGACTGGCAGGAATTGAATGATTTGTTTTTGCAGCAATTGCAGTCTGTTTAAAAATCCGGCATCATGGGACTTCCCTGTGCCGGATTTTTTATTATTTGGAATTTTGAAAAAATTCTTACAAAATGTCATTTTTCCTGTGTTTCCGCTGGTTCTATGATATGATAATAATATAATTGTACATGCAAAAGTACAATCGTAAGGGTGGAGGCATGGTTTGATACATCAGAAAAGAGGGATGGTTATGAAAAACAGTTACAGTATTTTCGGGAAAACACTGGCAGTTCCGCTTCTTTGTTTTGCGTTCCTTTTGCCAGCTGGAGAATGTGCATTAGGGGCAGAAAGTATCAGATGGGAAAAAAACAAGGCTGATATAGGTATTTATCAAACGGAATTATCGGATTTTTATGAAGTTTCTTTTGAGAGTCCAGACACTGGAATTTCTGAAAGAACTTTTGAAAGAGATGTAAAAAATGGTATCCGTTTGCTGATGATTAACGGTGGCTTTGTGCCGGAGCCGGATACAGTATTACAGAATGGTATTATATATGCGCCCTTGGAAAAAATTGCGGAACCCCTTGGCATTACCTATGATCTGACACGTCAGGAGGGGAAATATCTGACTTTGCAAAAAGGCGATACAACCCTTGTTTTTCCAAGATATAATGAGAGTACTGTGTTGCTGAATGGTCATGAAATGGCTGCATCTTATTACCTGTGTGATTATGATCATTTATATGTGCCTCTGCGTTTTGTTGTTGAGACCTTTGGAGGAAAGGTGCAATATGTGGATGACTACGAGAAGACATTTTGCAACGAGGATAATTCAGAATTTCCCAATAGGGTAAAAGTCAATGTGATTGCCATTGAAATACCGGATGGAACAAAGCCCCAATACGTTTCTAAAGATGGTATGGAAAAAATCATTGATGTTTCCGTTCAGTATCGGCAGGATTTGATTGCGGCAAGAGAAGAAGCAAATCAGAAAATTGAGGAGAAGTTTTACTATGATGCTTCGGCAGTTACCTATACTGGGAAAAAACTTGGCAGATTTTATGTGTACGAGTTAAAAGAGTTTGAAAATTTCCCGATCTACTTCAATGAATATACAGGAGAAATTTATAGCGAAGCGGTTGGATTGCCTCTCGTTGGACTGGATAAACATTTTATTAATATTGGTTTTATGCTTTCGTAATGGATAAAATGGGGGAAGAATGATGAAAAAACGCAGGATTTTTCTGGCTGCCGCATGTGCTTTGTGTGTGATATTGAGCCTTTGTAAAGTAATGCAGCCAGATACACGATCCGTTCAGATACAAGAAGAAACCGTTCCTTATATCTCTCAGGATGGAAAAACATTTCTGTATCTGAAAGATCTTCTGCACTGTGGATTTTTTGTAGATATAGCGGAAAGTCATACATTGGAAACCAGATCGGATATGGTATCAGAAATCGTTTTGTGGCAGGATGACATTTATCCAGAGGAATACGACGAAATCGGTGATATACCTCATATGCAGGATGGTTGGAAATATGAAACATATATCAATGGTATACAGCTCGCCACTTATGCTTATGATGGTGAATTGTTGATTGATGCGGAAGAATTGATTGGAGAAGGCATTGCTTTAAAACAAGATGGCGAAATGGCGGGAAAAACCGTATTTTATGATGAGAATGGAAATGGAGAAGTGCTGCAGGAAAGACTGGAACAGATTACAAAAACCAACAGGAATTCCATTCATGGCAATCAGGAAGCGCCAAACAGATTTTCATTTGAAAATTGCTCCCAGTATTTGATGCAGGCGAGAAAAAACACGTCATATCTTCTGTCCATTCATGCAATGGAGAAAGGGGATATTCTGAAAACAAAGGAAGACTCCTTTCCTTTGGAAAAGGTACGCGCGGGAGAATGTGCAGGTGTTTCGATTCTGACCCTTCAGGAAGAATATACGGAACTTTCTGTTGTGCTGAAGAAATTGGATATCTCTTATACCTTAAACAAGGGAAAGTTAGAATTAAAAGGGAAGGGCAATGGGAAAGCCATCCAATGGAAAAATGCGGATGCCATAGGTACTATTCAAAAATATCCGTATCGTATGTTTGGTATGACTTTGGAACTGTCAACTGGAGAGAAACTGCATTGTTTATATGATGGTGAGACACTTTTTGCAGCTAACAGGGATCTGGAACAGACGGAGGTTTGGAAAAAATAAGAATATGCTTATGAGAAAGGTGATTGGGTACCTTCAGAAACAAACAACATTTAGAATGTGTTTTAAAGCAACGCTGGCAGCCGGGAATATATTGGTGATATTTTTGGTTGTTGGCAAGATTGCTTTGCAGATTTTATTATTTTGAAAAATTTCATCAAAATTTATCACAAAACAGAGTAAAAAGATATGTTTTTGACAAAAAAACATTCATCTTCGTGAAATACACAATTTCCATTTGACACTGAAAATAAAGTATGCTACTATCGAACCGTAGATTATATGACTGACGGAATCGTGGATCTAACCACATGGAGTATAATCGTTACCACAAGCCGACCGTCTGGGCAGGAAAAGCCTGGGCGTGCGGCTTTTTCTATTTCAAAAAATTGGATAGAAAGAGGTGATGATATGCAAGCAGGAAAAATCCATTCCATTGAGTCTATGGGACTTGTGGATGGGCCTGGAATCCGTACCGTTCTTTTTCTGCAGGGGTGCCGACTTCGGTGCCGTTACTGCCATAACCCTGATACATGGCAGCTCTCCGGCGAAAAAGAAATGGATGTAGATCAAATTATGAAGATGCTGAAACGTTATCGTCCCTATTATGGCAAAACAGGTGGTGTCACCTGTTCCGGTGGGGAACCTTTGTTACAGGCAGAGTTTGTAACAGAATTGTTCAAAGCCTGCAAGGCAGAAAATATTTCCACATGCCTAGATACGGCAGGATATGGAAATGGCTCCTATGATGCATTGCTGGATTATACAGATCTGGTGATTTTTGACATCAAGCATATGGTACCGGAGAACTATCATGAGCTGACAGGAGGAGAGATTACTGTTGCTACGGCGTTTTTGGAAGCGGTGAAGGCAAATGGTGTTCCTCTTTGGATCAGACATGTGGTGGTGCCTGGTCTGACTGACGGGGAATCGCATATCCGGCAATTGGGAGAAATGATTAAAACAATCCCCAACGTGCAGAAAGTGGAACTTTTGCCTTATCATACCATGGGCGTGGAGAAATACCATGCCTTAGGCATTCCTTATTCTCTGGAAAATGTTCCGTCTTTGGAACAGAAAAAATTACAGTATCTTCAAAATGTATTGACGGAAATGATTGCATAACTTGTGGTTAGAAAGGATGACGTAAATATGAATACAACAGCTTGGCAGGGTTTTCAGATAGGAAAATGGACAAACGAAATTGATGTCAGAAACTTTATTCAGAAGAATTACACCCTTTACGAAGGCGATGACACCTTCCTGGAAGGGGTTACAGATAGAACACAGAAAGTATGGGATAAATGCCATGAACTGATTTTGGAAGAAATGAAAAAGGGCATTTTGGATGTAGAAACCAATATTGTATCCGGCATTGATAATTTTGCACCTGGGTACATCGATCAGGAGAACGAAGTCATTGTTGGCTTACAGACAGATGCGCCTCTGAAACGGATCGTAAACCTTTATGGCGGCATGAAAATGGCAAAAAGTGCATTGGAGCAGTATGGCTATGAATTGAATCCACAGTTGGAAAAGGATTTCCATGCTTATCGGAAAACCCATAACGAAGGCGTATTCGACGCATATCCAAAGAGAACAAAGGTGGCGAGACATGTGGGCCTTCTGACAGGCTTACCTGATGCCTATGGTCGTGGACGTGTCATTGGAGATTATAGAAGAGTTGCTTTGTATGGTGTTGATTTTCTCATTGGTGAAAAAGAGAAAGAACAGGATATGTTTGATGGGCCTATGACAGATGAAAGAATCCGTTTGCGAGAAGAAATCAGCATGCAGATTCAGGCACTGAAAGAAATGAAATCCATGGCAATGAAATATGGTGTGGATATCAGCGAACCTGCAAAAAATGCCAAAGAAGCCGTACAGTTTTTGTATATGGCGTATCTGGCAGGGGTAAAAGAAAACAACGGAGCGGCCATTTCTCTGGGCCGTACATCCACTTTCCTCGATATTTATATTGAAAGAGATTTGAAAAACGGTGTAATTACAGAAAAAGAAGCACAGGAACTGATCGATCAGTTCATCATTAAATTAAGACTGGTGCGACATCTGAGAACACCGGAATATAATGAACTTTTCGGTGGAGATCCCACGTGGGTGACAGAAGCCATTGGCGGTGTCAGCATTAACGGCAGACCTTTGGTTACAAAAAACTCTTTCCGTTATCTGCATACCCTGACAAATCTGGGAACAGCGCCAGAACCCAATATGACTGTTCTGTGGAGCAGAGATCTTCCTGAAGAATTTAAGAAATATTGTGGGAAAATGAGTATTTTGACAGACTCTATCCAGTATGAAAATGACGATGTCATGCGTCCTCTTTACGGCGATGATTACGCTATCTCCTGCTGTGTATCTGCTATGCGTGTGGGAAAACAGATGCAGTTCTTCGGCGCAAGAGCAAATCTGGCAAAATCCTTGCTGATGGCGTTGAATGCCGGTGTGGATGAACTGCAAAAAGTGCCAGTGGTTCCAGGCATTGAACCATTGGAAAAAGATGTACTTGATTTTGACGAAGTTTGGGATCGTTATAAAAAAGTGCTGGACTATGTTGCGGAGCTTTATGTGGATACCATCAATATCATCCACTATATGCACGATAAATATGCATATGAAGCAAGTCAGATGGCGCTCCATGACGGCAATGTGGAACGACTGACTGCCTTTGGTATGGCAGGTATTTCCGTTGTGGCAGACTCTCTTTCCGCCATCAAATTTGCCAATGTGACTCCTGTGCGGGATGAAAACGGTGTAACCGTTGATTTTAACGTAGAAGGGGATTTCCCGAAATATGGCAATGACGACGACCGTGTGGATGAACTGGCAGTGGAAGTGGCAACTTATTTTTCCAATGCGTTGAAGAAACATCCTATTTATCGCAATGCAAAGCATACTTTGTCTGCTCTGACCATCACCAGTAATGTGATGTATGGAAAGAAGACTGGTACAACACCAGATGGCAGAAAGCATGGGGAACCTTTAGCTCCTGGTGCAAACCCCATGCATGGCAGAGATGAAAATGGAGCGTTGGCTTCTTTGAATTCTGTCGCAAAAATTCCTTACAGAAATGTCTGCCAGGATGGTGTTTCCAATACATTCTCCATTGTTCCTGATGCCTTAGGAAAAGATGAAACACAACGTATTGAAAATCTGGTTCATATTCTGGATGGTTATTTCTATCAGGGAGCACACCATCTGAATGTCAATGTCATGAATAGAGATATTCTGTTGGATGCCATGGAACATCCTGAAAAATATCCAACACTGACCATTCGTGTTTCTGGTTATGCTGTAAATTTCAATCGCTTGTCTAAAGACCAGCAGAGAGAAGTTATTATGCGTACCTTCCATGAAGCGGTATAAATATGAAAATAAAAAAGTCGAGCTCTTTATAGAGTCTCGGCTTTTTATTTTGTAACAATTTCCATCCGATGTGAAAATAATGTAAAGATATAAAAGTATTAATTTACATTTCTGTAAATAAGTGGTAGTATATGTCGATGTTGGTTATAGGACATTATGAGACCAGAGTCCACTCTGTGCGGACAGTGCTTAGATATGACATGGTGTCATATAGAATATTTGTCTTTTGGAAGAGCAGAAATGGAATCTGAAAAGGTTTGAAATTTTTCTGAGATATTCAGAAAATGGATGGCTTGAAAATTTGAAATGTATGATGCAGATTTGAAGAGAGCATCATTTTTTTTGTGAGGAAAGCCGCTGTTGGCAAAGGTCAATACATGTTTTTAACCAATGACAGCTTGTTTCCTCTCTGACAACTGCACCACCTAGAACTAAGTAATCACTAAAATAAGGTTCCTCCGTAGGCGGAATGGAATCAAATTTCTGTATGATCCGTTTTAGTTTCTGTAATTTTGCTTGATGCAGGGCTAATTGGTGTTCCAGTAGTTCAATGCGTTTTTCCGGTGGAAGACAACTGGAAAAGTATAATTGCAGCCGAAATTCATCTTTGGTGTTTGGCTGCAATGGAAGTTTTTTGGATTCCCAATGCAAAAAATCGCTGCGTCCTTCTTCTGTAATGGAATATACCTTCTTTTCCAATACAGTACCGGAAATCTCAACTTCATATTTTACCAGCCCTTTTTGTGTCAAAGATTTTAATTCAGGATAAATTTGGCTGTGTTTTGCGCGCCATGATCCCAGAAGGCTGTGTTCAATTGCTTTTGTCAATTCATAGCCTGTCATCTCTTGTCGGTTCAATAACCCAAGGATGGCATATTTTAACGTCCCCATATATTTCACTCCTTATTTGTACCTATGCCATGAAAATCAATTGTATTATATCACAAACATTTTAACTTGACTAGAATTACATGTTAAAAAAAACGGCAAGCATTACTATTAGGTTACACAAGGTCAATCGACCGCGTGTGACCTAATTTTTTTATATCACAAAGGGCCGGAAAATACAAGGGAGGGCGCAAGATGACACACGTTTCTTTTGAAGAGTACGAAGCCGCGAAAGCCGAAATCATCGGCGGCGTTCAGTACAAAGAGGATTCGACACTGGAGGGGTCCACAATCCGCAAGACCTACACGACGGAGCGGGGGACATTCTACGAAGTAAACGACGGCGGGCGCGTTGAGTTTTGGAGCGACAAGCACCCCGAAAGCCGGATTTACGACGAAAACGAGCGGGCGGAAGCCGCCGCCCCTGTAACAACGGAGCGGGTCCCCGGTTACGGCGAATTGTTGTCGGACAAGATCAGAACCACGACGCAGGACTTTTCAAAGCTGAACGACTTTGAAAAATTCATTCTTGACCGCGGGTATCTGTACGACACGGAAGAGGAATTGAAAGCCGGGTATGATCGGTCATGGAAAGCCCGTCACGAAATCTTGGTGACGGCGGAAGAGTTCGACGCGGAGATTAAAAGCCGCGTGAAGTGGGACAAGGCGCTGGACACGGCGAAGCTGTATGAAACGCTTGTGCGGCTTGTTCAGGAAAAGAAGCTGACCCCCGGCGACGTTATGCAATATGCGGTTTATACATGGTGCTTGCGGAAGCCGGAAGCCGTCGTTGCTTATGAGGAAGCCCCCGGCAAATGGCTGGTCAATAATTGCGGAACGGAAATTTCGGAAGAGCGGGCGCGCGTTGAAGTTTGCGAAGAATGGGGCTTTGAAGCCAGCCGGGTGCGTATCATCGGGACCCCGTATTATGACGCGACCGATTGGCAGTTTATCCGCTTTGATTGCGCCCACATGACATGGCTTTGGAAGAACGGCAACTTGTATCAGGTGTACGAATAAAGGGCAAGGGCGCGGCGGCTGTCCGCCGCGCCCGCCCGGAAAGGCGGTAAACATGGGGTGCATTTTCAAGCCGGAACAGTTGTCGTGGGAGGACATCGACGGCGGACGCGGTGAACTGATTGTAGAAGAGATTGAAGCGTTCGTAAGCGACTATTGCTATCAGGACGAACCCGCGGATTACGGCGACGACGGAGAACTTGCGAACGAACTTGTTTTCTTTTCGGAAGCATGGGAGAAGCTGAACGGCTGGGATTCATACGGCAAGATTGCAGACACGTTCCAGACGGCGGCGGTTCTTTCCCTGATTGACGGAGCCTTTCACGACAGTATGGCGGCGGACCGAATCAGCGAAAAGCTGACGAAATCAGCGACAAAGCCGGATTTAGTGAAGATCATAACGCACGTTGCCAGCCTGTATTGCTGGTATATATCGCTGAAAGCGCGCATTGCACAGGCGGAAGCCGAAAAATAAAAATTCAGCAGAAACAGAACGGGGGTGAATAGCGGTGCGGCAATATAGATACATCACTTTTGCAGATCGGAAGCAGATTGCCGCGTGGTATCTGGCAAACGAACGTGTCGCGGATATTGCAGGGCGGCTGGGTATGAGTACGAAAACGATCTACAACGAATTGAAGCGCGGGGAGCCTACGGACGAAACCGGGGCCGTTATCCTTGACCGCAACCAGCGGCGGGCATACAACCCCGTTCTTGCCCAGCAGAGGTTACAAGAAAACTTCAAGCGCCGCGGGCGCACGACCGCAGAGAGCGGCGCGGGCGTGTGATCGTCCGGGAATCTGAAAGGGAGGTTTTGACGGTGACAGTATTTGAAAGGATAACGAAAAGCCCGGAAGTGCTGGGAAAATTTCTTGCGTGCTTGCCAGTGATGGAGGGGCCGTGGGACGACAGATTTCACGAACAGTTTTGCGCCGGGTGCGACGCGGAGAATTGCGACGCTTGCCCGAACGAAGAGTTCAGGAACAACCCCGGCTGGTGGTTGACCCTCGAAGCCGGAAAGGAGCGGGACGCATGAAAGAGAAAATCACGTTCCCGGACTGGACGCGGCTGGCGGGGCAGATCATCACCCGCAACGGGGAAAACGGGAAGCGCCCCATTTGGAGGGCATACGATCAGGACCCGGCGGGCGACTTCCTCGCCCTCCGTGTGACGTTGGAAATTGCCGGGGGTTCAACCCTGTTCGAGCGGTTCAACAGCGAAGAGGAACGCGCCGCCGCGCAAAAGGAAGCAAGCCGCCGGGTTACATGGCGGAACGCGCTGGGTTTTGCTGAACAGTTGTGGCGGGCCGCGCCACACCGCGAATTCGTCGTGCTGTTCAGGCCGGAAAACCCGAACGTCGGGCGTGAAGCGGTTTGCATATATCAGCGTTTGCCGTCACTTTCGGCGGCGGGAAAGGCGGTGCAATGATGGACAAGCCGAAAAGCCTTTATCTTGTGAAAAATTCGAGCGGGCGCACGCTTCACGTTTGGGCCGCGTCCGGCGATCAGGCGAAGCGGATTTTCTGCAAGGAATACGGGATTCGCCCCGGCGACTATTGGTGCGGCCTGTCTACGCTGACCGCCCGGAAGTTAAAGCCGGAAGAGGTCAAGGCATGGGAAGCCGACGCGGAAGCGGAGCGGGCGACATACCTTTTCATTCACGGAATGCTGGAGATCGGCGCGAAAGCCTATGCCGAAAGGGGGTGCGCCGTATGAGCATTTGCCGGGGGTGCGGTTCTCAAATTGATTGGATAAAGACCACGGCGGGCCGGAATATGCCCGTTGACCCTGAACCCGTTTTCGTGATCGAGGGCGACGGGCGCGACCGTTTCGTAACGGACGACGGCGCGGTGATCGTCGGGCGGCGTGCCCGCCCGGAAGAGGAAAGCCGCGAACTTCCCGTTGCATTTGTGCCGCATTGGAAAACTTGCCCGAATGCCGGGGACTTCCGGCGGCATGGGAGGGGGTGACAGCATGAAACGTCAATTCTGCTTGCCCTGCTTCCTCGAACTGCAAAAGGCCGGGAAACACAATATAAAGCGCGTCGGCGGCGGACGAAATATGAAGATCACGTGCTGGCGGTGCAAACGCCGTCGTTACGGGGCTGAATATGAGATTTCCCGGAAAGGGAGTGCCGACGATGACGCGTGAAGAACTGAAAGCGGCATTCATGGAGGAAGCCCCGGTTCGTTCCGGCGGCATTGAGTATCAGAAAATAACGGCGCTGATATACCGCAAAGAAAGCGGCGGGCGCGGCCTGATCGTTCAGGCGGAATTATTAGACCGCGGCGGGCATTCGGTGACGATTGCCGCCCCGGACAGAATCGAAAGGGGGACAAGCAATGCCGAAATATGAATTTGTCGCCGTTGATTTCGACGGGACGCTTTGCACCAACGCTTTCCCGGAAATCGGGGAGCCGAACCCCGTTGTCATCGGGTACGTTCGGAAGCTGGCGGCGGAGGGTTCAAAGATTATTCTTTACACAAGCCGGGAAAACGGAACCCGGAAACTGCTTGACGAAGCGGTGGCGTTCTGCAAGGCGCAGGAAATCCCGGTTCATGCGGTCAATGAAAACCCGTGGAACCCATACGCCGCAACAATCGGCCTGAAACCGTCCGACGGGCGCAAGGTGTACGCCGATCTTTACATTGACGACAAGGCCATAAACCCGGTTGACATAGAGAGAATCGCGCATTTCAGCGCATGGGAGGAAGCAACATGACAGAGGTTAAAACGGCCCGCCGTGGAGCGGGACAGGCCCGGACGCGGCGGAGGACAAGCCGCCGAACAAAGATAAACCCGGCGAAAATCGCCCTTTATGCGACGCTGACCGTCGCCGGAATCCTGCTTTTTCGAGCGGGTGCGGCGGTTGCCTACATGGAACGCGGGTACAGAGCGGTGGGCGGCGAAGCGTTCGCCCTGTTTCTCCCGGTATTTTACTACATCATTTCGCACACCGTCGGCGACATTGCCGCGGACATGAAAAAAATCAAGGAGGAAAACGACCATGAAAAAACTTGCTGAACTGAACAGCGGCGCGCGCTTTACCTATGCCGGGGTGGAATGGGTCAAGCTGTACGACACCGACGGCGGCGCGCTTGCCCTTTCCGCCGAACCCGTCTTTGAACGGGCTTTCGACGAAGAGAATTGCAACGATTGGCGCAAGTCGTCCTTGCGCCGGGAACTGAACGGCCCGTTCCTTGACGCGCTGATTGCAGAGGGCGCAGACCGGGCGGCGTTCCTTGACCTCGAAAGCGACTTGACCGCCGACGACGGTATGACCGACTACGGGACCGCGACGGACAAAATCGCCTTGATTTCCGACGGCCTGTACCGCAAGTTCCGCGCCCTGATTCCGAAAATCGGGTGCTGGTGGTGGACCCTGACCCCGTGGACGTGCGACCCTGAATACTCGTACTACGTCCGCAACGTCAGTTCCTCCGGCGCGCTGGGCAACGGCAGCGCGTACACTGGCATCGACGGCGTTCGCCCGCTTTGCAATATGAAATCTGACATCTTGGTATCTGTTCCGGGCGAAGAGAACGCCGACGATCAGGCGGAGCGCCGGGCCGCGGCGGTTGAGGAAGCCGCGGAAGCCGTCATGGAAACGCTGGGCGACTATGCCGTGTCCCTTTGGTGCGACGTGCTGGCGGCGGTTGTGTCGGCCCTCTTCAAGTCGAAGCGGGACGCGGAAGAGATCATGCAGGAAGAGGAAGCAAAAAGGGCGGCGGAGGGTTGACCCCTCCCCGCCGCACAGAAAACAGCATAAAGAAAACCGCCCCGCGCTTGCTTGGAACAGGCGCGAAGCGGTTTCCGCCGATGAAAATACATCACGTATCAACCTAACGTGAGTATAGCACAAAACGGCGGAAAAGTCAAGAAAAAGCGCCGTTTTCAAGCGGCGTGGCGGGCTTGTAATGGGTATTAACGTTCCGGCGAAGCCTTGTCCACGCACACACAGGAAACCGGGGGATTTTGCAGGGGTTTCACGCCCTTTCCCCTCTTCCCTTTTTCTCAATGCGCCGCCGAGGGTGATGGGGGTTCGCAAGGGGGAAGAGGGAGGGGGCGCGTGTGTGAACCCTCTTCCCCCTTGCAAGTGATCGGCAAGCACAAGGCCGGAAACAGAACAGCCCGCTTCATCATCGACAGAAAGAGGGTGAAGCATGGTGCGAAGTTTCATGCGGGAAAAGAAGATATATTGCGGGGACCATTACAGGGAGGTTGATATATATTCCTACACCGACGCGCAAAAGAAAGCTTCCAGCAGGGGCAAGCGGTCAAAAAAGGTCAAGGAATCCGAACCGAAACAAAAGAACCTGAATGACAAGAACGCCCGGCGGTATTTCACACAGACAGCGAACTTGAATTTCGGGAGCGACCCGGACGCGTTGCACGTGTCGGCGACCTATTCCGCAAGGTATCTTCCGGCGACCATAGAGGAAGCGGAAAAGGAAGTTACAAACTACTTGCGCCGGGTCCAGTATCGCCGGGAGAAAGAGGGGTTGCCGCCCCTGAAATATATGCTTGTGACGGCATACAGCACAGGCAAGGACGGAGAAAAGCCCGTCCGCATTCATCATCACATCATTATGAACGGAGGGCTTGACCGTGACACCGTGGAAGAGTTGTGGCGCAAGCGGAAGCGGAAAGGACAGAAGAAAGGCGACCGAATCGGGTTTTGCAACGCCGACCGCCTACAATCCGACGAAAACGGGATTTCGGCCCTTTGCAACTACCTTGTGAAGCAAGCCGCCGGGAAAAAGCGGTGGTCATCGTCCCACAATTTGGAGCGACCGACAAGCCGCACAAATGACGGGCGATGGAATCATAGGCAGATTGAGCGGATAGCAAAGGAACAGCCGGGCCGGGAGTTTTGGGAACGGAAATACCCCGGCTGGACCCTGACCGACAACGTGTACGGCGTTACATACGAACACAACGACTTCACGGGCTGGTCAATCTATCTGAAATTACGGAAGAAAGAATAGAAAGGGGTGGTCATCATGGGAACGCCTTACAGGGTATGCGAACATTGCGGCGCACACCTTGACGCGAACGAAAAATGCGATTGCAGGAACCCGAAACAGGAAGAAGCCGCGGCGGAAACCCAGCCCATGAAGCTGGTTGCCGTGTGCCGGGAAGTTGACAAGGACACCGGGCGCATAGCGGTTTTCAAGATCAACGCGGAGATCACCGGGGCCGTGGTTCAGCAATTACAGCTACGGGCGCAGTTTAACCCGGAATTGCGGTATTTCACGCTTACGTCGGGACGCTGGGAGCGGTTCGGGGACGTGATAACGTCCATTCTGAAACGCCGGACCGTCACGCGGGCGGACGTTGACCGAATCGGCGGCATTGTTGAATTGTGAACGGGGGCGAAATATGCGGATAGGACTTCACGACGCGGAAAAAGAGTACATGAAGCGCAAGACGTTTCCGAATTACGCCCTTATGAAGATTTCGGCATACCACAAGGCCCGCGGCGATTCCGTCGAATGGTGGTCCCCTATGCTCCATTACGACCGGGTGTATTCAAGCAAAGTGTTCGACTTCACGCCGGAAAATATGTACTTGCCGCCGGACACGATACGCGGCGGGACGGGGTACACGGATATTCCGATAAATCAGCAGTTGCCGCCGGAAATTGACGCGGCTTTTCCCGATTACAGCATTTACCCGGAATGTGATTACGCTATCGGGTATTTAACCCGCGGTTGCCCGAATCATTGCCCGTGGTGCGTTGTGCCGCTGAAAGAGGGCGGAATAAAGCCATACAGAGCATGGGAACAGATCGTGCGCCCGGACAGCAAAAAGCTGGTTCTTATGGACAACAACATTCTTGCTTCCGAATTTGGGATTGCACAGCTTGAAAGCCTGATCGGGAGCGGGTACGCGATAGACCTTAATCAAGGCATGGACGCGCGGCTGGTAGATGACCGCATAGCGGGCATTCTCGCCCGGCTGAAATGGATTCGGTTTATTCGCTTTTCGTGCGATCAGATACCGCAAATTGAAGCGATCATGCAGGTGGCGGAGTTGCTGGAAAAGCACGGGAAGAAGCCCTATAACCTGTTTATTTATCTGCTTGTCACAAAGGACGTTGAAAACGCCGCATACCGTGTCGAGCAGTTGAAGAGGTTAAAGGGAATCAGCATTTACGCACAGCCAGAGCGGAACGACCGAAAAGGCATTATTCCGAACGCGCTTCAAAAAGAGTTCGCCCAGCGGTACGTTTACGGGCGGTGCTATCTGAAAGAAAGCTGGGCCGAATACCTGACCCGGCACAAAGAAAAGAGGTTGCAGACATGACGAACGAAGAGAGATTCAAGGTGATTTTTCAAGATCAGGTCAACCGCCCCGGCGCGGACGACTTGCTGGAATGGCTTGAAAGCACAGATTTTTTCACCGCCCCGGCAAGCACGAAATACCACGGGGCATACCCCGGCGGGCTTGTAGAACACAGTTTGCGGGTTTATGACTTCCTGATTTCAAGCCCCTATGCCGTGGGAACAAGCGCAGAAAGCCGCGCAATTTGCGCCCTGCTTCACGACGTATGCAAGGCCGGATATTACGAACAGACAGACGGCGGCGGGTATCGTGTGAACGACCGATTCCCGTTCGGGCATGGGGAAAAGTCGGTTTATCAGATTTCACGGTTTATGTACCTGACCGACGAAGAAGCCCTTGCAATCCGCTGGCACATGGGAGCGTATGACGACGCGGCCCGCGGCGGAAGCCGGACGCTTTCGGCGGCGTTGTCCCTCTTCCCTCTTGTGCTTGCCCTGCATTCGGCGGATATGTGGGCGACGCAGGAAGAACAGCGGAGGGAACGGAAGTGAAGTGCGCCGTATGCGGAAAGCCCGTCGAGCGGGTCCACCCTTGCCCATATTACACCCGCCGGGGTGAAGTCACGTGCGACGAATGTTGCGAAGAGTGTTACAGATCAGAGCCGTTCCCGTGCCGGGAGCATGACGCACGGGTTCGGGAAAATCGGAGGAAGAACAATGCAGATCGACCAGCGGCGCGCCCGCCAGCAGTATCAAAACAAGGTCAATAACGCGCAGGGGCATTTTTTCGAGGACTACATAAAAGCCGCGTGCGCCCTGTATTCCATGCGGGAGCGGGCGGAAGTCGATAAGACCCCGGAACCGTTCAGGGTGCTGGAGAAGTTGCGCGACGGGATTTTCAAGGGACGGTTCACGGCCCGCGCCCAGCCGGACTTTCAAGGAACCCTTGCGGACGGGCGGTCAATCGTCTTTGAAGCGAAGTACACCAGCACCGACCGCATGAAGCGGGACGTTCTGACGCAGGAACAGCAAGACGCGCTGGAGAAGCACGCCCGGCGGGGAGCGGTTGCCGCTGTATGTGCCGGAATCAACGACAAATTCTTTTTCGTGCCGTGGGCCGTATGGCGGGACATGAAAGAGTATTTCGGGCGAAAATACGTGACGGCGGCGGACCTTGAACCGTGGCGGGTGCGCTTCAACGGTTCGGTTCTCTTCCTCGACTATATCCACGAAAGGAGCGGGAGCAATGGCAAAGAAACAGAAAACGCGGAAATTGACGGTCCGGGTCACTCCGCAAACGGCGTTCAATCTCGAAAAGCTTATGCAGATCAGCGGGCAGAAAACACCGGGCCGGGTGGTTGACAAGCTGGTTCGGGAGAAAATGCTGGCCTTGCGGGGCCGGGCGGAGGAATAACCCGTGTTTGACCTGAACCGCCTTTATAACGCTGATTGCATGGAAGCAATGCGGGAAATCCCGGACAAATATTTTCAGCTTGCTATATGCGACCCGCCTTACGGAATCGGACACGACGGACAGCGCCAGAGGGTACACAACAACCCGAAGCACAACCGAAAATTTCACGCCCGCAAGGGCTGGGACAAGGAAACGCCGCCGCCCGAATACTTCCGCGAACTGGAACGCGTTTCTGTAAATCAAATAATTTGGGGCGGGAATTACTTTGTCCCCATGCTGAACCGCGGCACAAAGGGCTGGGTGGTTTGGGACAAGGGACAACACGGGCTTTCAATGAGCGATTGCGAACTTGCGTACACGTCTTTTGACCGCCCGACGCGGGTTGTCGTCATCAACCGGGCCGAATTGCAGAGGGACGGAAACACGATACACCCGACACAAAAGCCCGTCCGCCTGTATGAATGGCTTTTGTCGAACTACGCCAGCCCCGGTGATCGGATTCTTGATACACACGCTGGGAGCGCGTCAAGCCTGATTGCGTGCTGGCGAATGGGGTTCGAGTTCGTCGGGTTCGAGATCGACCCCGACTATTACGTGAAAGCGTCGGAGCGGCTGGCGGCTGAAATGGCGCAAATTCGCCTATGGGACTACGCAGACCAAACGAAACTATTTTGAAACGGAGGACTTGAAATGAAGTACGAATGCGGGAAGCCAGAGTGGGCAGAAAACGAACCTTGCCCCATTGATACCGGGGAACTTGAAGATTGCGCCGGGTGCTATTGGGCGCGGGAAACGGAGGAAGCGGAATGAATGCGGGATTCTTGATAACAACCGTCTATTGGGTCATCTTCACCGTGCGAAAGCACTTCACGCCGAAAGTGACGGCGGCAATTAAGGCAAACGCCTATGACCTGAACCGGGCGACCCCGGACGAAGCACAGGCCATAGCAAGAAAAGGAAAGCCGCTGACGGCGGCAAAATGGGCCTTGCGTATAGCGGGCTGGGCTGAAAACGTCCTTGCGGTCCTTATGATCGTATGGCTTGCTTTCTTGATCGGCGCGCTGATTACTGGAACGACTTTTGTATTCGGCTACCCGGTGTAGAGAAAGGGGGCGGCGGCGGTGAAGCTTCAACATTGCGAACGGTGCGGGAAGCAGACCGCAGAGGGCTTGACGCTTTGCCCTGAATGTATGAAAGCGGCGGGAGCGTCGGCGGAGGAAGTCACCGCGGCGGAAGAATTGCGGGACATAGCACGGGTTCTTTCGATCACAGCGGGGACCGACACCAACATTCGGGACGCAATGACAGGTATTTTGAACATAGCCGACAGGCTGGACAGGAGGAAATAAGCATGGAGATTATCAGGTTCGTTCTATCAAATTTTTGGGTATGGCTGGGGGCCGTTATCCTGATTCTTGCAATCGGGCAAGCGGCGGTGGAGGTCATCAAGGCCGTTCACCCGTCCCGGAAGATCAGCGCATACAAGATCGGCGACCGCTGGCGCATGGAGATTGACGGCGCGCGCCGCGGGGACATAGCCGCCGCGATTCGCGGAATCCGAGAGGACGAAAAGGAGGGTTCAGCGTGAAAGCGGTTATCATAGCGGGCGCGACGGTTGCCGCCGTCCTGCTGGGGCTTTTCGCGGCGGGCCTGTTCCGTCTGCTTTGGTTAAGCGTCCCGTATGAAACGTGGCTTGAATACGAGCGGGAGAAAGAACAACGAAAAAGGGCCAGAGAACAGCGCAGGGAGCGCAGAAAGGGAGGAAATAAGCATGGGTAAAATCACGATCACAGAGAAGCAGGAAGCAATTATTCGGCGGCTGAATGACCCGCTTTACACCGTGGAATTTCTGAAAGAATGGGTCAACCGCAACGACAACGTATTTATCAACGCGCCCGCGGCCCTGCAAGCTATGGGCGCAAGCGGATTCTTTGCCGCCGTCCGCGCAATCGAGCAGGCGGAAGAAAGCGACGGTGAAAATACATGAATTATCAACCGAAAGTGATTCGTTGCCGCCTGAAAACGGGCGGTAAGACGATTCAGGAAATCCGGGAAAAGAACAAGGGTCAAGGCATGGTTTACCGGGATTTCGAGAACATCAAGAAAACCTATGACGTTTTAGACGGCGTGGTTCTGCTTCTTTCCCTTTGGTCCTACGACAAGCACGCAAGCTACCATTTGCATAATTGGGACCCGGCGGACGACGAACGCATGATGACGGCTTTCTACTACGCGGAGCAATACCACCCGTTTAGGGGTATGCGACCGTATCGGAACGACTTTGAAAGGTTTAAGGCCGATTGGACGGCGGGGACATATGACCCCGGAAGCGCGTTCACCTTTGACCCGGCGGACGTGGAAGAGATCGAAACGCTTTGCGAAGAAATTTTGCCGCCGGACCCGGCTACCGCACCCGCCCCGGCGGAGCCGAAACAGAGGAAGCACAAGCGGCGGCGGAAGTGAGGGCCGGGAAATGGAAACAGACCTGACAAAGAGAATCAAGCGGCGATTGCACAATTTCCGCCCAGCTTTCAATAGCAGTATGCGGACAATCAGGTGGGCGGAGGAAGTGCAGACCCCGACCGGGTATGTTGACGTTATACGCTTTGAAGATTACGTGGAGCGGGACGAAAGTTATTGCGACCGCCAGCAGGGGTGCAAGATTCCCGGAAAGTCGTTCCCGTGTAAGGCGTGCGCCGGGTGCTTTTTCAGACGGCCCGTTTACAACATGGGGATTTTGACAAGTTGCTTTGAAGTGAAAATAACGGTTTCGGACTTCAAGAGCGAAAACGGACACAACTTCCACGGGAACCGCAATTATTACGCCGTCCCGGTTGAGATATACGACAAGGTGAAAGACCTTGCGCCGCCGGGTATCGGAATCATAGTGTTTTACCCTGAATCGGCGCACATGGCAGTTAAACGGGAATGCGAACACCGGGAGATCACCGCGGAAACGCGTTCCGCCCTGCTATATGACGCGCTGAAAAAATGGGTTGACGGAACGGAGGAAACGACATGATGAACAGAAAGGCGTTAAACCTGAAATGCCCGGTTTGCGGAGCGGAGAACCAGCCGATTCAAGTTGACATTGACCGCGGCTGGTCCGGGAATCAGATTCGGGCGAAATACGAATGCCACGGAGTTCGGAAACGGCCTTTCAGGAAGCCGGAACCGTGCGCGGCAAGATACACCGTAACGCTGAACGGTATTCAGGCCGACAGGCTGATTCAAAGATTGTACGAAGAAGCGGAGGGCGAAAAATGAAGTATGCAGAGTTCAAGGCGGTTTGTCCCTATGAGATCGGCGACAAAATCAAGATCATTCAGGAAGAACGGGAGGAAGTACGCACGATCACCGACATTGTATGTATGCACTATCTGAAAACCGGGGCCGTGCAATTCCTGTTTGAACTGGACAACAGCGGAAAGCTGGTATCTATTGCCCCGGCGGAAGAGGCTTTCAAGCAATAAACCCGCCCGTCGAGCGGGAGAAATTCAACAAGGAGGTTTTGAAACGGTGAAAACTATATCAATTATCAACCTGAAAGGCGGCGTTGCAAAGACGCTGACCGCTGACAACATGGCGCACGTTCTCGCAGTTTTCCACAACAAGCGGGTATTGCTTGTGGATAACGACAAACAGGGCAACACGTCAAAGGCATTCGGGGTTCATTCCTACGACGAAAAGAGCCTTTCGGACATTCTGACCGCCCGGCGGATTGACCCGCACGAAGTCATTAAAAAGACGCGGTTTCAGAACATCGACGTATTGCCCGCAAATATGACCCTGATTCGGGCGAATCTCGAAGTAATGATGGACAGCACCCGGCCCCAGCAAACGCGCCTACGGGCCGCGCTGGGGGCCGTAACGGGCGAATATGACTATTGCATTATAGACAACGCCCCCGACATCAACATATCGACCATAAACGCCCTTGTCGCGTCTGACGACGTGATTATTCCGATCAAGATTGACAAATACGCCTTTGACGGGCTGGCGGAACTGAAAGAACAGATCGAGGACACGCGGGACGACCTGAACCCGCGCTTGCGGCTGGCGGGTTGCCTTATCACCTGTTTTCAGAGGACCGACGCAGACAGGCAGGGCGAAGAATGGTTGAAAGCCCAGCCGGAATACCCGGTTTTCGACACACACATTCGCTATTCGGAGAAAGTCACCGAAAGCACCTTTTCCGAATCCCCCATTGCTGAATACAGCAGACGGAGCGGGGCCGCTATGGACTATATCGCATTTGTGCGGGAGTATTTGCGGAGGGGCAAGCAATGAGAGAGGAAAAAGCCGTTCCCGAATACTGCAAAAACAACCCGAAAAAGATTCGCGCCTATCAATGCGATATATGCGACGTGCTGGACGTGGACGACTTCACAGACAAGCTATTTTGCCGGGCGGGGTTTTGGCCCGGTTGCGGCGACCCGGACGGGTGCCGGGAAGCGTTCAGACCCATAGAGGGGCGCGGAAGAATCGGAGTACATCGGTAAATTGTCCGAATCGGACGGAAAGGGGCTTACATCATGGCAAAGTTTAACTTGAATCAGATTTTGAACGACGCTTCACGGGCCGCGGCAAAGGGCGGGGAGCCTACCCCCCGCCCCACTGAAAGCAGGATGGAGAAAATCAGCGTTTACGACCTTGTGCCGTCGGAAGATAATTTCTATTCCATTCGGGAGATCGAAGAACTGAAAGCGGCAATCGAAATCGCCGGGAAAGTGCTTCAAAACCTTGTCGTCGTCCCGCTCGACGGCGGGAAATACAAGGTCATTGCCGGACACCGCCGCCGCCTTGCGTCGATTTCCCTTGTTGAAGAGGGAAAACCGCAATATGAGTTCGTGCCGTGCGACGTAGAGCCGAACGAAGAAGCGGCGGAAGATCAAGAGGTCCGCGACGGCCTTATGTTGATCGTGACAAATTCGCAGAGAGAGAAAACCGCATGGGACAAAATCGAAGAAGTGCGGTATTTGCGGGAAGTGCTGGAGAAAGCCCGGACAAAGCCCCGGTTCGTCGCCCTGCTTCAACAGATCGTTGCACAGACGTTCGGCGGTGCAGAGGTTCAGGCGGACGGGACGCGGGATTTCATAGCAAAGGTGCTTCACACAAGCACAACGCAGATCGGGCGGTATGACGCGATCATTCGGAACCTTTGCCCGGACTTCAAAGCGGAGTTGAAAGAGGACCGCATAAACGTTTCGACCGCCTACGAACTTTCGGGGCTGGCGGCGGAGGAACAGCAAGCGGCGTTCGCGGAGTATCAGCGGACCGGGGAAATCTCCATAAAGGCCGCGCGGGAGCGGAAAACACCACCCCCGACGGAGAGGACGGAGCGGGAAACCCCGCCACCCGCTCCACGAAACGACACACAGCCGCCGGAAGCGCCGGGGCGTAAAGAAACATACCCGCCCGCGGAAAGGACCGCAGAGGGCCGCACAGAGCCGCCGAAACAGCCGGACGCGCCCGCGGAAAAGCCGATTTCGGCAGCAGGACCGACCGACAAAGCGGAAACCCAGCCCCCGGCGGAGCGGGAACAGCAGGAACCGCCGAAACAGCCGGAAGAAACAAGGTGCGTTGACGGCGGAATTTGCCCGTATTGCGGGGGACGGTTCGACGCGGCGGAAGCGGTCAATTACAGCACGCTGGGGACGCAGACAACGGGGCCTATAAATTGCCCACATTGCGGAAAGCCCGTCAAAATCTTTTGTTCGGTGGAATATTTCTGTTCCCCGGCGGAAGAGTGAGGGCGTGACCGTGGACGAAAAAGAGTATTTCGGAAACATCGGCGGGGTGTATGAAGAGGAACAGGCCGACCGCCTGAAAGAATGCGTTACCCTGATTGCTGAAAAAGCGGGAATTTCCCTTGAAGAAGCCGCCGCCGCAATTTCAAACGTTCTGCAAGTGATAACGGACGGCTTAAAAGAAGTATTTGGAAGCCTGAAATATGTATTTCAGGAAATCGAAGAAGCCGCCGCGTTGCTGGAGGTTGAACCCCGCGCCCGGCGGCGGAAGAAAGCACGGAGCCGCGCCCGGTTCATAGAACAGAGATACCGGGCGGAAATCAGGCGGGCAGAGGGTGAACGGATATATCGGCGGATTTACAAGCCGCCTTAAAGCGCGAAACAGGAGGACAGGCAATGAAACGCGAACGCGAAAAGGTTATAACGATCTTGCGGTTTTACCGGGACGTTGATAAAACAATCAAGCTGAACGAGCGGGTTATAAAGAACCTCGAAGATCAGTATTACACGACGCTGGGGGCCGTCAATATGGACGGTATGCCACGCGGGAAAGGCACGCCATCAAGCCCGGTTGAACGGGTTGTTCTGAACGTCCCCGCGTCCGTCCAGCAGACCATTTCAAGCATGAATCAGGAAAACAGCAAGCTGGCGGAGATCAAAGGGCATATTCTTTCGGAATTGAACGCCCTGAATTACCATCAAAAGGCGGTGCTTTTGGCGTTTTACATAGACGGCCTACAATGGGAACAGATTTCGGAACGCCTGAATTACAGCCCGCGGCAATGCCGCAATATACGCGACGACGGGCTGGACGCTTTGGGAAAGCGGTTCAGCAGGAACAAGGCGATTTCGCGGTATCGTTTCCCGGAAAAATAAGATTGCCACCCATTGCCTGTTTTTTCTGCTAAAATGGGTATTGTGAAAAGTCACAGATACGAAACGGGCGGCGGAATCCTCCCCGCCGACCTGAACACCGAAAACGGACCATGTTTTGAACATGGTCCGTTTTTTGCACGCTTCCGGGCGGACCCGCGGGGCGGAAAATGAAAAACAAACGAAAGGGGGTGCGGACGCATGGCGCGCGATAGAAGCCCCGAACGGGACAAGGCCCGGCAGATTTGGCTGGATTCCGGCGGGACGATGACGGCGCGGGAGGTTGCGGAGAAAGTCGGAGCGAAGCCCGAACAGGTCCGAAAATGGAAAAGCCTTGATAACTGGAACGCCGCGCTTGAAGCGCAGAAACCGCCCCGGAAACGCGGCGGGCAACCCGGCAATAAGAACGCCGCGGGAGCGGGTGCGCCTATGGGGAATAAGAACGCCGAAACACACGGCGCATATTCCGCCGTTCGCATTGCCGATCTTCCCCCGGAACAGCGGGAATATATCGAGGGTATCACCCTTGAAACCGAAGCGAATATGCTTACGGAATTGCGGTTGCTGATTGCGAAAGAAGCAGACTTGCAAAACAAGATTGCCGCGCTGGAGGGGGCCGACCCCGACACCCTGTATATTGACCGCGTTGTTGAAATGAGAACGCCGAAAGGTCAAGAGCGTTTGAAACAGCAGATGGAGAAGTTGGAAGCCCTGCAACGGGAAGAAGATTCGTTGCTTTGGGACATGGACGCGGAGAGCGGCAAGCCGCCGACCAGACAGCAGGAAAAGAAGCTGGAACGCCTACAACGTGAGATTGCGGCCTTGCAGGACACGACGGGCGACAAGGCCCGTGAACTGGAAGAGAGCGCATATAACGTCACAATGCAGACGGTCATAAAGGCGAGCGCATTCGACCGGGCAATGAAGCTTGAAGCAGAGTTGAACAAGATACACGGGCGAATCATCAAACTGTTAGATTCAATCAAGGGGTACGAACTGGAAAGCCGCCGGGTGCGCCTTGAAGAGCGCAAATATAATCTTGCGAAGCAAAAACTTTCGGGCGCTTTCGAGATCGACCCCGAAACGGGAGAGATCAACGACGAAACAGAGGGCGACGGCGACGTGTTCGCCGACTGAATATAGGTTCTTCCGGCGGCGGAGAAAGCCCGCGGGTTCGGCGACGCCCAGCGTTTTTTTAGGTGAAAAAATTTTTTGAACGCTTCCGCGCTTGCCGGAAATGCGTTGCCGGGGGGGTGTATTTGAGAAAAGAGAGGTCAAGAGGGGTGAAAAAAGCATGAAACTTTACGACGTGAAAGCGGTTGCGCGGTTCTTGGACGTTTCCGAACGCCGCGTGCGGCAGTTGCGCGACGAAAAGGTGATTGCAGAGGTCCGCCCCGGCCTCTATGACCTGATCGACACGAACCACCGCTATATAAACTATCTACGCAAGCGGAACCCGGAAAGCGACGAAACGATTGATTACAACACGGAGCGGGCAAAGCTGGTCCGGGCGAAGCGGAAAAATGAAGAATACGAATTGCAGTTGAAAGAAAACAAGCTTCATTCGTCGGAGGACATCGAAGCCGTTATGAAAGATATGCTTGTGAACTTCAAAGCGCGGCTTATGGCTATTCCGGCGAAGCTTGCCCCGGTCCTTTGCAAGAAAACCGACCGGGCGGAAATCTTCAAACTGCTTAAAGAGCATATAGACGAAGCCCTGATGGAGTTATCGGACTTCAACGAAGCTTTCGGAGAGAGGGGGAACGACGGTGAAACAAGCAACGATTGATCTTTTTACCCGTATTTTTGCCGTTCTTGCCCCGCCCCCGGACATGACAATTTCGGAATGGGCGGACGAATACCGCCGTCTTTCCTCCGAATCATCGGCGGAGCCGGGCCGCTGGCGCACGTCAAAGGCCCCGTATCAGAAAGAAATCATGGACGCTATATGCGACGTAAGCATTCAAAAGGTTGTTGTAATGAGCGCCGCACAGATCGGCAAGACGGACGGGTTCATTTTGAACCCGATAGGGTATTTCATGCACTACGACCCGTCGCCGATCATGGTATTACAGCCGACCATACAGATGGCGGAAACGTTCAGCAAAGACCGCCTTTCCCCCATGTTGCGCGACACGCCCGTTCTACGCGACCGGGTGAACGACAAAGCCCGGAACAGCGGGAACACGATCTTGCAAAAGATTTTCCCCGGCGGTCATGTGACTATGGTGGGCGCAAATTCCCCGTCGTCCCTTGCTTCCCGTCCGATTCGGATATTACTTGCGGACGAAATCGACCGATACCCGGCGACGGCGGGCAATGAGGGCGACCCCCTCTTGCTTGCCGGGAAGCGGCTTACAACCTTTTGGAACAAGAAAGAAGTTGACGTTTCAACCCCGACGATCAAGGGACTTTCCCGAATCGAAGTCGAGTACGAACACAGCACACAAGAGGAATGGAACGTTCCTTGCCCCGCGTGCGGGAAACTAACCCCTCTTGAATGGGCGAACATCGTATTTGACCGGGAAAATCTCGACGAAATCGGGTGCGTTTGCCCGGCGTGCGGCGTGTTGTCCTCCGAAACGGAGTGGAAAGAACGCTTTTCCGGCGGGCGGTTTATAGCAAAGTACCCAGAACGAAAAGTTCGGGGCTTTCACCTGAACGCCCTTGCTTCCCTGTTCGTCGAGTGGCGGGAGATCGTGCAAAAGTTTCTTACCGCGAACGACGAAAAGAAGAAAGGCAATATTGAACTTCTCAAAGTCTGGACCAACACAGAGATGGGGCAGACATGGGAGGAAGAGGGCGAACAACTCGAAACGGACGACCTCTACAAGCGCCGTGAAAAGTATAATTGCGAAGTGCCGGAAGAAGTGCTGGTGCTGACCGCGGGCGTTGACGTTCAGGACAACCGTTTTGAAGTCGAGGTTGTCGGCTGGGGTGAAGAGAAAGAAAGCTGGGGTATCAAGTATCAAGCGATATACGGGGATTTGAAATTAAAGCCCGTTTGGGACGAACTCGACAAGGTGCTTTCGCAGACGTTCACGACCGCCGACGGGCGGCGGCTGAAAATCATTTGCACGTGCATTGATTCCGGCGGACACTTCACGACGCAAGTTTACCGCTTTTGCAAAGAGCGGACGGCCCGCCGGGTATTTGCTATCAAGGGCAAGGGCGGCGCGGACGTGCCGTATTACAACCGCCCATCGACCGCAAACAGCGTCAAAGCGCCGCTATTCACAATCGGCGTTGACACGGGGAAAGCGATCTTGTATCAGCGGCTGGGCATTCAGGAAGAGGGGCCGAATTACTGCCATTTCCCGAAAGAGAAAGACAGAGGGTACACGCAAGAATACTTCCGCGGCCTGACCGCTGAAAAAATGGTGATGACCTACAAGAAAGGCAAAGCGCAATACGTGTGGACGCTGAAAGACGGAGGGTACAAGCGGAATGAACCGCTTGATATTCGGAATTACGCAACCGCCGCGCTGGAGATTGCGAACCCGGTTTTGAAAAGGCCGGACCGTGACGCGCCGCCCGCCCCGCCCCGCAAGCGCGGCAGACGGTCCAGAGGAAACGGAGGGATTGTATAAATGGCAAATGGAATCAGCCTTGAAATTGCGAAAAAGCACCTTGACGCATGGCTAACCGCCGAATTGGAGGTTACGACACATCAAAGCTACACAATAGGTTCGCGGAGCCTGACAAAAGCGAACCTTGCAGAGATCAGAAAGCAGATTGAATACTGGAACGATCAGGTTGCACGGCTGGAGAACATCGAAAAGCGCGGCGGACGAAACCGCGTTTTCCGTGCCGTGCCGCGGGACCTGTAAGAAAGGACGGTGAAGCGGATTGAATGTATTTGACCGCGTAATTGCGGCGGTATCGCCCGAAAGAGCCTTGAAACGGGCCGGGGCGCGTCGCAAATTACAGATACTTGACAGCGGGTACGGCAATTACGGCGCGTCGGTAACGAAAAAATCGCTTGCCGGGTGGCTTTACGGCGGCGGGTCCGCACGGGAGGACATACAAGACAACCTTTCCGTTCTCCGCCAGCGTTGCCGTGATCTTTACATGGGCGTTCCCCTTGCAACGGGCGCGTTGAAAACGTGCCGAACAAACGTCGTCGGGTCCGGCTTGAAGCTGAAAAGTCAAGTCGATTATGAGGTTTTGGGAATCAGCGAAGAGGAAGCGCGGGACCTTGAATGCAAGATCGAGCGGGAATTTTCTTTGTGGGCGGATTCCCCCGCTTGCGATTTGGAGCGGCTGGACAACTTTTACGAACTCCAGCAACTTGCCTTTCTAAATTGGCTTATGAGCGGGGACGTTATAGCAACGCTTCCCGTGACAAGCCGGGTGAATATGCCCTATGACCTCCGAATCTGCTTGATTGAAGCGGACAGGTTAAGCAACCCGCACGGGGACACGGGCGACCCGCACATTGTCGGCGGCGTTGAAACGAACGACGCGGGCGAAGTTGTCGCATACCATATCAGCACCCACCACCCCCTTTCGTATGAATTTACGGAAATGAAGTGGACGCGGGTTGAAGCATGGGGCGCGAAGAGCGGGCGGCGCAATGTGATTCACATTATGAACCGGGAGAGAATCGGACAGCGCCGCGGCGTTCCGTTCCTTGCCCCGGTCATAGAAGCGTTGAAGCAATTAGGGCGATACACAGACGCGGAACTTGTCGCCGCCGTCGTTTCGGGTATGTTTACGGTATTCATCGAAAAGGAAAGCGCGTCGGCTGATGGCGCTTTCGGCGAAATTATCCCGGAAGAAGCACAGGTGGACGCGGACGACGACAGCACGATTGAACTTGCGCCCGGCGCAATCGTGGACTTGAACGAGGGCGAAAAGGCGCACGACATGAACCCCGGCAGACCGAACACGGCATTTGACGGGTTCGTGATTGCCATTTGCCGACAGATCGGCGCGGCCCTTGAAATTCCTTACGAACTGCTGGTAAAGAACTTCAACGCGTCGTACAGCGCGTCACGCGGCGCGCTTTTGGAAGCATGGAAAATGTTTCGTATGTATCGGACGTGGCTTGCAAACGATTTTTGCCAGCCAATTTATGAAGAGTGGTTCGCGGAAGCCGTCGCAAAGGGAAGAATCTCCGCGCCCGGCTTTTTTACTGACCCGATCATTCGCAAGGCGTACACCGGGGCGGAGTGGAACGGCCCGGCGCAGGGCCTTTTGAACCCGGTTCAGGAAGTCACCGCGGCGGAAAAGCGCGTGCAAAACGGCTTTTCGACCCGTGACCGTGAAGCAATGGAAATGAACGGGTCCGATTTCTACCAAAACGCGGCGCAGTTAAGGCGCGAAGAAAAGCTATTAAAGGAGGTCAAGGGCGATGGCACAGGAAGCCAAAAAGAAGAGCGGCCCGGCGAAGAACCCGGACAGTCAAGCACAGAACCCGAAAAATAAGCACTTTTGGAGTTTCCGGGACGCGGCGGGAGAGAACGCCGCCCCGGAATTGATTTTGTACGGCGATATTGCTTCCGAAACATGGTGGGGCGACGAAGTAACGCCCCGGCAGTTTACGGAGGAATTGAACGCGCTGGGGTCCGTCCCTGAAATCGTCGTGCGAATCAACAGCGGCGGCGGCGACGTGTTCGCCGCAAATGCCATTTATACCCGGCTGAAAGACAACCCGGCGAAAATCACGGTCAAGATCGACGGCTGGGCCGCGTCCGCGGCGACGATTGTTGCAATGGCGGGCGACGTGATCGAGATTCCGGGCAACGGCGTTTTTATGGTGCATGACCCGTCCGTGGGGTTGCTGGGTTACTTCAACGAAGCCGACCTTGTGAAAGTCGGCGAAGAACTGAAAGTGATTAAGCAATCAATCGTGAACGGGTACGCCCTGAAAACGGGCAAAGACGCGGACGAAATCGCCGCAATTATGAGCGCGGAAACATGGTACGACGGCAAACAGGCCGTTGACGCTGGTTTTTGCGACAAAATCATGTTCGAGGAAGCCGACACGACCGTTGAAAACACGGCAAAAGTCATCGTAAACAGCGTTTCACTTGATATTTCGCGCTTCCCGAACCTCCCCGTTTCGCTGTTAAACCGTTGTGCGACCAACACGCAGGACGGTTTTTCAGATATACAACATCAAAATGAACCGAAAAGGAGCGAAGAAATCATGGACGGAATCAAGGACATCAAGACCGTTGACGGCCTGAAAGCGGCTTTCCCCGACCTGACAAAGCAGATCGAGGACGCGGCAACCGCCGCGGAACGCAAGCGCATTCAGGACATCGAGGAAGTGGCGCTTCCGGGCTTTGAAAATATCGTTGCGGAAGCAAAATTCACGAAACCCGTTGCCGCGGGCGACGTTGCGAAAGCGATTGTCGCGGAACAGCGCAAGCTGGGCGGCAAGTACATTCAGGACCGCGACGACGACGCGAAGAACAGCGGCGCGGGCAAAGTCGGAGCGGGCGCAGGAATTGAGGGGACCAGCGGCAAGAGCGGCGCGGACGAAATCGACGCGGCGCTTGACAAGCTTTTCCCCGAAACGAAGTAAGGAGGTAAAAGACCATGTATGAGATCAACAGAGATCAGACCAGCCCCGTGAACTTCTTTGCGGGCGACTTCCCCGTTGTGACGGAAGCCGGGGACGTGAAGAGCGGCGCGACCGTTCGCAAATACGCCCCCGTCATCAAAACCGCCGACGGTATCAGCGAAGCGACCGCCGACGGGCTGGCGGACTTGCACGGAATCGCCGCGGACGATTCGACCGACGGCGGCGTTGTGTGCTACCTGACGGGAGAATTTTTCGCCGACGCGCTGACCTTGCCCGACGGCGTGACCGCCGACACCCTGAAACCCGCTTTCCGTAAGCTGGGAATCTTTTTGAAGTAAAGGGAGGAAATCAAAAATGGCTATTCAGACTGATATTTACACCCCCCGCACAATGGGGAAAATCATTCGCCGTATGCCCCCGGTGCATACGTTCTTCCGCGACACGTTCTTCAAGAACCGCCAGACGTTCCCGACGAAGAGCGTTGACGTGGATTTCAAGAAAGGGAGCCGCGCGCTGGCCCCGTTCGTTCACCCGAAGATCGGCGGCAAGACTGTTCCGAACAGCGGGTACAGAACGGAGAGTTACACCCCCGTTCTTGTCGCCCCGAACAAGATTACGACCGTTGACGATCTGCTGGAGCGGTCCGCGGGCGAAAACCCGTACAGCGGCAGGACCCCGGCGGAGCGGGCCGTTGAGAAGCTGGCGGAGGATTTCGCCGAACTTACCGAAATGATCGTTCGCCGCGAAGAGTGGATGGCGGCAACCGCTATCTTTACCGGGCAGATTCCCATTATCGGGGAGGGCCTGAACGAAGTTATCGACTTCAATTTCACGAACACCGAAACCATCGTCACCGACGCGCTGAAATGGACCAGCCCGACCGCTGACCCGCTGGCCGACCTTGAGCGGTGGCACGAAACCGTACAGAAAAACGGCTTTGTGAACTGCAATATTTGCGTCATGGCAAAGGACGTTGCGAACGCCTTTGTAAACAACGCAAAGGTAAAGGAAGTGCTGGACATCAAGGGGTATGATCTTGCAGTCATCAAGCCCCGCCAACTTCCGAACGGCCTTACCTACATCGGGAGCATTCACAAGATGGGGCTGGACATCTACCAGTACAACGAATGGTATCTTGACAACTGGACCGACCCCGCCGCGCCGAAGGACAAGCCGCTTGTTCCCGACGGAACGCTGGCCCTGCTTTCTACGGAAGCGGACTATTCGATCTATTACGGCGCGGTGACTATGCTTGCCGACAACGGCGTGAACTTTGTTACCGTCGAGGGCGACAAAGTGCCGCAGACGTGGGTGGAGCGCCGCCCGGACCGCCGTTTCTTGCAGATCAACAGCAAGCCGCTGACCGTGCCGCATGAGGTCAATAGCTGGTTTGTTGCAAAGGTTCTTTAATGAACTTCAAAGCGCAAGTCGAGCGGGACTTGACGACCGTTTTTCACAACAGCAACGAACACGCGGACGTTTTGGAGTTTTGGATTTCCGGGACCCGGTACAAAGGCCCGGTCATTCTTGACGACGGCGGAGCGCAGGACAGGAAAAAGCCGTCTACCGACCACGTGGACGGTTTAATTCTTGTCGATTTGGTAATGTACGTCCCTCTTTCCCTCTTGAAACGGACCCCGAAAAAAGATGAAACCGTGGAGATCGGCGACGACGTTTACACAATCACAAAGGTTCACCCGGAAGCCGGGGAAATCGTGCTTTATTTGGAGGGGTTGACCGAATGATTGAGATAACGAACGAACAGATCGAGCGGGTAAATCTGCTTTTAGGGGACATCAAAGGCGCGCCGAACCGGGCGCTTTTCAACGTCATCAACCGGGCGCTGGGTACGGTGCGTTCGCAATCGGGAAAGGTTATCCGGGAAACGTACAACATCAAGCAATCAGACATTACCGCAAACCAAAACATGAAGATGAAGCGGGCGACCGCGGGCGACTTGGTGGGTTCTATTGAGTTTGCCGGAACGGTGATACCGCTAAAACGCTTCAAGGTTTCACCGTCCGCCCCCGCGCAACGCACGGTTTCCGTTTCCGTATTGCGCGCGGAGGGCGGGAAGCGGCTGGAATCGGCATACGTCGCAGATTTGGGCAAATACGGTGTGGGCGTGTTTGAACGACTGACGCGACGGCGTGATTCGTCGCAACAGCTTTACGGACCGTCTACCGCGCACATGATGGGCAACGAAAACGTGCTTGACAAGGTGGAACAGGCGGCACAAGAAACCATCGACAAGCGCGTTGAACAGGAAATCACCCGTATTCTGAACGGGTACGGAGGATAAGACATGACACCGTTAGAACTGCTGGACGCTTTGAAAGCGTTTATCGAAGAAAACACAAAGGACATCTTGCTACCCGTCCGGGTGGACAGGAAGAGCGGAGAAGCGAAAGAGCGGCCCGCGGAAGTCTACAAAATGCGACTTCCGACAAAGGACGCGGAAACAAAGCGGATTCCGTATGTTCTTTTGCAGTACATCAAAAGCACAGACACGCAGACCGCCGGGGAGCCGCCGGAAAGTTCGTGCATGGTGCGAATTGTCGCCGCCACCTATTCGGAGGACGGCGAAGAGGGCGCAATGTGCGTTCTGAATCTGCTTACCCGGATTCGTATTGCGTTTTTGCGCGACGGCGTGATTGCGGAACGCTTCATGCTGAAACCGCCTATTGAAATGATCGTCTACCCGGACAGCACGCCGCCTTACTATTTGGGCGAAATGATGACCGAATGGCGAATGCCGATTGTAGAAAGTGAGGTTCAAAAAGTATGGCAGTAGAGTATAAACCCGGAATGACAAAGCCGGAATTGCTGGAACTTGCCGTTGTGAACGGGATTGACGTTGACGACAGCATGACGAAAGCAAAAATCAATAGCCCGGTGATGATCCCCGCGCCGACCTTTCCACAGGCCGCCGAAAGCGGCGGGGAGGGTAACAATACCACCCCGGACGAAAACGGCGGGCAGAGCGGCGCAGAGAGCGCCACGGGCGACGCTGACGCGGGCGGCGGCGACGATACCGCCGGAAGCGGCGAAGAGGGCGCACAGGACGGCGCAGGAAGCGGCGAAGAGCCGGGAGAGGGCAACAATACCACCCCGGACGAAAACGCCGCACAGAGCGCCGCAGAGGGCGAAGAGGACGTGCCGGACGGGTACGACCTGTTCGTTTATGCCGGGCCGACCTTGCCCCGCGGACGGCTGAAAGAAAATGCCGTGTTCCGCGGCACGTTCGAGGACGTGAAAGCCTACCTTGCGGACGTGCTGGAGGTTTACCCGCAGGTGGCACGGCTGATCGTCCCCGTGAACAGGCTGGCGGCATTCTCCGTCAAGGTCAAGACCCCCGGCAATCTTGCACACAAGTATTATAGCGACATTGTTTCGGCAATGCGCGGCAACAGGGAGGTATAAAAAATGGCTGAATTTTACCACGGCGTATCTACAAGACAGGCCGACACGTCGGTAACAACGCCCGTAACGGCTGATTCCGGCGTTGCATTCATCGTCGGCGCGGCCCCGGTACATACCGTCGGCGGCGCGGTGAACGACCCGATCATGTGCCAGAACTACGCCGAAGCCGTCGCCGCTTTGGGGTATAGCGACGATTGGAAGAATTACCCCATTTGCGAAGCGATCTATTCGCAATTCAAGCTTTACGGCGTGTCCCCCGTCGTTTTCGTGAACGTGCTGGACCCCGCAAAGCACAAGAAAACCGTCGAGGAAGCAAATTACCCGCTGACCGACGGCAAGGTTCTTTTGCCGCTGGAAGCCCTGAAAGACACGGTGAAAGTCACCGGGTACGACATCGGAACAGATTTCGACCTGTTTTACGACGGCGGGAATCTGATTCTTGAAGTGCTGGAGGGCGGCGGAATCCCCGAAAACACGGGCGAACTGACCATTGCGTTTGACGCGGTGGACCCGTCCGCGATCACGGAGCGGGACATTATCGGCGGGTTCGACACAAACACGAAGAAATATTCAGGGCTTGAACTGATCGACAAGGTTTTCCCGAAATACGGAATCGTCGCCGATCTGATCGTTGCCCCCGGCTGGTCCGATAAGTCGGAGGTTGCCGCGGTCATGGCGGCAAAGGCCGCGAACATCAACGGCGTTTTCGAGGGGAAAGCCCTGATTGACGTTGACACGGAAGCGGTCAAGCATTACGCCGACGTTCCGGCGTGGAAGAAAGCACAGAACATCAACGCGAAAACACAGGTTCTTTGCTGGCCTTTGGTGAAGCTGGGGGACCGTGTTTTTCATTTGTCCGTTCAGGCGGCGGGCCGAATGGGGTTGACCGATTCGGACAACGGCGGTTGCCCGGCGGAATCCCCGTCGAACAAGCTTTTGCAGATGGACAGCGCCGTTCTTGCCGACGGTACGGTGATTCTGCTTGACTTGCAGAACGCTAACTACCTGAACAGCAACGGCGTTGTGACCGCCCTTAACTTTATCGGCGGTTATGTGCTTTGGGGCAATGAAACCGCCTGTTTCCCCGCCGACACGGACGTAAAGAATTACTTTATCGCCGTGTCCCGTATGTTCGGCTGGGTTGCAAATTCCTTGATTCTGACCTATTGGAGCAAGGTTGACAAGAAGATGACCCGGCGGCTGATCGACAGCATTGTTGATTCCGTGAATATTTGGCTGAACGGCCTTGTCGCGGAAGAGCAGTTGCTGGGCGGACGCGTCGAGTTCAGAGAGGACGAAAACAGCACGACCGCGCTTATGGCGGGCAAGGCCGTTTTCCATGTGTTCTTGACACCGCCCAGCCCGGCGAAAGAACTTAATTTCGTGCTGGAGTACGACGCGGAGTACGTCGCCGCGGCGCTGACGGCGTAAAGGAGGGTGCAGACAATGAAAGTTGATAACGGTACAACTAACTTTGCCGTATATGAGGACGCAACCGAATTTTACGGCATGGCGGAAGTTACGCTTCCCGAAATCTCGCAGATTGCGGAAGAGGTCAAGGGCGCGGGCATTTCCGGCGCATTCAACGGCGCGTTCGTGGGCCACATCGAAGCTATGACCCTGACCCTGAATTTCCGTTCCGTGACCGCCGACGCGATCAAGCTTGCGGAGCCGCGGAATCACCAGCTTGACCTCCGCGCCGCCCAGCAGTATTGGGACAACACCGCGGGCAAGTTCGTTCAGCAGGCCGTCAAACACGTTTTGATCGTCACGCCGACGAAGTTTGCCCCCGGCAAGCTTGCCCCCGCCGCGTCCGCGGAAGCTTCCGGGGAGTATGCGGCAACCTATTTCGCAACCTACATCGACGGAGTAAAGAAGATGGAAATTGACATTCTGAACTTCATTTACTACGTCAACGGCACGGACTACCTCGCGGACGTTCGCAAGGCGTTGGGCAAGGCGTAAGACCCGGCAGGACTTCCCCGCCGGGCTTTCTTATGCCCTTTTTTCTGTATCTAAAAATCTGAAATAACGAATCGGAGGAAAAGACAATGAGCGAAGCTATCAAGAACACCGCCACACAGGGCGCAGAACAGGCCGCAGGGACGGCGGCAACATCTACCCCGGCAGTTACCCCGGAAGCCGCAAAGAAGCCCACAGGGGCGAACGTGGGCGTTTATACGCACAAGTTTAAGACCCCGTTTGAATACGGCGGCGCGACCTATGAGGAATTGACGTTCAATTTTGAGCGTTTGACCGGGCGCGACATGGTGGCAATCGAAACCGAAATGCAGATGAACAACGAATATGCGCTTGCGCCTGAAATCTCCCGGAACTTCCAGAGCAAGATGGCGGCGCGGGCCGCGGGTATCGGAAGCGACGTGCTGGACGCTATGCCGTTGCCCGACTTCAACCGTATTACGAACGCCGCGCGTGATTTTTTACTGTCTACGGGCTATTAAAACGCCCGGCCCGCTGGTGGCGGCGGGAGTGTTACCGACTTGCAAAGGCGACAAACACGCCTATTCCGTTTTGGCTTGATTGCACAACGGCGGAGATCGTGCAATGGATAAGGGACATAAACGCCGCCGCCGCGGAAGATAAGGAACGCGCGGAGAAAGAACGACAGCAAAGGGGGTGAGCCTTTGGCGGGAAGAAAAGAATTTGAATTGCTTTTTAAGCTTCAGGCGACGCTGGGGAGCGGGTTTAATTCCAGTTTCAACAGCGCAATGAACGCGTCAAAGCAGTTACAAGGCAATCTTTCCAAAATCAACGCGCTTTCCGGGAAAATTGAGGGATTCCAAAAGCAGAGCGCCGCCCTTGAAGCGAATAAGGACAAGCTGGCGAAGCTGACGGAGGAACACGACCGTTTACAGCGCGAAATGAGCCAGACGGAACAGCCGTCGGAAGCCTTGCGGCAGAAGATGGAGAGGAACGCCCGCCAGATTGAGCAAACCACCGCAAAAATTCAGGAACAGGAAACCCGGCTGGGTCAACTCGGTGACGAACTACGCGACGCAGGGGTTGACACAGACCATTTGACCGCGGAGAACGAACGGCTGGCCGAAAGTTACGAACAGGTACGCCGAAATCAGGAGCGGCTGGCGAAGATCGGACAGGCACAGCAGAAAAACAGCGAAGCGATTTCAAAGACAAAGACACAGCTTGCCGGGACGATTGGGACCATAGCCGCGCTGGGTACGGCGATCTATGCCGGACCCGTGCAAAAGTCGATAGAGTTTCAGACGGCGATGGCGAAAGTCGGCACGATTGCCGACACGAACGTTGTTCCCCTTTCGCAAATGCAGAAAGAAATCATCAATCTGTCAAACGCGCTGGGGGTCAACGCAAGCACCGTCGCGGAGGACGTTTACAACGCAATTTCCGCCGGGCAAAAAACCTCCGACGCGGTTGCATTCGTGGAGAAAGCGACCATGCTTGCAAAGGGCGGCTTTGCCGAAACCGGGCAGGCGCTGGACGTTCTGACGACGATTCTAAATGCCTACGGTATGGAATCGTCGAAAACGGAAGAAATTTCTAATATGTTGATTACGACGCAAAACCGCGGCAAAGTTACCGTCGCGGAATTGTCGTCGGTCATGGGTAAAGTGATTCCGACCGCGAATGCAAACAACGTCGCGCTGGAACAGCTTTGCGCGGGCTACTCAATTATGACCGCCCGCGGCATTGCCGCCGCCGAAACGACAACGTACATGAACAGTATGTTGAACGAATTAGGCAAAAGCGGCACGTCGGCGGATAAAGCGTTAAGACAGGCCGCGGGAAAAGGATTTAGCGAACTGATGGCGGAGGGTAACAGCCTTGCGGACGTGCTGAACATCTTGCAGGGTGAAGCCGACAAGAGCGGGAAAACCCTTGCCGATATGTTCGGGAGCGCGGAAGCAGGAAAAGCCGCCCTTACGCTGATGGCAAACGGCGTTGAGGGATTCAACGACGAAGTTTCCGCAATGGTAGACAGCACCGGGGCGGCACAAGCCGCCTATGAAAAAATGATGGACACGACCGAAGAGAAGATAAAAAAGGCAAAAACGGCCTTGTCGAATCTCGGTATCGTGTTGGGCGATACGTTCTTGCCATACGTCACGACCGCGGCGGAAAAGTTGTCGGATTTAGTGACGAAGTTTTCAGCATGGGCGCAGGAAAACCCGAAATTGCTTTCAACAATCGTCAAGGTTGCCGCGGCCCTTTTAGGCTTAAAGGCTGGGGGGCAAGCGGGAAAGCTTGCGTTCTTGGAGATCAAGGGCGGAATATTGGGGATTCAAGGCGCGTTTGCGAAGATGAAAGCGTTTAGCGGGTCCGGCGGTATTAAGAGCCTGTTTTCAGGGCTTGGAGGTATCAAAGGAAAGATTTTGCCCCTTGTCGGTATCATCGGCGGCGTTGCCCTTGCAATCAAGCTGATTTCCGGCAATCTCGAAGAGGTCCGCGGCTGGATTCAACAGACGTTCGGCGACGGCGCGCTTGCCGTGTTTGACAAGGTGTGGGGCGTGGTTCAGAACGTCGGCGCGGCGATCAAAGGCGTTTTCAGCGGTGAGGGCATGGGGAACGCACGGAACTTCTTTGAAGAGCATTTCGGAGAAGCGGGCGTTGCCGTGTTTGATTCGCTTATCGGCGTTGTGGAGCAGTTAAAGGGAATCTTGCCGGGCCTGTTAGATCAATTCGCCCAGCTTGCCACCGCCCTGCTACCCGTCATCGGAAGTCTGATACAACAGATCGTGCCGCTGATCGGGGAAATAATCGCAACGGTGCTTCCGATTCTGCTTGACCTTATCGCCCAGCTATTGCCCGTCATAGGGCAGATTGTCGAAGCAATCTTGCCCGTGCTGATTCAGCTTGTGGAAACCCTTGTTCCCATTGTAATGCAGATCATAGAAGCGGTGCTTCCGATTCTGCAACAGCTACTTGAAGCACTTATGCCGATCATTCAGCAGATCATAGACAACATTCTTCCTATTGTGATCGACCTGATTATGACGGTGGTTTCAGCAATACAACCGCTTGTTGAAGCGATCTTGCCCGTTCTGCAATCGCTACTTCAAGCACTTATGCCGATCATACAGGCCGTTGCCGAACTGTTTAGCAACGTGCTGGGGGCGGCAATCAACGCAATTTCAGGCATTTTGAACGGGCTGACACAGATTTTACAAGGGCTTATCACGTTCATTACAGGCGTGTTTACTGGAAACTGGAAACAGGCGTGGGAGGGCGTGAAAAGCATATTCAGCGGGATATGGGAAGCAATCAAGAGCGTTTGCACGGGCGTTGTAAACGGCATTATTTCCGTTATCAATACCGTTATAGGCGGCTTGAACAAGCTGAAAATTCCCGATTGGGTCCCCGGAATCGGCGGAATGGGTATCAATATACCGCTTATTCCCATGCTTGCAAAGGGTTCTAAATACACCCCTGACACGTTCATTGCGGGCGAAGCGGGGGCGGAACTTGTCACGAATGCAAGGGGCAGGACCGTATTTACCGCCGCGCAGACCGGGCGAATCTTTGACAACATCAACGCGGCCCGTGAAGCGCAGGACGGAACGACGGTTGTTACCCTCTTGCCGTTACTGCAAGCGGCGCTTTCGGCGGCGCGCGTCGGTCCGGACGGCGTTTCGGCCCCGACCGTTACCGCGGAATCGCCGCAAGGCGGGGGCATTGTCATTCACAGCGCGCCCGTTTTCCATGTGGGAAGCGAAGCGCAAGCGGAGGACATCGAAGAATTGTTAGACAGGCGGGACGAAGAACTTTTAGACAAGTTCGACGACCGCATGAAGCAGAGGGAGGACGACGAAAGGCGGCGGAGGTATGACTAAATACACGACCATTGCCGGGGATATGTGGGACGGTATCGCCTACAAGACGCTGGGCGACGAAGCATACACCGACAGGATTATGAAAGCGAACCCGCAACACCGCCGGACCGTCGTTTTCCCGGCAGGAATTACGCTGGATATACCCGACGCGGAAGCGCGGGTTTCGGCTGACTTGCCGCCGTGGAAAAGGGGGCGGACGACATGAACGCACGGCGAACCGTCGTCCGCCTGACCTTTGACGGCGTGGACATAAGCGCAGACATCAACAGATATTTGCAATCCTTGTCTTACACAGACAACGAACAGGACGAAACGGACGATTTACAACTTACCCTTGACGACCGGGAGGGCGTGTGGCTTGGAAATTGGCTGAACACGCCCGCCGCGTCAAAGGGTGCGGAACTTGCCGCGGTGATCGTTCAAAAAAACTGGAACTCGGACGGTAAAGACCGGGTGCTGGATTGCGGCACGTTTCAGATCGACAGCGTGGACGGGAGCGGCCCGCCCTCGAAAGTGACAATCAAGGGCGGGTCAATCCCCTACACGTCAACGGTACGGACGCAGAAAAAGACAAAAGCGTGGGAGAAAATCAAGCTTTCCGGGATTGCGAACGAAATTGCCGGAAAGAACGGGCTTACGTGTATGTTTGAATCGGCGTTCGACCCGTTTTACACACGAAAAGAACAGGTGCAGGAATCGGACATTACATTTTTGCAACGGCTTTGTAAGGCCGCGGGGATTTCCCTTAAAGTTACGGCAAAAATGATTGTTCTATTCGACGCGGCGGCGTATGAGAAGAAAAGCGCGGTCCGCACGATCAAGCGCGGCGCGGCGGACGTGAAGCGGTACAGCTTTAACACAAGCTTTCACGACGCTTCATACAGCAGTTGTCACGTGACCTATACGGACCCGTCGAGCGGGACGACCTATGAAGCGACGTACAAGGCCCCGGACGCTGACACAAGCGAAAGCGCACAGGTGCTGGAGATCAAAGAAAAGGTTTCGAGCAACGCGGAAGCGAAAACGCTTGCCGAAAAGCGGTTGCGGGAGAAGAACGGACAGCAATTCACCGCCAGTTTTACACTTGTCGGCGACGCTGGGCTGGTTGCGGGCGTGACCGTGGACGTGAAAGGGTACGGAGCGTTCGACGGAAAGTACATCGTCGAGAGCGCGACGCATTCCGTTTCGTCGAGCGGGTACACAACCAGCGTCAAATTACGCCGCGTATTGGAGGGGTATTGATGGGAGAAGCAAGCGTTTATAAAAACATCGTTCGCACGGGCTGGGTTTCCTCCGTCAATGCCGCAGACAGAACCGCCCGCGTGACCTTTAAGGATATGGGGACAACCTTTGTTTCGGGTCCCCTGAAAGTGATTAAGAACCCGCCGTTCATTCCGGCAAAAGACGTTGTGCAGGAAACGCAAACGGAATCAGGCGGAAGCGGCGACGCGTCCTTTGCGTCGCACACGCACAAAGTCACAATCAGCCCGTGGCTACCGTCGCCGGGCGACTATGTGCTTTGTCTTTATATCCCGACGAACGACGGCGACGGGTTCGTGATAGGAGGGATATAAAAGATGGCAGTTATCGGAACTTGGGGCGACATCACCTTTGCCGTTTCAAGAAATCAGATCAAGACGTTTGACGGCCTGAAATGGGACAGCGGCGCGAAGTATTCGACGCATGACAGGCATTTGAAAGAACCCCTTTTAGAGTTCACGGGGACGGACGTTGAAAGCATGACGTTTACAATGTTCTTTTCCGCCTTTTTGGGAGTGAACCCGATTGCAGAGGTTTCAAAAATGCTTAAAGCAATGCGGCGCGGAGAGGTTCACCGCCTTGTCATCGGGCCGAAAGCCTACGGCACAAACAAGTGGGTCATAACGAAGCTTTCTAATTCGCTGAACCGCTATGACAACCGCGGCAATCTGCTTGTTGCGAAAGTAAGCGTCACGATGAAATCGTATTCGGGCCGTTAAGGGGGTGAGAGCGTGGCGCACATCATAAAGGCGTATGACCTGAAAAACATCAATCTTGCCCCGGAAACGACGGAAGAAGAGGTTTTGCAGAACGTCGCGGTCATCATATCAACGCCGAAATTCTCCGTTCCCCTTGACCGGGGGCTGGGAATGGCGCAAAGGTTCGTTGACAGGCCGATTCAGGTTGCACAATCTGTTCTTATTTCGGAGGTTTTAGACGCGGTGGAGCGGGACGAACCGCGGGCGGAAGTGCTGGGCGTTACCTATGAATTGGGCGACACGCCCGGCACGCTGATTCCAGTTGTGGAGGTGAACATAATTGACGACGAAAGTTAGAGAATACCCCGATATTCACTTTGTAGACACGGACACGAACACGGTTGTAAATGCCCTGATTCAGTCTTACGAAGCGTTCACCGGGCGGACATTGTACCCGGCGGACCCGGCGCGCCTGTTTATCCTTTGGGTGGCCGACATCATCATTCAAGAGCGGGTAAACATCGACTTTTCGGCCCGGCAGAACGTCCCGCGGTATGCAGAGGGTGAATATTTGGATTCCCTCGCAGAACTGTTCAAAGACGCTTACCGTTTGGAGCCGGAAAAGGCGAAAACGACGTTGCGGTTCACCCTTTCCATTCCGCTGGAGGTTGCGACAATCGTTCCGGCGGGAACCCGCGTGACCGTTGACGGCGAAATCATCTTTCAGACGGTGCAAGCCCTGACAATCCCGGCGGGCGACCTGTTCGGGGACGTGGAAGCGGAGTGCCAGACGGCTGGGGAGATCGGAAACGGCTTTGTTCCGGGGCAGATCACACAGTTAATTGACATCTTCCCGTATTTCGGGTCCGTCGAAAATGTGTCCGAATCGGACGGCGGCGCGGACGAAGAGAGCGACGTGGCCTTTTATGAGCGTATGCGCGAAAGCGTCGAAACCTTTTCGACCGCCGGGCCGCTGGGTGCGTATGAGTATTACGCAAAATCCGCGTCGGCGCTGATCGTGGACGTAAAAGCGACTTCCCCGGAACCGGGCGAAGTTGACGTGCGGGTTCTGCTTTCCGGCGGGCAGTTGCCGGGGGAAGAAATCTTGAAAGAGGTTTTAGACATTCTGAACGCCGACAAGGTGCGGCCCCTGACCGATCACGTCACCGTCGCGGCCCCCGAAACGGTCCCGTATGACATCGACTTTACATACTGGACGCAAGAGGGCGGCGCGGTAAGCGACGAAAAGGTGGCGGAAAATATCGCGGCGGCGGTTCGGACGTTCAAGGAATGGCAAGGCGCAAGGATGGGGCGGGACGTGAACCCGTCCTATTTAATTTCCCTGCTTATGCAAGCAGGGGCAAAGCGCGTCAAGGTACGGTCCCCCGTCGATACCGTCGTTCCCGACAACGCCGTTGCGGTGATCGGGGAAACGGCGGTTGTGAACGGGGGTGCGGAGAATGAATAATACCGACATTTATTCAATCGACTTCACCCGTTCGCTTCCGCCCGTCCTGAAAGACGACCCGAAAATGATTGCGCTGGCCCGGACCATTGCAGAGCAATTACAGGTTACGGCCCGGCAGATCGAAAAAAACATCATATACGCCCGGATTGATGAACTGGACGAACAGACGCTTGACGTTCTCGCCTATGATCTTCACGTCGATTGGTACGACTATTCTTACCCGATAGAGGTTAAGCGGCAGACGATCAAAGACAGCGTAAAGGTTCACCGAAAGCTGGGTACAAAGTACGCCGTCGAAACGGCGCTGGGGGCCGTGTACCCCGGCACAAAGGTTCAAGAATGGTTCGAGTACGGCGGCAAGCCGTACACGTTCCGGGTTATTATCGGCGTGACGACGGAGGGATTGACCGCCGCCCGGCAAGCAGAGGTTTTGAACCGCATTCGGTTTTATAAAAACCTCCGTTCCCACCTTGAAGCGATCAGCTATGAGGTAAAAAAGGAAACGACGATTCATGTTGCGGCGGTGCATTCCATCGGGACGCGGCTGGAGGTTTACCCGTATCTTGCAAAGGACATAGCCGCCGCCGGAACTGTTCATGTTGCCGCGGCGGTGAAAGCGGGAACGCGGCTTGAAGTGTTCCCGGTTCTTGTAAAGAGCATGACGGAGCGGGCGACCGTCCGCACGGGCGCGGTTGTAAAGACGGGGACAAAGGTTGAAATCTTCCCCGCATACGGCCCGGCCTGAATCCGCGTGAATTTATAACAAATGGAGGTAAAAAGCAATGCCAGACACCGAAAGAACATACGGAACCGTTGTCACGTCCGCTGGCCTTGCCCTTGTCACGGCGGCGACCATGAGGGGCGAAAAGGTCAAGCTGAAATACCTTGCCGTCGGTGACGGCGGTGGGCAGTATTACCAGCCGTCGGCGGACATGACCGCGCTTAAAAATGAGAAATGGCGCGGAGAGGTAAACAGCGTGCAGATCAACCCGGATTCGCCGAACATGATTGACATTGTGGCGGTCATTCCGGCGACCGTGGGCGGTTTCACAATCCGCGAAATGAGCGTGCAGACAGAGGGCGACGACGTTATGTTTGCCGTCTGCAACACCCCGGACACGGAAAAAGTCATCATTACAACGGGCGCGGCGGGCGAAGTCGAATTGACAATGCACATCGAGGTGGCAAACGCCGCGAACGTGACGATTGCCGTTGACCCGAACGTTGTTACGGCAACGAAAACAGACTTGAAGAATCACAATGCAGACCCGGACGCACACGGCGGCGTTTTGCCGCGGCTGGAAGTCGTCGAAAATTCCCTTGTTCCCATTTATACGGGGACGGAGAAACCGACGGCGGACGGGCCTTTTTTGTGGTTACAGGTTATCCAGCAGGGCGGCGACGTGGACCCGGACCCGGACAACCCGGACGGGCCGCAAGTCGTCAAGCTTGATATACAACCCATGAAACAAGGAAGTGATTTGTATGTGAAGATCGACGAAGAAACGAAGAGCGTTGACAACGCCGAAAAGCAACCCCAGCAAGCGGAAGAACCGCTAAAAATCAAACTTACTTAAAAAATGGAGGAAAAAACAATGGCATTCACTACAAGCGAAAAAATGAAGATGGTTATTTTTCAGGACGAAGTAAACGGCGTTCTGACCGACCTTATGGCCCGTTCCCACGTGGACAACGTGATCTATGAAGAGGGCGGACAGCAAAAGGCCCTTTCCGCGAAGCTGGCGGAGATTATCGCCGCCGTTGCCCTGAAAGCGGACAGCACCGCCGTTACCGCCGACATCAAGGCCGCGAACGACGCGCTTTACAACAAGATCATGGGTATCACCGCGGAGGACGGCGCGACCGTCAACGAAGCTTACGACACCCTGAAAGAAGTTGCGGCGTACCTGACCGACCACGGCGACGTGGTGCAGGGCTTCACGAACGATATTGCGGGCCTGAAAACCGCCGTCGAAACCCTGCAATCCGGCATGACAAAGGTGGAGCATTCCGACACGAACGGCAACGTCAAGGTTGACGGCGCGGAAGTCGTCGTGTATCAGCACCCCGCGACCCACCCCGCCAGCATGATTACCGACACCGCCGAAAAAGTGATGATGACCGCGGCGGAGCGGACGAAGCTGGGCGGCGTTGCCGCGGGCGCTTCCGCTATCGTTTCCGGCACGGGTACGGTTGCCGACGCGACCGCCGTTCCCACCCTGATGATTAAGGTTATCGAGGACGAAGAGCCGTCCGCCTAACCCCTCGCGCATGGTGCGGGGCGGTTAGGGCGGAGGGCGGGAAAATCCAAAAGGAGGAAGCGAAATGACCGAATTAAATTGCGTCCTTGTCTTTCAGGAAAAGGCGGGGACCATTACGGCATATTACCCGTACACGAAGTGGCGCAACATTCTTGACGCGCCGAACGTCGGCGCAATGGAAAGCGACCTGTACGGGCATATCGGCAACACAGACGTTCACGTGACGGCGGCGCAGATCAGCAACTACGACACCGCGATTGCCGGGTTGATCGAGCATACAGAGAACGCCGACATTCACATTACCGCGGCGGAGCGTTCGGCATGGACCGCGGGCGCGCAGAAAGCGGAACAGGCGGCGGCGGACGCTTCAAACGCGCTGAATCTTGCCGCGTCCCTTGAAAGCCGCGTCGCCCGCGTGGAAGATGGCCTTTTCAACAACATTACCGGGAATCCGTTTCTTGTTTCCTTTGACGCGCTGGACGGCGTATCGCTTGTCAAGGGCGTTTGGAACGCGGAGCGGCAAAGAATCGAATGTTGACGGAATACGCTTGCACCCGCCGGGAATTGTCCTGCATTATCGGCAATCTGTTTACGGAAATTGAACCGCCTTGCGAACGGTGCGGGGACGCTGACGAAATCACGATCAGCGGGACCACCTACACCGGGAGCCGGGCGGTTCTTACCGTAACACGGTTCGGGTTCACCTTTGACGGGGACCCGGCGGAAGTCGAGCGAATCCGGGAAAGGCGGTGCATAATTGGAGGGCAGAAAGAAACAGGCAGAGCAAACGGAATTTGCGATCATAACAAAGGCGAAAGACCTTGTGAAGCACACGTTTCTAATGACGAATGAACGGCGCTTTCCGAAAAAGTACCGATTCACGATTGTAAACCGTCTGCATGACCTGACGATTGATATTTTCCAACACATTCAGGAAGCGAACGAACTTGATATTGCGGACCCGCAAGAATACAGGGAACGGAGGTACGAACAGAAAAAGGCCCTGACGAAGTGCAAGACGGTTCTATTCCTGATTGAATTATCTTTTGAAAACGGCTTGATTTCGGACGATCAATGCGCCGCGTGGTCAAAATACGTCCTTGACGTTAAGTACATGACCGCAAGCTGGCGCAAGAAAGACCGGGAACGGGCCGTTGCTATGCAGAGAGGAACCCCGCCCCGGCGGTAACGCCCAGCGGGTTTTCTTTGGGGTAAGCCCTGTAAGCGTCCAACTCGTACAACGTCCGCAACGTCAATTCCTCCGGCGCGCTGAACAACAACAACGCGTACAACGGCAACAACGGCGTTCGCCCGCTTTGGTGGAAAACCGCGATTGAGTAAGCCGAAAGGCCGAAAACAGAGGACCACCCACAAAGGAGGGCTTATCCCTCCGTCGTGGTGACAGCACGGCGGTAAATACAAGATTGGTGAAGCAAGGTCCACGGAAACCGGCTTCCGTCCCGCCGCGGGCGCGTGGTGGGGTCCGATGATGAAGCATTGCACAACGAAACAAGGAACCCCGGCGCGTGTGCGTCGGGGCGTTTTGTTCCCTGCATGGCGGAATCTATACACGGCAAGGAGTTTTTTATATGCAAAACGCAGATTTCGAGCGGGTTTATGATTTCGGCAACCTATACGCCGGATTCCTGAAAGCCCGCCGGGGCAAGAGGGGCAAAGCAAGCGTCGCAAAGTTTGAAGCGAACTTGCTGGAGGCCCTTTGTTTGCTTTCGGAAATGTTGAAAAACAAGACGTACAGGCCGTCCGACTATTTCGTGTTCCGGGTATATGAGCCGAAAGAACGAATCGTGATGACCAACGCATTCAAAGACAAGGTGGTTCAACATTCCCTATGCGACAACATACTTGAACCCGCGTTTTCCCGCGGGTTTATCCGGGACAATTACGCGTCGCAGAAAGACAGAGGGACGCACGACGGCTTATATCGGCTTGAATCGTTTATGCGGTCCTATTACTTCACCCGGAAAGGCAGAGCGGAACAGGCCCGCCGGGAAGCGGGCTTGCCGCCGTTGCCGCCGAAAGAAGCAGGGTACGCCGACGGCTGGGTTTTGAAGTGCGATATTTCAAAGTATTTCTATTCAATCCAGCATGAGCCGTTAAAACGAATGGTGCGGTCATACGTCCATGACCCGGACGTTTTGTGGCTTACTGACATGATAATTGACAGCACCGAAAATCCCGGAATCCCTATCGGCAATCAGACTTCACAATGGTTCGCCGTCCTGTACCTTTCGGGGTTAGATCACTTCATAAAAGAGAAGCTGGGCATTCGCTATTATGGGCGGTACATGGACGACTTTTACTTGATACATGAGGACAAGGCGTACTTGCGGTATTGCCGGGCGGAGATTGAAAGGTACGTCGGCGAATTAGGCTTGAAGCTGAACAATAAAACGAACATCTTTCCTTTGCGGAACGGCATTGACTTTTTAGGTTTTCACACGTATTTGACCGATTCGGGGAAAGTGATTCGGAAAGTTAGGAGGTCAAGCAAATGTAACGAACAACGGAAAATGAAGAAACAGCGGGCTTTACTGGACGGCGGCAAAATCACCCTTGCGGAGATCGAACAATCTTACGGAAGCTGGCGGAGCCACGCAATCAAGGGGAATTGTTATCACCTTGTCCGGGAAACGGACCGCACATTCAAAAATCTATTCAAGGAGAGTGAAAAACAATGGCAAAAGCATTAAGTTCCCTTGCCGTCGGCGCGCTTGTCAAGGACACCGGGACGCTTTACAACGGCAAGCCTATTGTCTGGAAGATTGCAGACAAGGGGCATTCCGGCTACCCGTCCGGGTCCGTGACGCTGATTACGGAAAAGATCATTTCGTTAAAGTGCTTTGACGCTATCGAATCGGGGAACAGCGACAGCAACCGCCGTTCTTACGGCAATAACCGCTGGATTTACTCGAATATTCGGCAATGGCTGAACAGCACCGCCGCGGCGGGTAAATGGTACAGCGCACAGCACAGCGCGGACGCGGCCCCGACGAATGCAAACGTATGGAGCAACTACAACGAATACGATCAGGAAGCGGGCTTTCTTGCCGGGTTCTCCGCGAACTTCCGTGCGGCCCTGCTGGACACAACGCACACCGTCGGCAAGTCAAGCACAGACGGCGGCGGAACCGAAACTTGCGTTGACAAGATTTTCTTTGCGTCCTGTACGGAAGTGGGATTGTCCGGCGACGCGACTTGCGGCACAAAGCTGGCCTTGTTCAGCGACAACAATTCCCGGCTGGCCTACCCGACCGCCGAATGTGTAAGCAAGAGCGAATACACGAACAGCGGTTTCAACGCTTCTTCCGCGTGGTATTGGTGGCTTTGCGACGCTTACGCGTCCGACTCGTGCAGCGTCCGCCGCGTCAATTCCTCCGGCGCGCTGTACTACAACAACGCGTTCAGCGGCTACCGCGGCGTTCGCCCGCTTTGTAATTTGTCATCTTCAATCTTGGTATCTGATACCGCGGATTCGGATGGCGCATACACAATCGTATGGAATCAGGCCCCGACGGTCCCCGGCAGTATCACCGTTCCGACGGACGTTCGCGGGGGAAGCAACCTGACCGTAAGCTGGGGCGCGTCCACGGACAGCGACGGCAATTTGTCCGGGTACATCTTGGAGCGCCAGCACGACGGCGGCACATGGACGCAGGTTTACAAGGGAATCAACCGCACATACACCGACGCAATCACGTTCGGCTGGGCGAACGTCGCCTATCGCGTGAAAGCCTATGACAGCGCCGGGGCGGAATCCGCGTACAATACCAGCGCGACCCGAACCGTCGTGAACAACACCGCGCCCACGATCAGCGGCACAGATTCCAACCTCGGAACGAAAACCGGGGCGTTCAATCAGGGGTACAGCGTCACCGACCCGGACAGCGGGCAGACGATCACCGTTGTTGAGAAGATCGACGACGTGCAAAAGCGGTCCTATACCGCGACCAGCGGGCAGAACTATTCTTTCAACGTGACGGCGGCGGAATGGGTGAAGCTTTTGAACGGGTCCCACAAGCTGACAATCACCGCGACGGACAACTACGGCGGAAGCGCCACCCGGACATACACATTCACGAAGAATGAAACCGAAATCGAATTGACGCTTTCGGCCCCGCTGGACGCTGACGACATGGTGACAAAGGCAATTATGAGCGTCACCCGACAGATTCCCGCGGGCGCGGAGTTCTCCGTTGAAATGTGCAATAACGGCTATGACGCTTCCCCGACGTGGGAGGACGTGACGCAAGCCGTCATTTCCGGGAACAAAATCTTCTTACAGAATAAGACAAAGACAGCCGCAAAATGGGGCTTCAACTTCCGAATCAAGGTGAATCGGAACGGGGCCACGGGCGACTGTTTCATTGTTTCGGCAGGGGGGAATTTTGAATGAGCGTACAGCACAAGCAAGACAGCATTCGTAATTTACGTTTGGAGCGGCTGGGAATCCAGCCGCCCGACGACTGGAACGACGTTGAACAGGTCCGGGCCGCGAAGAAAGCGGAAGTCGGCCTTTCGTGTTCCGCGGCGATCTACGCCGGAATTGACCTGAACGGGTCCCATTACAGCTTGACCGAACACGACCAAACCGAATTGATGGCGCAGTTTACGACCGTCAAAGAGGGCGCGGCGGCGGTTCCCTATCACGCCGACGGGGAACTTTGCCGTATGTTCCCGGCGGAAGAGTTCACGGCGCTTGCACAGGCGGCGACCGCGCACGTGTTCTATCATCGGACATACTGCAATCACCTGAACGCGTGGATAAAGCGGGCTGACCTCGCCGAACTGGATTCCATTTCCTACGGCGCGGAGTTGCCCGCCGACCTTGCCGCAAGTATGGCGGAGATCATCAAGGCCGCGGGCGGTGGCGCAGAATGAAACGCATTTTGACGATTTGGGCGGCTTTGGGGGCGATTTATGTTGCCCTCGAAGTCGTTTTTCGCGGGCATTCACACCCGGCAATGCTGATCGTCGGCGGGCTTTGCGGGGTCCTTGTGGGTGCAATCAATCAAGCGCCGCGGTTCTACAACGCCCCGGTCATCGTGCAAGCGGTGATCGGGGCCGTGATCGTGCTTGCCGTGGAGTTCGCCGCCGGGTGCGTCCTGAACCTTTGGCTGGGGCTGGGGGTATGGGATTACAGCAATCAGCCCGGCAACGTGCTGGGGCAGATTTGCCCGGCGTTCGGCCTGTTATGGTTCTTGATTATGCCCCTTGCGATATGGGCGGAGGACACCGCCCGCTGGCTGATTTGGGCGTATGAATGGGCCGTGTATGGGAAGAACGGGAAACCGCCCGACATCAAGCCGTATTCGCTGAAAAGCGTGTACGGGGATTTCTTGCGGGGGAGGTAAAGCAACATGACGATTGCACAGCTATTGACCAGCGGCGGCGGGGCGCTTTTTATCCTCTTGACGCTGATTCAGATTGCCCCCATCAAGGTCAACCCGTGGACGGCGCTTGCGCGGGCCATAGGCCGGGCAATCAACAAGGACGTTCTAACAAAGTTAGACGAAACACGGAAGATTCTTGATGAACACATCAAAACGGACGACGCAAGGAACGCCGACTTGCACCGTTCAAAAATCCTGCAATTCAACAATGAGTTGTTGCGGGACATTCCGCACACGCGGGAAGATTTCATAGAGATTTTGGCGGAAATAGATTTCTATGAAAAGTATTGCGACACACACCCGGAATATGAGAACAACCGCGCGACACACGCGGTGGCGAACATCAAGCGGGTATATGACGAACGACTGATAAAACACGATTTTCTATGAAAGGCGGCACGGCATGACGTATCTATTCAGCGCCGCCGCCGGGCTGATTGCAGGAATCGCCGCCGTGTTGCTGATCGAAAAGAGCCGGGAGCGGAAGCGCCGCCGGAAAAAGAGGACCACCCGAAAGTTTGAGTTTTCAAAGCTGATTCTTTCGGGGGTCCTCTTGACCTATTTTGCCGGGTTCGGCGTGGGGCTTTGGGCCGTTGTCATCGACATTTCACAACTTGGGGTTTTCCTCGCATACGTGGGAACGCCGACGGCAACGGCAATCGGGTTCTATTCGTGGAAAGCAAAGGCGGAAAACGTCGTGAAGATCAAACAGGCACACCCGGAAGAAACGGAGGGAATGCCCGTTGACCTGAACAACATTCAGCCTTGACGGAGGAACAGCAATGACGAACGAACAAAAATCTTTTATCGAGCGGGTGGGCAAGCTTGCCGCCGCCGATATGCAGGAAAGCGGCGTGCTTGCGTCCCTGACTATCGCGCAAGCAATCCTTGAAAGCGGCTGGGGAAAATCCGGCCTGACGGTCAAGGCGAACGCCCTTTTCGGAATCAAGGCCGGGTCATCGTGGAAAGGCCGGGTTTACAGCGCAAAAACGCAAGAGTGTTACGACGGCGCGACCTTTACGACCGTGACGGCCCTTTTCAGGGCTTACGGAAGCTGGGCGGAGAGCGTCGCCGATCATTCGGCGTTGCTGACCGGGGCCACGCGGTATAAAGCCGTCATCGGGGAGCGGGACTATAAAACCGCTTGCCGGGCGATCAAGGCCGCGGGCTATGCCACGGACCCGCAATACGCGGACAAGCTGATTCAGATTATCGAATCTTACGGCCTGACCGCATACGACGGCGCAGGAAGCGCCACACAGCCCGCAGGACAGCCCGAAACGTCCGGCGGGAAGAATGACACCGCCGGGGGCAAAACCCCGGCAGACGCGAAAGGAGGGGGCAAAATGAAAGCTTCCGAATTTATCAAGAAACTGCAAGACATCGTGGACAATTATAAAACCCTGTACGTCATGGGGTGCTTTGGCGCGCCGCTGACCGGGGGCAACGTGTCCCGGTATTGCACGAATCACAGCTACAACAAACAGGCGGCACGAACCGCAATGATTAAGGCCGCGGCGAATCAGAACCCGCCCGTTTACGGGTTTGATTGCGTGTGCCTGATTAAAGGCGTGCTTTGGGGCTGGAGCGGCGACGCGTCCAAAACCTACGGCGGCGCGGGCTATGCCGTCAACGGCGTTCCCGACATCGGAGCCGATACCATGATTACGAAGTGTTCGGGCGTTTCGACCGACTTTTCAAAGATCGTTCCCGGCGAAGCGGTGTGGCTTTCCGGGCATATCGGCGTTTACATCGGCGGCGGAAAGGTCATCGAATGCACCCCGGCTTTCAAGAATTGCGTACAGGTGACGGCGTGCTTGAATATCGGCGCTATTTCCGGCATGAACGGGCGCAGATGGACCAAACACGGGAAATTGCCCTATATCACCTATGACACCGCGGAAAGCCCCCAGCAGGGCGCACAGAGCGGCACAGACACGCCGAAACCGTCCGGGGGGTCCTCCGATACCTCCGGCGCGCTTGCGTTCTCCGTGGGCGACGTGGTGCGTTTTACGGGCAATCGTCACTACACGAACGCGAACGCGTCCAGCGGCCCGGCGTGCAAGCCCGGAACGGCAAAGGTGACGGCGATTGCAAAGGGCACAAAGCACCCTTACCACCTTATCAAGCAAAGCGGCGGCGGGTCCACCGTTTACGGCTGGGTTGACGCGGCGGACGTGCAAAAGGTTTCCGGCGACGGAAGCGCCCCGGCCCCGAAAATGCGCGTCGGCGCGCGGGTGAAGTATTCCGGCCCCTTGTACCGGGACAGCAACGGCAACGGGCAGGGAAAGACCGTAAGCGGAACGTACACGGTCAAGTATTACTATCCGGGCCGCAAGTGCGGCGTACACGTGGACGGGCTGGGCTGGGTCCCTGAATCCGCCTGTACCGTCATCGGTTAAGAGAAAGGGGAAGAAACATGAACATTCTTGAATTTCTGCTTGCGAATTGGGACAGCGTGCTGGTTGTCCTTGCGTTCCTTGTGCTGATCGTCGTTCTTATCCGGCGCGGCGAAACAAAGGTGCTGAAAAACATTCTTTTCAGCCTTGTTACACAGGCCGAAAAGCAATTCGGCGGCGGCACGGGTTCTTTGAAGTTCGCCGCCGTTTCCGACTGGATTTATCAGAGAATCCCGGCGGTGCTGAAACTGCTTTTCACCGCGAAAGACATTGAAAAGATGATCGAGAGCGTGCTGGAGGAAGCAAAACAGGCGTGGGGCGCGAATGAGAATTTGAAAGACTACATCGAAACGCCAGCCGTCGTGGAAAATCTGCTGGCAATCGGGATTGACCCGAATATTGTTGAAGCAGAGGGCGACCCGGAAAACAACAATTAAACCCGTCCGATTCGGACAAAACAAAGCCCGCCGGGGTCATTCCCCGGCGGGCTTTTTGTGTTGGCGGTGATTTATTCAGCCTGTTCGTATGTGTAAGCGCCGTCCGCGCCCTGCTTGATGAATCCGGCAGTATCAGAAACGCGCCCGTCGTCGTCGAGGGTCCCATAAACGGGAACCGTCACGTCGGAGCCGTCAAAAACAATCCCGGTCCCGTCGTCACACTTGATCGTAAAATAGTTATAGCCGCTATCTTTTACGGCGGTTTCGGCAAATTCCGCGAAGTTTTCCGCGGTGAGGTCCGAAAGCTGGGACTTTAGAACGCTGATATATGCACGCTGACCGATCACGTCGCCGGACCCGCTTTTCACGTCCTCCGTTTTCACGTCGCAATCAAGCAGGAAATTATATTGCTTATATTCCGGGTAAAGAACGTCTTTCCCATCGCCGATTTCCGCAACCGTGCCGTCGTCGTTCATGGTGACTTCAAGGGAGTTTGCACCCCAGCGGACTTTATAGGCCCCGCCGCTTTCGGAAACGGTGCTGATCTTCCCGTCAAGACCGCAAGACACAAGCGCAATGAAAACTTCATCGGCCTGTTCGGGAGTGATCTGCATTTCGGCCCGAATCGTGTTCATAGAATCCGGGTAAAAGTCATATTGCGCCGTCAATTCCTCCGATTTTGGCGTGTCGAGGTCAACCAGCACGTCACCGCAACCCGCAAGAGAGAGGGACAGGACCGCCGCAAGCGCAAGAGCAACAATTTTTTTCATGTGGAATCCTCCATTCCGCCGCCCGGCCCGCCGGGGGCTTGTGTTTTTTGAGGGCCGGACCGCCTGAAAACGCTGGCGTTCTGACCTTTAACACAATTATGCGCCGGTGGCGTGTTAAAGTCAAGAATGAAGCTGAACTTTAACACAGGGCGGAGGAATCAACGTGAAAATATACGACTACAAAGGCCGGAAGAATCTATGCGGAAACAGGGTGAAAGAAGCGCGCGCCCGGAAGAACATTACGCAAGCCGACCTTGCGGCAAGATTACAGGTGGCGGGCGTGACAATGGAGCGGGACAGCGTTTCAAGAATCGAAATCGGAACCCGGTTCGTCACCGATTACGAACTTGCCGTTCTTGCAAAGGTGCTGGGCGTGTCTATGGAATGGCTGACAGAACAGGAAGAATGAAAGCCCGCCGGGGGCAACTCCCGGCGGGCTTTGGCTTTGGTATTTCGTGAATTATTTTGTAATTTTTCCAGAAAAGCTATTGACATTATACGTCTATTGACGTATAATGTAATCACAGGCAAGGGGAAGCCGAGTAAAGCAGAAAGGAGGAAACACCCAAAAGAAAGGGGGTGTGACAATGAGCGAAGAGCAGATAAAAGAACTGCTTGAACTTCTAAAAAAGGCTTTAGAAAGTGAAACGGTGGAGCGTATCACGATCAGCATAAAGCCTAACAAGAAGCCCAAACAGTCCTAAAGAGTTCAGGGCGGCGGGATTTCCCCGCCCGTCGCCCTATATTATACCCGATAAAACGCGGAAATGTCAAGGGGGCGCAAAATGGATATTAGCGTAAAAATTACGTACAGAAACGATAAATTGCAGAACGCACGGAGAGCGGCGGGAATGTCACAATCACAGCTTGCGAAAGCGGCGGGAATATCCGTGCGGGTTTTGCAGGATTACGAACACGGAGCGCGCGACGTTAGCGCGGCGCGGCTTTCTACGATTCTAAAGCTTTGTAAGGCTTTGAATTGTACTATGCCGGATATTATCACGGACCCCGACACGCTGGAGCTTTTGGCGGCTTATGAACGGGACGCAAAATAGAATTGAAACTTCACGGAATACAGAGGAATGAAACCCGCCCTTGCTTTATAGCTTGGGCGGGTTTCTCGCATTTGGAGGGAATATGAACTACAAAGGGAATACACATCTAAAGTGGGAAGATCGTCTAACGCTTGAACGTATGTTAAAAATCAATACGCCGAAACCGAAAATAGCGGAAGCGTTGGGCGTGTGCGTGAAAACGGTTTACAACGAAATCGCACGCGGAATGTGCGAACAGATAACAAGCGAATTAGAACACGTACAGCGGTATTGCGCGGACGTTGCCGAACGGAAATATCAAGAACACTTACGGGAAAAAGGGCCGGACATCAAGCTGGGGAAAGATTTTGCCTTTGCGGAGTACATCGAAGAACAAATAATTGAAAAAAAGAGGTCCCCCGGCGCGGCGTTGGCGCAAATTGCGGTTGACGGGCTACAATTCGACACACATATTTGTGAAACGACTTTGTATAACTGGATATACAGGGGTGATATATTCTTGAACGTGACGGCGGAACATCTTTTGTATAAGGGCGATCATAGAAAGCCGGAGGACAGGGACAGACAAAAGCGTTCGCGGCCCGCAAAGGGCGACACAATCGAACAGCGACCGCCGGAAATCAACGAACGCGACACGTTCGGAAATTGGGAAATGGATAGTATTGTGGGCTGTAAGGGGAGCAAGGCCGCGCTGGTTGTGCTGACGGAGCGGTTGACGCGTTACCCTGTCATTGCACGGGTTCCAGATCACACAATGGAAAGCGTTGTTCGGACATTAGACCGAATAGAGCGGCGGATGGGCGCGGGGTTCCGAAACGTGTTCAAGACGATCACGGTTGACAACGGGTGCGAATTTCAGGATTGCGAGGGAATGGAGCGGTCAAAACGCGCAAGAAAGCCACGCACGAAAATTTACTATTGTCACCCGTATTCTGCATACGAACGCGGAAGTAACGAAAACATGAATCGCATTATCCGGCGTTTCTTTCCTAAAGGGACAAACTTTGATGACGTGACCGCGGCGGAGGTTGCGGAGGTATCAGAGTGGCTGGCGAACTACCCGCGCCGGATATTGGGGTGGGCAACCCCGCAAATGCTTTTCGAGCAATACACGACATAGCCGCCGAAAAATTGCACACAGAATCAGACAGGGCCGAAAGCGGGAAAACCGCCCGGCTTGCTTTGCTATGTCAATTTCAACAAAAAGCAGGGCTTCCGGCGGGTGCGGAAACTCTGCTTTTCACAAATCGGGATATTTTTTATAATTTTTTGTAATTTACTCTTGACATTTGGCCATGTTAAAAAAAACATGGAATTTTAAACATGTAAATATTGACATGTTGTAATTGTAGTGCTTATATGAGTGCGTGTTCGAAGCGTATATCATCAATACACGGAAACACCCTGGAATTTATGACAACAAAGGAGTGTGGTGTGATTGGACGAGGACAATGAAAATAGGATGCTGGATTACATCTAGTATGCCAGAGCATATGAGAATACCCGTAGTGGTTTTTATCTCATAATGGTAATAAGGAATTATGGAATCAAATATTTGTTATTTTTGTGAACGCCCGAATGGGAAGCGCAGACGAACTGATATTTCTGGAGATGCCGGATGTGGTTTGTTGCGGAGACAGAAAGAAGGGATGAGGCAGCAAAAAATGCAAAAAAGAAAATACACGATCGGAAAGTACTGAAAAAAGAAAGTTTCACAGTGAAAAAATCAGAAAATTCTTTGGCAATTCTATTGTTTGAATTGTCCTGCATGTTCTCAAAAGACATTGGGTATAATTTCCTACAAAATGAAATCATTTCTGCCGATTTCAGAGAAAAAAGACGAAAATAAAAAAACACTTACATGACACAAAAGAAATTACTACAATATTTCTTGTGGACAAAAAAGGCAGTAATGGAAATAAAAGGATGATAATTATGCCGCAGAATAAAAGAGAAAGTCTGATTTATACTGTATTGATGTGTTTTGTAATGGTGTTTTGGATGAGCATGTATAATGTTACACTCCATATGGGCGGGCCATCTTTTGATGTGTTGCGGGAAGGCTGGCTTGGTTTTCCCATTGCTTACATATACGCCATGTGCTTTGACTGGTTTTTGGTTTCCAAATTGGCAAAAGGCTTTGCCTTCCGCTTTCTGGTAAAACCTGAAAGCAGCACACTGCGTAAGGTACATGTATGGTTGTGCCTATGGTCATTGTCATGAGTTTGTATGGCGGACTGGAAGTATGTGTCAGAACGGGAGAGTGGGGACAGCTTGGTATGATCTGGCTGACCAATATTCCCCAAAACTTTATCATGGCTTTGCCATTCCAGCTGCTCATTGCAGGCCCCATTGTACGAAAAGTATTCCGCAGTGCTTTCCCGGTAGGAAGTGTACAATAATGTAAAAAAGGAGTAATCATATGGGAAGTTTAGCAGAAGAACTGATGAACGAGCTGAACTGTGAAACGGCATTTACCATTCCTGTATTTGGCGGGATACCGGTTCCGGAATCCGTCGTAGCTACATGGATCATCATGGCTTTTCTTGTAGTGGCTTCGCTTTATCTGAGCAGAAATCTGCAAATCGTGCCAACAGGAAAACGTCAGGTTTTTGTGGAATCCTGTGTGACATTTTTACAGGATTTTTTCACGGGGATTTTTGGTGAACATGGTAAAAGATATGTGCCATATCTGGGAACGGTGCTTCTGTTCATAGGCTGTGCGAACCTTATCGGACTTTTTGGCATTAAACCGCCAACAAAGGATCTGAATGTGACAGCAGGACTTGCCATCATGAGCATTGTGCTCATTGAGTACGCAGGCATTCATCAGAAAGGTGTGAAAGGCTGGGTAAAAAGTTTTGCAGAACCTATGCCTATCATCACCCCCATTAATATTTTGGAAATCTTTATCAAGCCGCTGTCTCTTTGCATGCGACTTTTTGGGAATGTATTGGGTGCATTTGTCGTTATGGAACTGATCAAGATCATTGTACCGGCGATCATTCCAGTGGCATTCAGCCTGTACTTCGATATTTTCGATGGACTGATTCAGGCTTATGTATTTGTATTTCTGACTGCTTTGTTTATCAAAGAAGCCATAGAATAAAAAAGAATTTAGGATATTCAAGGAGGAAATAGAAATGACAACTTTAATCGCGATTGGTGCAGGTATTGCAGTATTTACAGGTATTGGCGCAGGTATCGGTATTGGTATCGCTACATCTAAAGCCGTAGAATCCATTGCAAGACAGCCCGAAGCAGAAAGCAAAATCAGCAAAACACTGCTGCTTGGTGCCGCACTGGCCGAAGCAACTGCAATTTACGGCTTTGTTATTGCATTGCTGATTATCCTGTTCTTAGGCTGATAAAAGGAGAATGTGGAAATGTTAACGCTGAATTGGAATATTATTTGGACTTTTGTTGATTTGATCGTACTGTATGTCCTTTTGAAAAAATTTCTGTTCGCAAGGGTACAAAAAGTTCTGGATCAGCGGCAGGAAATGATTCAGGGACAGATGGATCATGCCAAAGAGCAGGAGGCATTGGCAAACCAGAATCTCCAGCAGGTCCGGGAAACCGTGGAAAATGCCACAAAAGAGGCAAGGGAAAAGGCACAGCGCATTTTGGAGGCAGCCAGCAGAAAAGAAAAAGAACAATTGCAGGCTTCTGAAGAAGAGGCAAAACGCATTTTGATTTCATCCAGAAAGCAGGCTGAGCAGGAACGGAAAAAACTGCTGGCAGATACCCAGGATGAAATGGTTACCATTGCCATGCTTGCTGCAAGAAAAGCAGTGGGGAACAATATCAACGAAGAAAAAGAAAAAGCGCTCTTTGAAGATTTGCTGAAGAAGGTAGGTGAAGCGTGATGGCAGAAAATTTCACAAAAGAATTTTTTGAAGAAAATCGAATTTTGAAGGCGATCATTCATTATGCCAAAAGACCTTCTGAAGGAGATTTGCAGGAGCTGAAAAAAATCCTCCAGAAAACATACAATGCCACAGACGTGGTGCTGGAGGAACATCAAAATGATGACATTCTGGGCGGTTATATGCTTCAGATTGGGAACAAAGTTTTTGACAATACATTCAAACTGACTTTTGACAAACTGGAACGTCAGCTTCGGAAAGAAAAAGGCAGAGAAGATATCATTTCAATTATGAAAAGCGATATCAATGGTTTTGAAGATGAATTTTCCATCGAGGAAGGCGGCTATGTACACCATCTTCATGACGGGATTGCTGCGGTAAAAGGTATCTCAAAAGCCATGTATGGTGAAATCGTATTGTTTGAAAACGGTCTGAAAGGTCTGGTACAGAATATCGATGAAACAGAAATCCTTTGCATGGTTCTGGGTGACGAGCAGACTTTGACAGAAGGCACCCGTGTGCTGCGTACCAAACGCAGAGCCGGTATTCCCGTAGGGGACAGCATTCTGGGACGTGTTGTGGATGCCTTGGGTGCTCCCATTGACGGCAAAGGTGAAATTGAGGCAAAAGACTGGTATATGCTAGAAAGAAAAGCAGCTGGCGTCATTGAAAGACAGTCCGTCAATGTTCCTTTGCAGACAGGGATCATGGCCATTGACTCTATGTTCCCTATTGGACGTGGTCAGAGAGAATTGATTATCGGCGACAGACAGACTGGTAAAACAGCCATTGCCGTAGATACCATTTTGAACCAGAAAGATAAAGATGTCATCTGTGTATATGTAGCCATTGGGCAGAAAGCCTCTACCATTGCACAGGTTATGACCAATTTGAAAAAGCATGGTGCTATGGATTATACCGTTGTAGTTGCGGCAACAGCCAGCGCACCAGCAGCGTTGCAGTACCTGGCACCTTATTCCGGTACTGCCATTGCGGAATACTTCATGGATCAGGGAAAAGATGTTCTCATTGTTTATGATGATCTGTCAAAACATGCGGTGGCATATCGTGCGCTGTCCTTGTTGTTGGAACGTTCTCCCGGACGTGAAGCATATCCTGGTGACGTATTCTATTTGCATTCTAGATTGTTGGAACGTTCTTGCCGTATGGATGAAGCCCATGGGGGCGGCTCCATTACTGCACTGCCCATCATCGAAACACAGGCAGGGGACGTTTCTGCGTACATCCCTACCAACGTTATTTCTATTACCGATGGTCAGATTTATCTGGAAAGTGATTTGTTCTTCGAAGGTTTCCGCCCTGCGGTTAACGTAGGTCTTTCCGTATCCCGTGTAGGCGGTGCGGCACAGACCAAAGCTATTAAGAGTGTCAGTGGTACATTGCGTATCGACTTGGCGCAGTATAAGGAAATCGAATCTTTCTCCCAGTTCAGTTCTGAACTGGATACCAGCACAAGAGAACAGATCGAATATGGTCAGCAGCTGATGGAATTGCTGAAACAGCCTTTGTATCAGCCAAAATCTCTGGAAAGACAGGTTATTACCCTTTGTGTTGCCACCAGTAGAAAACTCCTTGGCATTCCTAAAGAAAAGGTCGCTGGTTTTGTGGCTGACTTTTATGGACATATGGAAGAAAATAAACCTGAAATTCTGGAATTTATCAGAAATGAAAAACAATTTACACCGGAACAGAAAGAAGCTGTTCTGGCAGAATTAGACGTATTCAAGAAGGAGCAAGGATATGGCAAGCAGTAAAGAAATTCAGGATCGTATGAAAAGTATTTCAGACACCATGAAGATCACAAATGCAATGTATCTGATCTCCTCATCCAAATTGCGAAAAGCAAGAAAAAATATGGAGCAGGTGTATGATTACTTTCATACCATTCGCCGAAGCATTGGCGACATTTTGCATCATATACCAGAAATGGAACATCGCTTTTTGGAACCTGTGGATGGCCCCGATTTTGCTGGGAAACGGGCTTATATTGTCATCACGGCAGATAAAGGTCTTGCTGGGGCATATAATTTGAACGTGGAAAAGAAAGCAGAACAGGAATATCATGCCCATCCCGATGCTCGTTTCTTTGTCATTGGACAGGTGGGACGCCATTATTTTTTGCACAAACAGATTCCCTTTGAAGAAGATTTTTTATATTCTTCTCAAAAGCCTACTTTGCAGCGAGCAAGGCAGATTACGGTAGACCTGCTGGATGAAGTAAGAAATGAACGAGTGCAAGAAGTATATATCATTTATACACGTATGAAAAATGGTCTGCAATCGGAACCCATGATGATGAAGCTGCTGCCTCTTTCCCGTGAGCAGTTTTATCATAAAGATATGGGGCTGCCGGAAGGTGACGAACCGGAAGTACCGGAAGAGTTTTTCCCGGATGCGGCTTCTGTGTTCAACCAATTGGCACCTATTACCATGCAGGGCATTATTTTCAGTGCATTGACAGAAAGTTACTGCGCAGAACTCAATGACCGTATGGTTGCTATGGATGGCGCAACCAAAAACGGAACGGAAATGTTACAGCAATTGCAGCTGCAATACAACCGCTTACGTCAGGGAAGTATCACACAGGAAATCACGGAAGTCATTGCTGGTGCGAAAGCCCAGAAAAAGAAGCGGTTGTAAAGGAGGAACTGGTGTATGGAACAAGGAAAAATCATACAAATCATGGGTGCTGTTGTGGACGTGCGTTTTCCGCAGGAGCATGTACCCAAAATTCAGGAAGCACTGACTGTTGTGGTAGAAGACCATACACGGGTAATGGAAGTAGCACAGCAGTTGGGGGAAGGCGTCGTGCGCTGCATTATGATGGATACCAGCGAAGGTCTTTCCAAAGGATTGGAAGTTACCGCAACAGGTGCCGGCATTACGGTTCCTGTTGGCGAAAAAGTATTGGGCAGAATGTTTAACCTTTTGGGGGAACCCATTGACGGCGGCGAACCTGTGCAGGCGGAAGAGCACTGGCAGATTCACCGGAAAGCCCCTGATTTTGAAAAACAGAGCCCCGCAGTAGAAATACTGGAAACAGGTATCAAAGTTATCGACCTGTTGGCGCCGTATGCAAAAGGCGGTAAGATCGGTCTGTTCGGTGGTGCTGGTGTTGGGAAAACCGTGCTGATTCAGGAACTGATTCATAATGTAGCCACAGAACATGGCGGTTATTCCATTTTCACAGGCGTTGGCGAACGTTCAAGAGAAGGCAATGACCTGTATTGGGAAATGAAAGAATCTGGCGTATTGAGCAAAACTGCTTTGGTATTCGGTCAGATGAACGAAGTCCCCGGTGCCAGAATGCGTGTTGCAGAAACAGGTTTGACTATGGCAGAATACTTCCGTGATCGGGAACATCAGGACGTATTGCTGTTCATTGATAATATTTATCGTTTTGTACAGGCTGGCTCTGAAGTATCTGCATTGCTGGGTCGTATGCCTTCTGCTGTTGGTTACCAGCCTACACTGGCAAATGAACTGGGGCAGTTACAGGAACGTATCACTTCCACAACAGATGGGTCTATCACTTCTGTACAGGCAGTATATGTGCCTGCCGATGACTTGACTGACCCTGCGCCTTCCACAACATTTGCCCATCTGGATGCCACAACGGTATTGTCCAGAAAAATCGTGGAACAGGGGATTTATCCCGCTGTTGACCCCTTGGCTTCTTCCTCCAGAATTCTGGAAGCGGATATCGTAGGGGAAGAACATTATCAGACAGCCATGAAGGTACAGCAGATGCTGCAGAAATATCAGGAATTGCAGGATATTATCGCGATTTTGGGTATGGATGAACTGAGCGACGAGGATAAACTGACAGTTTATCGTGCCAGAAAGATTCAGCGTTTCCTGTCTCAGCCATTCTCTGTGGCTGAAAACTTCACAGGCGTGAAAGGTGTATACATCCCTCTGGCAGAGACCGTTCGTGGTTTTAAAGCCATTGTATCTGGTGAAATGGATGACTATCCGGAAGCGGCATTCTTTAATGTTGGAACCATAGATGATGTGAAGAAAAAAGCGGAATTGATGGCACAGGGCGCGTAAGGAGGCGGCAATATGACACAGTTTCAGTTGAAGATTTCCTCCAGCAGCGGTCTGTTTTATGAAGGTATCTGCGAAAGTTTGGTAGTTCCCACCAGCGATGGGGAATATGGCGTTCTGGCGAACCATGTTTCCATGGTAATCGGCATTGCCATTGGCATTCTGCGTTATAAACTGGATGGAAAATGGTATTATGTAGCTGTTGGACAAGGGTTTGCCCGTGCCGTGGGGAATACAGTCACCATAGTCGTAGACAGTGCGGAAAGACCGGAAGATGTAGACGCAAAACGTGCGCAGGAAGCAAAAGAACGTGCAGAGGAACGCATTGCTTTGCAGACAAGCCGAAAAGAGTATTATCGTGGTCAAATGGCAATGGCAAGAGCTATGACACGTTTGAAGATCAAAGAAAAGAAATTCATGTAATTTATTTGATGAAGTAGTAGTATGGAATGAAAAGGCAGAACCGGAGAAGGTTCTGCCTTTTCTGTTATGATGTAGAAAAAATTAAATTTGACGGAATGGAAAACAAAGGCCGTAATGGAATCAGTACAGATTGTGAGGAGAGGATCGAATGCGGATATTGGTTGTAGAAGACGAAATGGATATGAACCGTTTGCTGGTAAAAACATTAAAACGGGAAGGATACAGCGTAGACGGCTGTTTTGATGGAGAAGAAGCATGGCTGCATCTGATGGGCGCGGAATATGATGCTGTGGTACTGGATGTGATGATGCCGAAAAAAGATGGCTATACGCTGATACAGGAATTACGGGACAAGGGGAAAGACATTCCTGTACTGTTTTTAACCGCAAAAGACAGCATTGCAGATCGAGTGAAAGGATTGGATTTAGGGGCAGATGATTATCTGATCAAACCTTTTGATTTTGATGAGCTTTTGGCAAGAATTCGGGCTATGACAAGAAAATATGCGGGAAACAGAAATAACTGTTTTACCGCTGGAAGCCTGACGATGGACGTAAAAAGCCATGTTGTTACAAGAGACGGCAAAGAGATTACCCTGCTGCCAAAGGAATTTTCCATTCTGGAATATCTTTTGCGAAATAAGGGGAATGTTGTTTCCAGAGAGCAGATTGAAGATCGCATTTGGAATTATGAGTATTCCAGTAATTCCAATAATGTGGATGTGTATATGAGTAAACTCCGTAAGAAAATTGATGATGGTTATGACACGAAACTCATCCATACCATCCGTGGCGTTGGTTGGGTACTGCGTGAGGAGGAACAAGGGGGAAAATCATGAAACGTATTTCCATTAAACTGAAAATCACCATCTGGTATTTTATACTTATGACTGTTATGGGGATGCTGCTGATTGGTTTTCTCTGGTTTGTCAGCAATGCTGTCACGACACAGACGGCTATGAATAACGTATCACAGATAGTACGCAATAATTTAGAAGAAGTGGATGTGGCAGATGGAAAATTGCAGTTGGGTGATGAGTTTCAGTTTTATCAAAATGGCGTATATTCTGTGATTTACAGTCAGAAAGAATCTCTGCTGGCAGGTCAGATTCCAGCTTCTTTTACCGTTTCAGAACCCTTTGAGAATGGCCTGACTCGTATGGTTTCTGATGGAGAGAATCGATTTTATGTTTTTGACCTTTGGTGCCCCTTTGGATGGGATAATGGCGTATGGGTAAGAGGGGTTATGGAAGTGTCAGAAGATACGATGATGATTCGAAATCTGGTTATGAGTTCCGCCGCAGCCATGCCTATCTTTATTCTGCTGGCAACCATTGGCGGTTACTTGATTGCAAAGCGTGCTTTCCGACCTTTAGAGCAGATGATACAGACAGCTGATACCATTAGTGAAGCATCGGACTTGTCTGCAAGAATGGAAATACCTGAGGGCAATAATGAATTTACCAGACTGGCAACGACTTTTGATAAAATGTTTGCAAGGTTGGAAAAATCGTTCGAAGCGGAACAGCAGTTTACTGCCGATGCTTCCCATGAGTTGAGAACTCCTACTTCTGTTATCAAAAGTGCCTGTGAGTATGCGAAAAAGTATGAAGAAACGCCTGAAGAACGTGCGGAAACCATTGATATGATCTATCGGCAGGCAGTGAAAATGTCTGATTTGATTTCTGAGCTTCTCAGTATTACCAGATTGGATCAGGGGACAGAATCTGTGAAGTTTGCTCCAGTGAATTTTGCTGATTTGATTCATAAGACTTGCGAAGAAAATGGATATGATCTCACAAGATTCCATTTTGCATTGGATGATACCATTGTATTGCAGCTGGATATGTCGTTGATGGGACGTTTGATTCAGAACCTGGTAGAAAATGCCATTAAATATGGTAAGGCTGATGGTCAGATTTGGATAAAGCTGGAACGAAAAGGCAATGAGGTTTTGTTCCATGTGAAAGATGATGGTATTGGCATCGCCAAAGAGGAGCAGGAAAAAATCTGGAAGCGTTTTTACCAAGTGGATGCTTCCCGTACTGGCAAACGTGGTGCGGGTCTGGGTCTTTCCATGGTACAGAAGATTGCGGAACTGCATCATGGATATATGGAGCTCAAAAGCGCACCAGGAAAAGGCAGTACATTTACACTTCATTTGCCAGAATCACAGAAATAAAAAAATTTAAAAATTCTTTCCAAATTTCATGTTTCTTTCATGTTTGCAGGTTATGATAAGTACAACAAAGAAAACAAAACATAACCGAAGCAAAAGGGAGGCGTTTATATGAAATATTTAGGTAGATTGACATTAATGGCAGCAGCAGCGTGGATGATGACAGGCTGTGTACAGCAGACAAAACAGGCGGAATATCTGGGCGTTGATGAAGCAAAAGCCATCGCATTGGCAGCGGCAGATATTACTGAAAGTGACGCAGTATTTACCACAGCGGAATTAGCAGAAAAAAATGGACTTTCCTATTATGAAATTGATTTTACCGTAGGCGGTCAGGAATATGATTACGATATCGATGCCATCAGTGGTAAGATCATTGAGAACCAGACAAAGGCAGTCGATGAAACTGCTGTGGCAAATACAGCAAATGTAGCTTCTGACGGACAGGTTACACTGGAAGAAGCAAAGGAAATTGCACTGAACCATGCGGGACTGACTGCGGATGGAGTAACCTTTATCAAAGGCAAACTGGAACGTGACGACGGCAGAGAAAAATACGATATCGAATTCTATACTTCTGATTTCAAAGAATATGACTACGAAATCGATCCTCAAACAGGAGAAATCCTTTCTTATGACTATGACGCAGAAGATTATGCACCTCAAAAATCATCCGCTGGAAACAGCAGTGCCATTACAGAAGCAAAAGCCAAAGAAATTGCGGTAGCGCAGGTTTCTGGTGCCACAGTGGATGACATCCGAGAATGGGAAGCAGATTATGATGATGGACGTCTGGAATATGAAGGTAAAATCTATGACGCAGATACAGAATATGAATTTACCATTGACGGGTACAGTGGTTCCATCATTAGCTGGGAAACAGAGCCTCTGCGCCGCTAAATAACAATCAATTACAGCAAAAACGGTTAAAGCCTCTTGGTTTTAGCCGTTTTTTGTATTGGCATAATTTTAAGGGATGCGTAAGAAAAAGGTCTTGACTATGAAATATTACTGATGTAATATTTAGAAAAATATTTTTTTAATTTGAAATATTACATTTGTAATAAAATGAGGTGGAAAGAATGTATAGAAAAAGGCTGCTTGTTTTATGTGTGCTTGCTGCAACATTGGGATGTTCCTGCGCAAAGGTAGAAACAGAACTGCCAGTAGAAACGGATGTTGGTGAGCAGACATCTTTTGATGAAGAAAAGTCCCTTCACATCATTGATATTTCTTTAGCGGCAATGGGAACACAGACGGAAAATACTTCTGAAACGAAATTGGCGAAGATCGAACGGGTCATACAAAGACTGGAAGAACAAGGATATGCTGCCATAGACAGTAAAAATCAGATCAATATGGTTTGTGCAGATCAGGCAATTGATTTTTGTCAGGCGGTAGAAGAAAAGGGGCAGGATGATTTTATGCTTACAGTGATTTCAGATACATTTCAGTGGATCATATATGATTTTCACTGTGCCGATGGAGCTGTCACAGTGGCAAGAAATATCTACCAATATGAAGATGGTGATATGCAATTGGAAGATTCAGCTGTTTACACAGCTTCAGATTGGAAATATACAGCGGAAGGATATATCATGTTTTCCGGCAGTTGGTATTCAGAAGCATATTACCTTTTTGCATTGAGCGATATGCAAGAAAAAGTTGCTCTTCGGGTACTTCCGTTGGATGAGAAATGCCGCGCTTTGAATGAAGCTTATATGATGCCTATTGGCTATGTGAAAAATAATATGTTTCTAGTGGACTGGAGTGAAGATGATTTTTCTACACTTGATTTTTATGATCTGTTTGACATTTTTTACCATCAGATTTATGGAAAAGAAGTACCATATGAACCAAGTGATAATTTGGGTGTCGGCACAGTCTATCAAATTCCCAAAGTGGAATTTGAGCATATCATGATGGCATATCTGAATATTGACAGCGAAACATTACAGCAAAAAACATTGTATCACACAGACACGAAAACATATGAATATCGTCCTCGAGGATTTTATGAGGCAGAATATCCAGAGCATCCATATCCGGAAGTGGTAGATTATACGGAAAATGCGGATGGAACCATCACGTTGCTAGTAAATGTGGTATTTCCCTATGAAGGCCTGTCCAAAGTATTTTCTCATGAAGTGGTGGTACGTCCGCTGGAAAATGACGGTGTGCAATACGTTTCCAATCATGTGATACCATCAGAAGATAACATAGAAGAAAGCTGGTATAAACCGAGGCTGACGCTGGCAGAATGGGCAGAAGTTTATGGAGCGGAATAAAAATTATGAAAAGGCAGGCGAATGACTGTTGAAAGAACAAATTGAAAAACTTTACGAAAAACAAAAGAGCGGACGGTTAAAGGCTGTCGTAATATGTGTGATTACTTATTTTGCTATGATTGGCATCGTCAGTATGTTTTTAGGCAGTCCTTTTCCACACAAAACACAAATTCTTTTCATGGAAACCATGGTAAATGGATGGATCAATACCCATGGATATTTGTTGATTCTTTGCGGAATCATCGGAATTTTTGTAGGCATAGGAAGTATCCTATATCAAATCCTGCGTGATTTCCAACAATTAGACAGGATTCTCATGGAAGAATGTGATGCCAAAAAATATCTGGAAATCATGGAATGTGCCGTATCATACGGAACAGAAATAAAACTGAAAGATTTCCAGAAATCTGTTTTTATACTGGCACAGCAGCGGTACGTGCTGGCGCTGATGGCAGAACATCGTTTTCCAAAAGCAAATGCGTACCTGCAAAACCATTGGCAGGGCAAACATACAACAAATCTTTATCAAAATACAATGCTGAATGTGCAGCTGGTATCCTCTTTTGAAAATAGAAACAAGGAGGAATTTACGGGATTATATCTGAAGAGTGAAAATTATTCCGTAAAAATAAAATTTTCTTAGGAGAAAAATTGTTTTTGGAAGGGAAATATGGCGATGCAGTCAAGATTCTTCAGAACATCACAGAGAAAACGACCTATCATGAAGTTCGAAGACAATATATTTTAGCTATGTGTTATGAGGCATTGAAAAAAAAGGAGCAAGCAACTGACTGCATGGAGTATGTTGTAAAATACGGAAATACCATGCCATGCAGGTATGCAGCAGAACAATGGAAGAGAGAAAACACTTCTTTATTATCTAAATCAATAACAACATGAGAAGGCTGCTTCGGAAAATAAAGAAAGCTGGAATGTTTACATTAGTAAAGGATTCCAGCTTTCTTATTTTATGGCAGAATATGCCGATCGGTTAAGATAGAAAGTGCGATTTCTGACGCGTGACTGCCTGTGGCATTTGCGTCAGACTGAATGTTGCAGGCAAAGAAGTAAGTATGCTGTCCATTTTCTACTGAACCTACAAACCAGCCGTTGATATCTTTGCCATTGACTCTGCCAGTCCCTGTTTTTCCGTATAATACAGTGTCAGAAGAAGCGGAAAGTTGGATGGCTTCTTTTACAGCTTCAATGTTTTCTGTTTTAAAATCGAATTCATTTTGATGTAATTTCGTCAGAAGTTCCACTTGTTCTATGGGGGATATCTTCAGAGAAGATTCCATCCAGTAAGAGGAAATATCTCCTGTGACGTCGGCATTGCCATATCCGATTTTCTGGAAATATGCAGTAAGGCGATCACTGCCAAGCTGGGTATCCATGGTCTGAAAATACCAGTTTACGGATGATGCCATGGCGGAAGATAATGTCTGGTCAGTATTCCAAACAGCAAACGGATTCTCTTGTCCATCCCATGCCACAAAAGAATTGTCAGGCGTTATAATGCCTTCTTCCAGAGCGAATAATGCATCATAAATTTTATAGGTGGAATCAGGGGAAATACGCTTCTCTGCCTGTTCCATATTGTAAATTTGCCATGTGTCTTCTTCCAGATCATACAGAACAAAACAGCCTTCATAATCTCCAAAATAATTCGAGAGATCCACAGAAGTGATATTTTTGGATGATATATTCCAATTGTATTGGTTTTGTTCTGCACCATAAATGGAGAATGCCGGAGAAATGCCGCAAAAAAACAGAGCCGTGCATGCAAGAATACAAATACTTTTCCGCTGTTTCGCTTTCGTTGGCATTTCATATTGAACAATATGCAGGATACGTCTTTTCATTTGACTTTTGCTGTTTATGAGACTTGCAGCAGCCGGGAAGGTTTCCAGCGCATTTCTTTCTGCAAAACGAAGCAATGTGTTTCCGTATTCCAAACGCTGAGAAGCATCCAGTGCTTCCAATACAGCAGCATCACAAGCCATTTCCTGCATGCTGCGCATGTCTTTGAAAGCAAATCTAATGAATGGATGAAACCAGTACAGAACACCAGCCAAATTGATGAAGTGGTTTATTAGGTTGTCTTTATGCTTATGATGCGACAATTCATGTATCAAAATAAGCCGTAAATCTTCCTGACTGGAATCATTCAATATGGAAATGGGAAGATAAATTCGCGGTTTCCAAAATCCGACCAGTATGGGAGTACGCAGAAAAGCTGTACTGAAAATAGGGATTTCTTTTGTGATGCCGCATTCCTGCAAACAGGAGACAAATAATTGACGTATATTGTCATTTTGCAGGGGCAGAGCAGACTTTTCAAGTGCCCGCAGATGCAGATAGGAACGGCATAACTTGATGGTTGCAATGAATATCCCACAAAGCCAGATGCTTGCCAAGATCCATCCCCAAAAGGCCCCAGAATCCTGATTTACTGAAACAGCAAAGTCATTTGCCAGGTTAACAGCAAAATCTGTGGTTTCTCCAACATTCGAAAGGGGAGCAGCTGTTGTTTTGGGGAAGAGAAAATTGTTTCCCAAAGTCGGAACCCATTCCCAAATGCCTTTCAGTGAAAAAGGAAGAAAAGGCACAGCCAGCAGACACAAAAATAAAAGCCAAATTTGATATTGCCTGCGAGGAGACAATATTTTTCTGCATATATGTTTTAATAAAAATAGCATGCCAATGATTCCGCAGAGGTAGATATTACAGATCAGAAAATGGATCATAAAAAGAAACATATCATTCGCCTCCTTTTCTGGAAAGAAGCGAGCGTAGTTCTTCGATATCTGATTTTGATAATTCGTCATCCTCCAGATATGCGGAAACCATGGCTGAAATATTGCCATTAAAATAACGGTTTAAAAAAGAATCGCTTTCCTGTTTGAGATAATCCTGTTCTTGAATCAGGGGCGTATATACAAATACACGACTTTGTTTCTCATATGTGATGGCACCTTTTCCTGCAAGACGCTTGATAAGTGTATGGATGGTTTTAGGGCTCCAATTGGTACACTGCAATAATTTATCTGTGATTTCATTGGTGTTGATGGGGGCATATTTCCATATGATCTTCATCACTTCATATTCTGCTTCAGAAATTTGAGGCAGTTTTTTCATAAATATCACCACCTTTTAATCTTACAATTGTAATATATATTATAAATTCGATTTTGTCATAAGTCAATTTAAAGATATGTTTGATATGTTCTTATCAAAAAAATTTATGAAAATATCTTTCCGCAGGATATATGGATATGGCATCAAAATGCCGAAATCATAGGGTTTTATAAGGAATGGCTGATGCAGAGGAATTTGGTGGTTTCCAAATTTTAGATGGACAAATGTACGCAGATGTGCTATATTGTTGGCGGATGGTATTCGGAAAGAAGCTGTACCGCAATTACTTTATTTTTTATAATGACTCAGGATCGTATTGATGACAAACGATACCGGAAATGACAGATTTTTTATGCCATCACTACCCGGAGAGGAGTGAAGGGCATGAAAGTTGGTTTTATTGGTGCGGGGAAAGTTGGTTTTTCCCTGGGAAAATATTTCAAGACCCATGGTGTAAATGTGGTGGGTTATTATAGCAAAACACCAGAATCAGCCAAATCAGCAGCAGATTTTACAGGAACAAAAGTCTATGGCACTATTGCGGATATTGTGCGGGATAGTGACACCATTTTTGTTACAGTACCGGATGGACAAATTTGTATGGTTTGGGATTGCATAAAAAATCTGGATATAAAAAATAAAAATATTTGTCATTGCAGCGGCTCGATTTCATCAGCCGCTTTTTTTGGTGGCGAAAAACTTGGTGCATCCGTATATTCCGTACATCCGCTATACGCCGTAAGCAGCAAATACGATACATACAAAGAATTGGGGCAGGCTTATTTTACGCTGGAAGGATCGGAAGATCATTTGCAGGAAATGAAAGACATGCTCCAGGACGCTGGCTGCAAAGTTATTGTAATGGACAGCGAAAATAAATCCCTGTACCATTGCGGCGCTGTGGTTGTCAGCAATTTGGTAACAGGACTCTATTCTTTGGGCGTACATATTTTGCAAAACTGCGGTTTTGAAGAGAATGATGCGCAAAAGGCTTTGATTCCACTGTTTTTGGGCAATGCAAAAGCAGTGGCAGAAAAAGGTCCAGTGGACGCATTAACGGGCGCGGTGGAACGGGCAGATGTTTCTACCATTGAGAAGCACATTCAGTCTATTCAAAACATTTCTGATGCAAAAGCGAGAGCGGATTTAATGAAAATCTATCTTCTTTTGTCAGAGCAGTTATTGGCGATAGCAGGAGAAAAACACCCGGAAAGGGACTATGTAAAAGTTGCGGAGGTTATCGATGATGAAAAACACAGTATTTACATTTAGAGAACAGAAGGCGAAAGGCGAAAAAATCTCCATGCTCACTGCTTATGACTATTCCACAGCAAAACTGATGGACGAAGCAGGCATCAATGGTATTCTGGTAGGAGATTCCCTGGGAATGGTTGTATTGGGCTATGAGGATACACTCCCTGTGACCATGGAAGATATGATCCACCATACAGCTGCTGTGTGCCGTGGTGCGAAAAACACATTGGTTGTAGGGGATATGCCTTTTATGTCTTATCAGGTATCTGTTGAAGAAGCTGTTTACAATGCTGGCAGACTCATGAAGGAAGGCAGATGTCAGGCAGTCAAGCTGGAAGGCGCCGCAAGTGTATGCCCCCAGATCAGAGCTATCACAAACGCATCTATTCCTGTTATGGCGCATATCGGTCTGACACCCCAGTCCATCAATGCTTTTGGTGGTTTTAAAGTACAGGGCAAGAGTGAGGAAGCAGCGAAAAAACTGTTGGAAGATGCCAAAGCCGTAGAAGAAGCAGGCGCTTTTGCAGTGGTATTGGAATGTGTGCCTGCAAAATTAGCGGAACTGATTTCCAAATCCATTTCTATTCCTACCATTGGTATTGGCGCAGGTGCAGGATGCGATGGCCAGATTTTGGTATATCAGGATATGTTGGGACTGTTCTCTGACTTTACACCGAAATTCGTAAAGAAATACGCAAATGTTGGAGAAATGATGACACAGGCGTTCCGGGATTATATTGCGGATGTACAGGAAGGTTCCTTCCCGGCTCCCGAACACACCTTTGCCATTTCTGAAGACGTCATCAAAAAGTTATATTAAGGAGAAGAAAAATGAATATCGTAAAAACCATTTCTGAAGTAAGAAACGAAGTAAAGAGCTGGAGAAAACAGGGGTTGTCCGTTGGTTTGGTACCTACCATGGGCTATCTGCACGAAGGTCACAAAAGCCTTATTGACAGAGCATGCAAGGAAAACGATAAAGTGGTTGTCAGTGTGTTTGTTAATCCGACACAGTTTGGTCCTGGCGAAGACCTTGCCACATATCCCAGAGATATTCAGAGAGATGCGGCTCTCTGCGAAGATGCAGGCGCTGCATTGATTTTCAATCCTGAACCAGAAGAAATGTATTTTGATGACTTCCATACTTATGTGACCATGGAATCTCTTTCTGATGAACTGTGTGGAAAAACAAGACCCATTCACTTCAGAGGTGTATGTACAGTGGTAAGCAAATTGTTCCACATTGTTGCACCGGACAGAGCATATTTCGGTCAGAAAGACGCACAGCAGCTTGCTATCATCAAACGGATGGTAAGAGATTTGAATTTTGATATTGAAATCGTGGGATGCCCCATCGTCAGAGAGACGGATGGACTGGCGAAAAGTTCTAGAAATACTTATCTGAACCCCGAAGAAAGAAAAGCGGCTCTTGTGCTGAGCAGAGCTGTGGGTTTGGGAGAGGAACTGATCCAGAACGGCGAAAGAAAAGCGGATGTTATCGTTGAAAAAATGAAAAAGCTCATCGAAGAAGAACCTCTGGCAAAAATCGATTATGTACAGGCAGTAGATGCCATTTCCATTCAGCCAGTTGCGGAAATCAAAGGAACCGTATTGGTTGCCATGGCAGTTTATATTGGTAAAACAAGACTGATCGATAATTCTATCTATGAAGCATAAGAGATTCTCTTAAGAAATATATCCCTTCAGAAAATTATGTAAAAAGAAAGCTGGAATCCTTGAATCAAAGGGTTTCCAGCTTTCTTCTTGTTATCTGAATTGCATGAGGATTGCTGTCTTCTGAAGGCAGCCATTGCAGTTTCTTTTAAGAAATTAAGGGAAAACAATGTTTTCTTAGGAGAAAGCGCTTTTTTGTTTGCAAAAACTTTTTAGTTTTCTCCCTTAAATTACAAGACCATTTCATTTTAGGTAAGGCATTATCCAGCTTGGTGTACAGATTTTGCTTGCTCCAGATATTGCTTTTCCAGATAGTTGATGATAGCCGAGCGCAGGAGGATACCTACAACTTTATTTTCTGATAAAACAGGCACTTTTTTCACACCGGATTCTCCTAATAGTTTGCAGACATCTTGGATAGATGCATCTGCGTCAATGGTAATGGCTTTTTTGGTACCGATTTCCAATATGTTCAGATGCATGATGGTGTTGATTTTTTCGTGGAATTCTGCGTCGGGATCCCACAGATACTCCATAAAAAGTGTGGAACTGTCTGTTGCCATGGGGGCTAGTTTGCCTTCTTTCATGTAGCGCATGATATCACCATCGCTGATAAAACCAATGGCAGTACCTTCTTTGGAAAGAATGGGCGCGCCGCTGATGTTTTTTTCAGAGAAGAAAGCAATGGCATCATAAACAGTTGCATCTTCTTGCAGGGCATATACTTCTTTTTTCATGTAGGGTGCCAATGTATGGGCTTCTTTTGCAGGTGCTTCCGCAGATGCTGTTTTCAGTTTTCGATAATACCGGTCGGAATAAACGATATAGATAATCCCGCCAACCACATAAGCGATTGCTGTCAATGCAAAGCCTTTCTGCAAACCAATGCTTTCCTGCAAGCATCCCATAAGCAGGGAGCCGATGCCAATGCCGATGTCGTAGGAGAGTAAGTAGGTAGCATTGTCAACGCCCCGTTTTGGCGCAGGCGTAGTACCGGTAACAAAAGATTGGAAAAGTGGCTGCAAAATGCCATAACCGATACCAAAGAAGAACCCTGCGATCAGCAAATGTGCACCTGTTGTCAGGAAGATATAGCTGGTCATGGTAATTACCAGAATGATCAGGCTGATGCAAACAAGTACGCGGTGTTTGCCGGCATCAATCATTTTCTGTGTAGAAATTTTAGACAACAGCATGCCGATGACAAGGCAAATATAGAAGTAAGGAAGAAAAGACATGAGATTTTTTCCTGCGCCAAAATAGAAGAGTATGCGATGACTGCCCCATAAGGAATCATGAGAAATGTCATGTTGAACATAAAGAGCAACGCGGGATTTTAGATGGAATCTTTGATGGAGAATTTTTTTCGTTTTACTTTTGGATATTTGATTCTGCAGCAGGATACGCAGATCAAAGCAATGACGGAAATGGCAAAGACTGTCAGAAAAGATGCTTTGCTGTCCAAGTGGTTCTGCACCTGAACGCCTACATAAGGGCCTACTGCCATGCTGATGGAAATGGTAAATGCAAATCTGCTGATGCCTTCCGTAATTTTCGTAGGGGGCAGCACATCACTGGCTAGTGTCATGGTGGCAGAACCGCAGACAGAATATACAGCACCCATATACAGACGTATCACGATTAACGCGCCAAAAATGGGGAACTCGATGAAACTGGGAAATGCCAGACAAAATAAAGCCAGAAACAGCAGATATACACGATAACGGTTGAAGTTATCCAGCAGATATCCGGCAATGGGACGAAATAGAATGGTTGCAACAGACATGGCAGTCAATACAATCCCGATGCCAGAACCGGTGATGCCGATTTCCTGGCAATATACAGGAATGATGGGGATAGAAGCGTAAAAGGCTGCCAGTACCAAGAGGTTGGTAATAAAAAGCAGAACAAACTTTTTATTCCAGATTTTTTGAATGGTTTCCATATGAATACAACTCCTTTTTAAACCGAAAACTAGTGGCAATTGCCACTAGTTTTAATATAGCAAAGAAAAGTTCACAAGTCAATAACTAGTTGCAATTGCCACTAAATAAGATTATAATGGTTTTGTAAATAAGGAGGTTTTATTATGCCAAATATCATTGATAGTCCCTTCAAATCTATTTCTATTTTGTATCGAAAATCTCATATCTGGCTCAATAACTGTTGTTTACAGCATGATCTGACAGCAGCACAGGCTGTTGTTATATTGATTATCTGTGATTTCAAACAGCTGACACAAGATGAAATCACAAAGCGTTTGGCTTTGGACAAAAGTGTTATCGCAAAAACAGTCACAAAGTTGGTAGAGCTGGGATTCCTCATCCGTACAACCAATGCAAAAGATAAGCGTACGTTTGACATTCAGCCCACAGAAAAATCATGGCAGGTGTATCCTTTTATAAAAGAAGAAATCAAACGGACTTTTCAGCGAATGACCCAACGAATGACAGAGCAGGAGCGAGAGGAGTTTAAGAGACTTTTGGCAATGGCAGCAGACGCGTCTATTGAACTGGAGGATTGAGCAGTATATTTTATAGTTGTTTTCTCTTTTTTGTTGTGTTAAAATAAAGATGAAATTTTAAATTTGTATTTATTGGAGGGGAGAAGAATATGCCAAAGGTTGCTTATTCGGAAGAAGAACGCAGACAGATTCGGGATGATTTGATTCGGGCTTCTTTGGAACTTATGGCAGAGCAGGGGATTCAGCATACCACTGTTGAGCAGATTTATAAGAAAGTCGGCATTTCCCGCACATTTTTTTATTCTTTCTTTCCTACTAAAGAAGATTTGGTTATTGAAGCACTTTATTATCAGCAGCCGAAGATCATTGCTTATGTAAATCAGCTGATGTCAGATCCGTCTTTGACGTGGCATGAAGCCATGAGCCGGTTTATATATTCCTGCTGTAATGGCACAAAAAGCGGCTTTGCCATTATGAGTTTGGATGAACAGAGAATGTTATTTCAACGGCTGTCAGAAGAAAGTTACGGAATGTTTCGGAAAAAACAGGCAGTTCTTTTTGGAAAAATACTGGAATGCTTCGGAATTGAGCCTAGCAAGGAACGAGTGAATTTGTTTATCAATCTGTGTTTGACAATCATTCTTATCCATCGTTCTGTTCCGGAGAGATTACCATTTTTTGTACCGGAAGCCGCAGAAGAAACCACAAAATTCCAGATTGATGCTGTGATCAATCATTTGGAAAAACTGAAGGCATAATGACAAATACATATCCGTCCGAATATTCAGACGGATTTCTTTATACATAAAATAAATACAAATTTTAAAATTTATTTTTATTTTAGTTTGCAGACTGCCACGAAGAAACAATTCTGAATGACAGTACAATAAATATCAAAAATGACTAGGAGGGAACAAATATGGGATTTTTCGGAAAATTGTTTAAAGGGCCTGAAATCGACATGGAGAAAAGCGATGCGAATGCGAAGAAAATGCGTCTGCTTTTCAATCAGGTGGTGGAAAATGGAGATACTTATCAGCTGATTTTTGGGTATACCGAAGATGTTTCATGGTTCAATTATGGCTTTGTTCATGGAAGCAAAACGAAAATTGGTAATTTGATTGTAGGCTGGAACGAAGAAACAAAAACCATTGTTGTCGTTCCCACAGTACCAGATCTTTCCGGCTGCGGTGACCCTGTGTATTATCGACGTTCAGAAATTATGAAGGCATATCGGAATAAATATCCCACAGATGCTTTTATCATTTACCCTGATAAAAAAGCCTATATTGGCATCAATGCATATGATTGGCTGGAGGATGAAAAGCTGTATGTATATGTATCTCAGGAAAAAGAACTGGCAGCGTTTACAGAATTTTTCATGAATCAGTACGCAACAAAGTGAGGGATATATGTTTTGGAAAGAAATTGGCGGCATTTTGATTTTTCTTTTGGTGTTTGTGATTTTCGCGAATATCTGGTTTCATTTCGTAGAATCCATATTAACTGCGATAAAGAAAGTCCTTTGCTGCCATAAAGAACCTCCTGCATGGCATCCGCTTCCCCAAGAGGATGCGCGGGAGGACGAAGAAGATATATAAAATTGATATATCAATCTGCATAAGAAATTGTTGCGACGATATATGCACCTTTTTAAGGAATTGCTCTTAGCATTTGTTGCTGCCTTGATAGATATGCTATTTTTATAGATGTAACTGTTTAGGTGCTGCGGATGTTAGGAATGGCAATAAATGAGCAAGAAAAGAAATCACATCCTTGATTTTTAAAATGCCTCCAAAAAAAACAATACTATTAAGGCACAAAATCTTTGCAAAAGATTTTGTGCCTTTTTGTTATATCGGAGTTCTGTTTACAATACAAAATTACACGAAATGTGCATTATTATCACAAAATATGGTGAAAAGTAAGTGAAATTATTGTAAAATAGAATATAATCGTGAAATTAGGAGGGATGAATATGTTTCGCATCGCAATTTGTGACGATAATGGAGCTGTGTGCAGCGCTATTGAGAATATCATTGATGATTTTTTCAAAACAGAAACAATGCATTATGAAATAGACGGCTTTCAATCAGGAGAAGAATTGTTAAAAGAACTGGACGATCATGAGAAATACGATTTGATCTATCTGGATATTGAATTAGCGCGATTAAACGGAGTGGAAGTAGGGCGTTATATTCGAGAAAAATTACTGGATGATTATACACAGATTGCGTTTATTTCTGCCAAGTCATCCTATGCGCTGGAATTGTTTCAGATACGGCCTATTCATTTCTTGGTTAAACCTTTTACACCCAGACAGGTTATCGGTATTTTAGAAAAGGCTATGGAACTCCAGGGACATCAAGTTAAAATTTTCAGTTATAAGACAGGAAAAGCAGAGAACAGAATCCCATATAAGGACATTATGTATTTCAGCAGTGAAACAAAAAAGATTATTGTTCATACGAGAAATGGAAGCGACTCTTTTTATGGAAAACTTTCAGAGCTGAATCTGCCGGATACGGAATTTGTACAGATACATAAATCATTTATCATAAACAAACAATATGTAACACGTTTTAAATTTGATAGTGTGCTGTTGAGCAACAGTGAGGAACTGCCCATTAGCAGAGCGTACCGAAAAACGGTCAGAGAAAATCTTATGTCATAATGAAGTGAGGAAATAGAAATGATATTGGCATACAGTCATGTGATTTATTTGATTGCGAATATATTTCGTGTTTTTAGTATTAATCTGTTTTTAGAAACCATATTTTCCAAAGACAATTTACGGTGTTCGCAGGAATTAAAACGTACCATTTTTATATTGTATTATCTTTTCAACAGCATTATTTATTTGCATTATCGAATTCCGATTATCACTGTTTTTTCCAATATGTGTCTGTTTTTCTTTCTGACTTTGCCTTATTACAGTACCATGTGCAAAAGGATATTTGCGGTATTTTGTATCTTTTTACTGGGAATATTATGCGAAACAATTGTTTCAAGATCATCCATATTAATTTTGGGGCACATTCCTTCCATTGAAGTCATTACATATACCATAAGTAATTTTCTGTTCTACATCGTAGTTATTTTGACAAAAAGTATTTTGGGGCAAGAGGAGCGAATTTATCAAAAAGGACGCTGGGCAGTACTGATTATGATCCCAAGCATTTCTGCGTTTGCTGATATTTTGGCTTTATATGGCGGATATGAACAATGGATTACTGTAAGCGTAATTTTCCGCTTGTTTTTAATCAATATCGCTTTTTTCTATCTATATCAGATTGTTGTTTCCAATTATGAAGTAGAAATAGAGAATCAATCATTGATGCTGCAAAATAAGGCATATCAGCAGCAATTAGACATGATTCATGCAACGGAAGACAGTCTGAAAAGAGCCAGACATGATTTTAAGAATCACTTGATTGCATTGGAAGAATTATCAAAATCTGAAGAAAGAACAGATCTGCAAGCATATTTTCAAAAACTGGGTGGAGAATATCAATTATCGGAAGACTATATCTGCACTGGCAACACAATATTGGATGGTCTGATGAATCATAAACTGAAAATTATGATGGCGACAGGAGCAACAATCGATACAAAAATGCAGATTCCTGAGAATATAGATATCAATTCTTTTGATCTTGTTGTGGTGATTGGGAATTTATTGGACAATGCCATAGAGGCATTGAGCAAACAGGAAAAAGGAAATTTTGAAATTGAAATCAGTTATAGACAGGGGATACTTCTGATCAACGCAAAAAATACATTCAAAGGGGAAATCATCAAAAGGGGAGAAACTTTGATTTCTACAAAAAAGAATGCAACGGAAGCCCATGGTATTGGACTGAGCAATGTGCGACGTGTCATTGATAAATATGACGGAGAGATGATGATTAATACGGACAATCAATTCTTTAGTGTGCATATTGTTATGTATATCTGAATAAAAAAGAGTGTATCGCATGACAGATGTGCTCTTTTTGTCAAAAATGGAAAATACATGGGTAATTTTGGTGTTTTATAGAATCACCCTATATTTTAGATATAATAGGATCACAAAAATTTTTATCAAGATAACGGAGGGTGATTTTATGAAAAAGTGGAATTGGTTTAATGTAAAAGCGAACATGTGGAAAGCTGTTGCGTCTTTGGCATTGGTTGTTACAACATTGTCTGTAAACACAACATGCATGTTCGAATATTATCAGCCTAAAATGCCTAAAGGAAGCGAAAAGCTGAAACATAGCTAAGGCATTATGGGTGCGAGGTGATTTCTATGACAGAAAAAATAATGGAAAATGTGTGGAAAGAAATCAAAGCCGCAGGCAACGTGGATGAAGAAGACAAGGAGATTTACTTGTTTGGCATTTATCAAGGCCTGATTTTTCTGTTAAATGTGGTGACGGCTCTGTTGACAGGAATCATCTTGGATATGTTTCTGGAAAGTGTGCTGTTTCTGATTTGTTTTATACCGCTAAGAATTTTTGCAGGCGGATATCATGCAAAGACACAATTCAGATGCTATGTGATGTCAACAGTCACAACTGTGATTCTTTTGTATCTGATTGCGTTTTTGCAGAAGAATATGGGGGTTGACGTAATCGCGGTATATATCGTGGCAGCATGCATTATTTGGAAATTCGCGCCTGTGCAAGACAAAAATAAGCCTTTAGACTTAGATGAGCAAAAGAAATATCGTAAGAGAGTGCACAGCTTACTGATACTCATCAGCTGCGTTTCAGGGGGCTTGCATTTATGGGGAAATGATGTAGTCCCGGCAGTAGTTGTAAGCGTAGTTTGCCAGTTGGCCATTGTTCTGATATGGGGAAAATATAAAAATTATACACTTGACTGTACTTCAGCTGTGTAAAACAGAATTAATGGTGGGAATAGATATGTTATTTTCATTGTGTGTCCGAAATAAAATATGAAAATGGTATCATGTCTAATATACGCAAAAGAAATATTCAGCAGAATTTTTTGTCAGGCTGGGGGCAGTAAGAAGGTTCTTCTATGATTTATCATAGAGGAACCTTTTTTATTGGATAAATAATATGCGAGGGAAGATGACACAGAAACAAATTTTCTACATTATAAAAAAGGAGAATATTGAGCGTATTTGTAAGAAAAAGCATCCAGCCATGTGTGGTTGGATGCTTTTTCTTGAAAAGATCAAATTTTACGTTAAGCCATATGCATCATACGATAAATCAAGCTTTTATATTTTTCCAATAACTGTTCCAGCGCCTCAGAATTGTACTCTCTATATAATGTAGGATTTTTCAAAGAAAGTGCTGTGGATGCATTAATGATTCGAATCAGTTCCTTGTCATGGATGATATACAAGTGCGGGCCGATTCCTGTCTCGTATGCGCTGTAATTTTTCATAAATATCTTTTTATCATTTGCGTATACGGATATATGCGGCATGAAATCGCTGGCGAATATGTTTTCATCCAAAATGATAAATTTGATATTCGGATTCTTTTTTGATACTTCAATGATATTTTTTATATGGGCAATTCGTTCTTCAACTTGCAACTGGTAATGAATATCCGTGTAGTAGATTTCTCCTGTTGTAATGTATTCATACAGAGAGGAGAGCAGAAAGAAAAAAGAAATTTCCTGATTTTCAAAAATCTCCTCCCATGTGATTTGCAGGGTACGGATCATAGATTCTGTAATATCCAGCTTTGTAGAAGACTTAGCTGTATCCACGATATGGTCAATGGTTTCCGGTGGCAGAAGAAATTCAAATCCATATGTATTAAAGAAATGGAATTTGCTGCCGGAATAAAATTCTGTTCGGTAGGAACGGTTGATTTCTTTTGATGTGCAGGAACGCAGCAGAAGCTCCTGAGAAGTCATTTTTTGACAGAAAAAAGAAAACAATGTTTTGACGTCAGCAGGATTCGTAATGTTTACGGAAAAATCTAAATTTCCATGTTCATCAATAGACAGCATATCCGCAAAAGCATCTTCTACCACAATGGCATTGGTCTGCTTCATATTTTTCCCATTATAAAATTCAAAAAATACAGTCTTGTTTTTACTCAGCAGAAGATAAAGCTGCTTCATATAATATTCCGGATTTCTTTCAAATTCTTCCAGATCCAGCGCTGCCAGACATCGAATCCGGTTTTGTGGGCTTTTTGAAACCATTTCCAGTGCGTTTAGGTATTGGAAAGATTTGCAAATATCGATTGTCCATATGATGGTGACTTCTTTTTCTGCTTTCATCAGAACCTGACGAATACTGCGAATCATATTTTCCAGTACTTGTGTATGGCAGAAGAGGTTGTTTTCTATGGATGACTTCTGCAATTGGGATGATGTGCTTTCCTGGGCACAGGACTGCCGATAACAGGAGCTGAGGGTAGATTCAATGGAAGTTGCCAAGAAGGCAAAAGTATCATCCTCATTTGTTTCCGTGTTTTCTATTACATCAGAAAAAGAGATGAAAAAATCATCCAGACGATCCTGTGTCATGATTTCATTGGCAAAGACTTTGGATAACTTTTTATTGATGACAGAAATCGTGCGGGTTGTTGGAAGGATACCTTTGTTGCACCATTTGCTGATATAAGAAATATCGTATCCAGTTTCGTTGGCAATTACCATGATTTTCGTATTGGTAAAAATAATCAGCTTTTTTAAGAGTTCGCCGTATTTCATAGTGTGATCCCCCCAAGGTATTCTCTGGCTATTCGGCAGATGCTTTTGCTTCTGGTACTGTGACAATGAAATATCCCCCAATTTTTCTCAGCAGTCCCATTTTTTTATAGCATATTTCAAAATATTTTCAGTCTGTTGGACTGAAGCAGTTGAACTTTTCTAGTCAAATATTCGTTTTTTTGTTCTGAATATAGTTAATTTCAACTGTTTTATGTGAATGTGCTGATGAAATTATATCATAGCTTTTGGTGTATGGCAAAAAGTTTTTTCAACTTTTCATGATAAATTTTACTAAATTAATCAAGTTTATCAACAAAAAAATGATGTATTTGAAATTTATAATGATTTATTTGAATTTTTGAATCAAAATCAGTCAATATATTGTGTTTTATTTCAAACCATCATATGGATATAATGGAAATTACAAAACATCATTGTCGATCGCGGTGATTCCTCGGAATCATTTGATGTGCAAAACGATTAGGAAAGATTTTATTATTTGGAGGGAAAATTTATGAAACCAATGAGAATGCACCATGTAGGTATTGTACTGCCAGAAAAAAGCTACGCACAGGATCTGATTGATATGTTCGGTCTGGAAGTAGATTACACAGGCTTTGTAAATGCATATTCCGCAGACCTTATTTTCACAAAATATGGTGAAAAAGAAAGCCCCGTTGAATTCATTATTCCAAAAGAAGGGGTACTGACAAAATTCAACAACGGGAAAGGCGGCATTGCCCATGTTGCTTTTGAAGTAGACGACATCGAATCCTGTTCCAAAGAATTGATTGAGAAAGGCTTTGAAATGCTGGAAACAGAAGCAGTAGAAGGCACAAGCGATATCATCGTCAATTTCCTGAGACCCAAATACTCCCATGGTATTTTGGTTGAGTTGGTTCAGACAGTAGGCGAAATCCAGAGAGACTAAAGGATTCTAAGCAGCGCGAGGGCTTATGTTTTGGTCAAAGCGCTGCTTTGGCTTCAAGAAGGAGGTCGTAATATGCTTCAGTTATTTATGGCAATTTCACCGATTCTGATTGTTATGATTGGTATCGTCGGGTTGAAAAAGCCTGCCACAATCGTTTCCGCAATTGCACTGATTTATACCATCTTTGTAACTATGTTTTATGGAAATTTCAAGCTGGAAAATGATGTTCTTTTCTCTGAAACAACAAAAGGCATCATCGAAGGGGCGAAAATGGTATTCATGATCTGGTCAGCCTTTTTGATACTGAATATGCTGATCAATACGGGTGCCATGGATAAGATCAAAGAAATCATTGCCAATCTGACATTGGATAAGCGGAAACAGTTTATCATCATTGCGTTTTGTTTTGGCGGATTTCTGGAAGGTGTAGCAGGTTCCGGAACACCGGCAGCTATTGCAGCTCCATTCCTGGTGGCTCTGGGTATCCCACCTGTATTTGCGATTATTGGCGCACTTGTTTTTAATGGAATTGCCGCATCTCTTGGGGCAGCGGGGCTGACAACCATTGGCGGTTTCGCAGCGTTTCTGGATGTTGTAGATGTGATGGATATTTCGAAATATACTTCCTTCATCCATTTCTTTGGTGCATTGTTGGCGCCTATTCTGGTACTTGTTATTTTGTGGGGGAAAAAGGCACTGGAAAAAGGAATTGTAAAGTTTGCACTTTTCCTACGGTTTCTTTATGGTATTGGTTGCCACATTCGTTGGAGCGGAATTCCCTACAATTTGCGCAGGCCTTGGATCTTTGGTTGTTGCCATTGTATACATCAAAGTTTTCTGTAAGAATGAAAGTATTCCTGAGGAATACCAGTATGTTATTGACGAATCCAAAGGCAAGAGCACGATGCCTGCATGGAAAGCTTTGTCTGCTTATGCTATTTTGCTCGTAGCTCTGCCAGCAGTAAGATTTTTTGCGCCTTTGTGGTTTATCAAACTTGGTTTTGCCGTTTGGATTGGCATTACAATTACTTGCGTCTGTCTTGTATCATCCATTATTTTGCAGGACGTAACATCTATGCCTGGTTATATGAAAACATCATTTTGCAGTGTATTTGGTGCTTTGATTGCCATGGCATCTCTGGTTGCACTGTCTAATTTGATGAAAACAAGCGGTATGCTTTCTGTCATTGCAACAGTCATCGCAAATCTGCTTGGCCCTGTATATCCTGCCATCGCAGTCATCATTGGCTCTTTGGGATCTTTTGTAGCAGGTACGACAACAGGCTCCAATATTTTGTTTGCACCCATGCATTATGAAGCATGTACGATTCTTGGGTTCAACATTCCGTTGGTGTTCGCGGCACAAAGTGCAGGCGGTGCCCTCGGAAATATGATTTGTACAAATAACGTAGTTGCTGTATGTGCCACCGTTGGCTTTAAAGGGGAAGAGGGCACCATCATGCGTAAGGTGTTCAAACCCATCTGCATTTTGTGGCTGCTTTACTGTCTGTTGGCACTACTGTACGCCTATGTTTTATTCCCAGTAGCATAATTTGTAACGATGTATGAGCAACAGAAAGGGGCGTACGTATGGCTGTTTTGGTAATGAGTCAGCTTTTCACGATGATCATTTTGATGCTTGTTGGCGTTATTCTGAATAAAAAGAAATATCTTTCAGAGAATGATGCCAAAGAATTATCGGTGATATTGGTGAAAGTGGCTGTTCCGGCAAATATGATTATCTTATTGCAGAGACCATATTCCCATGAGATCTTTGTGGAATTTTTGAAAGTTTGTGCTGGTACACTTGGAGTTTGTTTTATTGCGACAATATTATTCTATGTCGTTGGTAAATAGATGAAAAAGACTTTATCCAGCGCAACTCTGTTTGCTTGCTGTGGGGCATACAGCAATATCATTTTTATGGGGCAGCCGTTAATCAAAGCGCTCTACGGAGAAAAGGGGCTTATCTTCTGTGTTGCGGTGATGTTTGTCAGTACCTTGTACCTGTTTACGATTTGTTCCATATTGCTTTCTTTGGGAACTGATAAGATGAAGGATTCAGCAAAGGTACTGAAAGATTCTTTTTTCGAATCTGGTGTTTATTTCAGGCACCATTGGATTTATTTGCTTTGCAAAATCCATTGTACTGCCGAAAATCATCAGTGACGCACTGCAATTTTCCGCGAATACAACTGTTTGTCTTTCTATGATCTATATTGGATTTTTGCTTGCTGAAGCAAATCTGAAAGAGGTCATGAAGGACAAGGAAGTATATATCTTCTGCATCCTTAGCTTGATTATTACACCTATCATAGCAAAGGCGTTTGGAGGATTATTTTTGGACGGAATGCCATTGGCAGTGCTGGTGATCCTCATGGGAACGCCGGCAGGAGCTCTTTTACCTTCTTTCGTGGAATCCTACGGAAAGAGTGCGAGGAGAGCGTCACAATATGTGTTTATGTCCACAATACTTTCCTTAATTACGCTGCCGCTGGTTGCAGAATTTCTTTGCAGATCCTAAGTTACTGGATCATGATCAAAAACTTGTTTAGTACAGGCGTTGCCTGTCATGATATGATTACGGTAGAAAAAACTCTCATGTTTTCTACTTATAAATGTCACCGATGTTTATTGCGTCATAACACCGGTGACCTCCTTTAAATATGTGCAGGTATAATCGTTCTTTATATAGAGAATCAGCCAAATACCTTTCCATAGAAACCCCTCCTGTTTCATTGAAGCAGGAGGGGTTTCCTTTGTTTGACATGAAATTAGGCTATTGTTATTTAGAAATCATCATGAAAAAACCACCCATATCAAAGGGTGGTTTTTATGCGAGTTTATTCTTTTTCTGTTTTTTTCACACAGTCATGCAGATACATGATATGTTCCGCACGGTTGTTGTAATGCTGGCTCAAAAGTTCTTCTGTCTTTTCCACATCATTGGCTTCAATGGCTTCTAAGATTTCTCTGTGTTCTTCAATATTTCTTTCTCTGTGAGAAATTTGGTCATAGGTAATGGATAATGTAAGAAGAGTAATTACAACATCATATGTTTTTTCCAGCATAGGGTTATCTGCGGCAAGGATGAAAGAACGCTCAAAATCCATGGATGCAGCAACATAATCATTGCTGTTGGAAGCGTCATACATTGCCTGTTGTCTTTCAAAGGCTTTGCGAAGTTTGGAGATCAAAACAGGCATTTTTCCGCTGTCCCGGCAAACTTTAAAAGCACCCAGCAGATGAATGAGCACAACAGAACATAAATCATTGATAAGTTTCTCATTCAAATCCGTCACATGATATTTCTGATTGGAATTGATGGTAATCAGCCGCTCTGTTTCCAATTGGGATAAAGCTTCACGAATGGGTGTGTTGCTGATACCAAGTTCTTTTGAGAGCTGCACAATGTTGATCGGCTCACCTAACGCATATTCTCTGGATAATATTCTGTTTTTGATGATTTCATAGACCTGATCTCTCATTGAAATTCGTTTGAGTGTCATAAGACGAATCCTCCATCTGTGTGTTATTCATATTGCATTCATTTTGCAATCATAATGGTGCATTATAAAAAAAGAGTTGTCATTCTTTCACATTAAAATAACAACTAAAATATTGCGTATGTGATAATTTGCCCAAAAAATATAAGTTTCTGTTAAAAGTATACACCTGAAAAGGAAATAACGTCAAGATGAATGTGACATAATTCCGGGAAAAACAGAAGATAACAAGGGATTTTCACCATTTTAAAGGTTGAATATTTCAAAAATAAAAACAATATATCATGCATGAAATACTTTTAACATATGATGAAATAAAAGATAGCAGACAAGGTAGCAGTAGTCATTTTTTTTGCAGGACAAAAGAGAAATGCAGAAAAGAAATTTCAAAAGAATTGAAGGGAGAAAAAATGAAGAATGGGGTTCTCCATATGGCAAATAGGGGGACAGATTCGATCATATCGTGATCGCTGATGGGAATAAGATATAAAAAGAAAAGGTTTCACCAAAAGTATGCACAATGCATAGAGAATGGCGTGGGAAAAAAGTTATAAATTGAAGCCATATTAACTTCTTTTTTATTGCAAAAAGGACAAAAAAATGGAATAATTCTATGTGAGTTATTGTCATATTATTGAAAATAACTTAATTCCTATTTTTTTTGTGCAATTTCGATTTTTTCTGTTTGATATTACCTAAAAAATTAAAAAAACAATGAAAAAACAAAAAAATCCACAAAAACATTGACAGATTGTATAAAATCGTATACTATATAGTTAAAAATGCACTGTGCATAGTTTGAGCGGTACAAAAACAGTCAGTGTGTGGTATTTGTGAAAATGTTATGTAATATCGTGTAAATTCCCTCGGGTTTTATATGATTTCAGATGCGATCCGTATCTGAACGGAAAAGCGGACGTACAAGAAAAGAAGGAGAAAACATCGTATCAGCGGTTAAATTACGATGCTACTTAAAAAAGAAGAAAGGAGGAAAGAGTGTTAGAAATGTTACCGGAATTATAACTGTACTAAAGTATGGAAGGGAGAATGTGTAATGAATAATCTTAAGGGTAAAGACATCATGGCGG
>ERZ779866.63-NODE-63-length-102024-cov-14.058586_pt1 | contig 102024 bp, 91 predicted proteins | sample MGYA00511248_ERZ779866 | MGnify/ENA primary metagenome ERZ779866 (study PRJEB29588, sample SAMEA2155758) | human gut metagenome | biome: human gut; feature: human-associated habitat; material: faeces | place: Denmark | collected 2008/2010 ... | reverse complement strand
GGTGAGTACACTATTGGTCTCGTGAGTAACTATCAGGACGGCCGACAGCAGCGTGAGAACCGCCGCCGCACCATCGTGCGTGTGGTGTGCGTGGTCATAGCTGTGGCCATGCTCGGCTCCCTGGTCATCCCGGCGATTTACGCGGGGCTTTGACGTTGCCTTCGCATATTCGTGCCCGCAGTTGAACACGTCTGATGCGAGGGATTTGTGAGGTCGCCCGGCCGGCTATCGGCAAGGCAGGCCCGGAACCTTCTGGCAGCATGGATTGCAGGCGGATGCGTGTGTGGCGCGACAATGCCCGCCAACGCCAGAGGAATGTGCGAAGGCTGTCAACAAGGACGTGACTTCCCAAAGAATCTCAAAGAATCAACAGTAAGGTAAACCACGATGGCAGAATTTGACTTTGCCCAGGCGATCGGCGAAGCCCGCGCCAAATACGAATCCATCGCCAAGGCGCTGGACGTCGACCGGCTCAAGGCCGATATCAAGGATCTCGAAACGCAGGCCGCGGCCCCGGGCCTGTGGGATGATCCGGAAAACGCCCAGAAGATCACCAGCCGGCTGTCCGCCGCGGAATCGCAGCTGAAGCGTCTGAACTCCGCCTCCCAGCGCATCGACGATGTGGAAACGCTCGTTGAACTCGGCCACGAGGAGGGCGACCAGGACTCTCTGGACGAGGCGCAAAGCGAAATCGGCGAGATTCAGAAGGATCTCGACCAGATGGAGATCCAGACCCTGCTCGATGGCGAATACGACGAACGTTCCGCCGTGGTGACTATCCGCTCCGGTGCCGGCGGCGTCGACGCGGCCGACTTCGCGCAGATGCTGTTGCGCATGTACCTGCGCTACTGCGAGCGTAACGGCTTCAAGGGCAAGGTCATGGACACCTCCATGGGCCTTGGGCCTCTGGCCGGCTTCCCCATGGGCACCCGCTCCGGCGACGTGGACGCCACCATCCTGGAGTACCTCATGGGCCGCTACAACTACGGCATCAAGGAGATGCTGAACATCCTCAACAAGAAGTCCGGCGTGCTGGGTATCTCCGGTGTCAGCTCTGACTTCCGTGACCTGGAGAAGGCCGCTGATGAGGGCAATGAGCGTGCTCAGCTGGCTCTGGACAAGTTCATTTATGAGGTAAAGAAGTACATCGGCGCTTATGCCACCGTCATGGGCGGCGTGGATGCCATCCTCTTCACCGCCGGTATCGGTGAGAACTCCGCTGACCTGCGCGCCAAGATCTGCGAGGGTCTGGAGTACATGGGCATCAAGATGGACGTGGAGAAGAACAAGGTCCGCGGCGAGGAGGCTGTTGTCTCCGCTGATGACTCCAAGGTGAAGATCTTCATCATCCCCACCAACGAGGAGCTCATGATCGCTATGGACACCGCCGCTCTGTGCCAGAAGTAAGCTCTATTCATTACAGGTTTTTCAGGATCTCCGCAGCACCAAGCTGCGGAGATCCTTTTCTTTTCCCTGCAGTAATTCCCCCTTCCAGCCAACGATTTGCCTTTTTCCGAAAGTTATGCTAGAATAAATGCCATTCTGCGCCTGGACAGGCGAAATCATTATACAAAGGATCACTATGACATTTCAGGAACTAAACTTACTACCCCAGCTGCTGCAGGCAGTGGACGACATGGGTTACCAGGCCCCCTCTCCCATTCAGGCCGCGGCTATTCCCCCTGTGCGGGACGGCCGGGATCTTATCGGCTGCGCTCAGACCGGTACCGGAAAGACCGCCGCCTTTGCGATTCCCATCCTCCAGCGGCTAAGTGGCCGGATCAATAAAACCCACCAGCCCATCCGTGCCCTGGTGCTGACCCCTACCCGGGAACTGGCACTGCAGATCAAAGAGAACTTCGATTCCTATGGAAAGTACCTCTCCATCCGCAACACCGTCATCTTCGGCGGCGTAGGCCAGGGGCCCCAGGTGGAAGCTCTGGAAAAGGGCGTGGACGTACTGGTGGCCACCCCGGGCCGTCTCAACGACCTGTGTAACCAGGGGCATATCGATCTCTCCGGAATCGAGGTGTTTGTACTGGACGAGGCGGACCGGATGCTGGACATGGGCTTCATCCACGATGTAAAAAGGGTCATCGCCCGCTTGCCGAAAAAGCGGCAGACTCTCCTCTTCTCCGCCACCATGCCTCAGGAAATCGCGGAGCTATCCAAGACCATCCTTGTCGATCCCGTTCGGGTGGAGGTAACTCCCCAATCCTCCACAGTAGAGGCCATTGAGCAGCGGCTCTACAAAGTGGATAAAGCGAACAAGAAGCATCTCCTTCAGCACATCCTCCAGGACGCCTCCCTGGACAGCGTACTGGTGTTCACCAACACCAAGCACGGCGCCGACCGGGTGGTGAAGGAACTGGGCCGCAGTGGCATCGCCGCCATGGCCATCCACGGCAACAAGGGACAGACTGCCCGGGTCAAGGCCCTGGAGAGCTTCAAAAGCGGCGCTATCCGGGTACTGGTAGCCACCGATATCGCCGCCCGGGGCATCGACGTAAACGAACTGGGCTGTGTTATCAACTATGAGCTGCCCAACGTACCGGAGACCTACGTCCACCGCATCGGGCGTACCGGCCGGGCGGGCCGCAGCGGCCTCGCCATCAGCTTCTGCAACTTTGACGAGCTGGCCTACCTCAAGGATATTGAAAAACTGATCGGCAAAAAGGTACCTGTGATGGAGGACCATCCCTGGCCTATGGAGATCTTTGAAGCCACCCCCAAAGTCCCGCGTCCTCCCCGTCCTCCCAGAGCGGAACGGCAGAAGGCCGCGGGGACGGGCACCATTACCTCTTTGCCGAAGCAATCTGCCCCGGAAAAAGTACCGGCACCTGCAGCAAGGAAGCCTGTACCGCCGAAAAAATCCCAGGCAACTGACCGGCACATGTCCGGCAAGCAGCAGCCTCCAGCGGTAGATATGCCTCTCCCCCCACCAGAGGTCTCCGCACCCCAGCCCCAGAAAATACGGCGGCTCACCTCTGATCCACGGCCTCTAGGCAGGCTGATGGCCGCAGCGGACGGACGGCGCAGGCGGCAGTCCAGTCGGGGAAAGTGAGATGCCATTCTTGAAAATCCCCTCTGTGTCAGGGTGATTACTGCAAAGAGGAAAAACAGCAAAACGCCGGTCGTGGGTGTACTCCACGACCGGCGTTCTACTGCTTTTTACTATAACATCAAATCTGTAAAGTTATTATACTTTTCAGATCATTACTCCTCCAGAAGAAAGCCTGCAGCGGCCAGTGCCCCCCGGACTCGCTCCCAGGCCGCCTCGTCCGGGCAGGACAAGGTGTGAAGATGGATCCCCTCTGTCAGGACCGACAGGGGCTGGGCCTGGGCACAGCGTGCTACGAACTGCTGGACATCATAACGGCTCTTCAAATGGAGGGCTCCGGTGAGCTGACCATATACTGGATGGTCAACCACCACATCCAGCACCATACAGCCATTATCTACCATGATATTCAGCTCCTGCTCCATATCTGCAGCCGCATGGCGGCAAGCCGCCTGCCGCAGAAGGCCTGTCCCGCCTCGCCGGACCACATACCCCCGGGGCGTGGCATCAATGGCTTCCCCGGCAGCCCGGAGCAGTGCCACATCTCCTACGATGATCTGACGGCTCACCCCATACTGCTGCGCCAGGGCAGTGGCACTCACCGGCTGTGGAGACCGGCTCAACGTCTGCCAGACTGCTCTCCGGCGCTCCTCTGCTGTCACAGTACCATCTCCTCCTCTTTTTCAGGCGATCCGCCGCCTCTTTTTTACCATTGTAGCACGCTGGTCCTTCTGGAGCAACCCATCCCGCCATATATGAAAAATTTAATATTACTCCCAGTATTTTGACCTTGCATATGGCGCCCCAGAACGTATATAATAAATGTGGCTGGAGACAGTACACCCCGCGCAGTGCGCGGATTGGAGGCGATACCCGATGCAGGATGAAGCTTTTCACCGCATAACGGCCGACATCATTACCCACCCACTATTCACGCAGATGCAGAGTTTTGTCCACCACGGTGGCGAGAACTCCCTGTACGACCACTCGGTAGATACCGCAAAATGTGCCTATCGGCTGGCCAGGAAATTTCACATGCGTGAGGAGCGGGTCGAGGCCGTGACCCGGGCCGCCCTGCTGCACGACTTCTTCGGTTACGATTGGCGAAGCGACGCCCATAAGCAGTTCCTGCGCCATTATTCCGGCCTGCGCCGCCTGACTCATATGCATGCGTTTGTGCATGGCGCTATGGCCGCCCGGAGAGCCAACCGGCTCTTTGGACTGGATGAGCGGCAGCGTTCGGCTATTACCAGCCATATGTTCCCACTGGCACCTATTCCCAAAAATTCCGAGGGCTGGGTGCTGACCTTGGCGGACAAGATGGTAGCCTCCCGGGAGATGTCGGCAACCGTTGGTTGGCATATGCGCAAGTGGTACCGCAAGATGGTTCCCTCTGTCAGCGTGCCCGCCCGACGGATGTGACACAGACAAATCTACAACAAAAAAGGACCGTGGAGAATCCAAAAAGATTCTCCACGGTCCTTATCTTTTATCTGCTTATCCCAGGAGATAGGCGTAATTGACCAGAATGGTATAGATCAGAGCATCGATCTCCGCAGGCAGATCGTTATCCTTGTCCAGATCCGCCTCGAATACCTTGCCATCCAACCGCACCAGCACCTTCCGTCCGCCCAGAGGCAGGAAGCCGCTGTTGGCCGGGCTCTCGTCAAAGCCCGCACGGTCATGGAACAGGGTGAACTTCTCCTTGTAGGGAGCACTGTCGTAGGGGCAGAACACCGCACAGTTGCCGCACTCGTTGCACATGCGATCCACGTGGAGGATCTGCGGCCGGCCGTCAGGCAGCGTAATGACCACGTTGGCCCGGTTGGGGCACACGTCGGCGCAGCACTGGCACACCACGTTGCAGCTCAGGCACCGGTCGCCCTCACACTTGGCACTCTCGCAGAGGATACCCTTCCGGGCAATGGCATCGGCCCGGGAAGCATGGGCAATGTGAGGGATCTTGGCCTCGTAGGCGCTTCCGATGACAGCCTCAGCAAAAGCAGAGGCATCGGCGATACCCTCCACCACCGTGGCGGGGCCCCGGAGCACATCGCCGGCGGCGTAAACGCCGGGCAGGTTGGTTTCAAAGCCGGGGCGGCCTTTCTCATTAACGGTCACACCATAGGAGGCCAGCAACTCGCTGTCCACCTTCTCGCCCACAGCGGAGATAACGGTGTCACAGGGGATCTCCACCATCTCGTCGGTCTCCACCGGGGAACGGCGGCCGGAGGCATCAGGAGCACCCAGTACCATCTTCCGGCACAGGAGCTTGCCGTCCTTCTGCTCCACAGGGCTCACCAGCTCCAGGAACTGCACGCCGTCGGCAATCGCCAGCTCCAGCTCCTCAGCGTCAGCAGGCATATACTTCTTGGTACGGCGGTAAACCAAGGTGCTGCTTTCCGCGCCGCAGCGGAGGGCCAGCCGTGCCGCATCCATGGCGGTGTTGCCGCCGCCAATGACAGCCACATGGCCCAAAGGCTCCACCTTACCGGCCTTCACGTCCTTCATCCAGCTGATGACGGGCTTTACATTGCCGGCAATATCCAGCTTTCCGGCTTTCCAGGCGCCCACGGCGAAGAGGATATGGGTATAACCCTGCTTCTTTAGTTCCTCCACAGCAGGAGCGGGGGCACCCAGCTTCACCTCCACGCCCATCTTCTTCATGATGGCCGCATCCTTCTCGATGGCCTCATCACTGATGCGGAAGGCAGGGATCACCTGGCGGACGATACCGCCCAGGACGTTCTCCTTCTCAAAGAGGGTAGTGGGGATACCGGCTCTGGCGCAGAAGTAGGCCGCCGCCATACCGGTGGGGCCGCCGCCTACGATAGCCACCTTCTTACCATCATAAACCGGGGTAGGCGTCTGGAGCTTCTTCATCACCGTGTCATAGCCCCGCTCCGCCGCCACCAGCTTGGTGGCACGGATCTGAACAGACTGGTCATAGAAGTTCCGGGTGCACTTGTCCATACAGTGGTGGGCGCAGATGGTACCGGTGATGAAAGGCAGGGGGTTCTTCTCCAGGATCACCTCCAGAGCCCGGGCGTACTTGCCCTTGCGGCAGAGCTCGATGTACTCGGGAATATCCTGGCCGATGGGACAGCCGCCCTTGCAGGGAGCGGTAAAGCAGTCAATGAGAGGCACCTTACTGTAGAGCTTCCGCCGGGGCAGAGGCTTGACAGCTTTCACATGGTACTTGTCGCTGCGGATGGCAATGGCCAGGGCCTCCACCTTCTCCACATCCACCGCAGTGAAGGGATGGAAGCGAAGCATCTCCAGTTTCTCAGCGATCTGCTTGAAACGCTGGTAACCGCCGGGCTTCAGCTCCGTGGTAGCCATCGTAATGGGCCAGATGTTGCAGGCAAAGAGCTTGTCGATATTGAAGAAGTCGGCGCCGCCGGAGTAGCTGAGCCGAAGCTTTCCGTCAAACTCCTTGCTGATCCGCCGGGCCATCTCAATGGTCAGGGGGAAGAGGCTCTTGCCCGCCATGTACATCTCCTCGCTGGGCAGCTCATTCTGCTTGACATCCACCGGGAAGGTATTGGAGAGCTTGAGACCGAACTCCAGGCCCTGCTCCCCCGCCAGCTTCAGAAGGCGGCGGAACATGGGGATGGCGTCGCTGTACTGGAGGTCCTCATTGAAGTGGTGCTCATCGAAAGCGATGTAATCATAGCCCATGCCATCCAGGATATCCCGGGCAGACTGGTAGCCCAGAATGGTGGGATTGCACTTGACAAAAGTGTGCAGATGTTTCTCCGTGATAAGGTAGGAGGCAATGCGCTCGATCTCATCCGGCGGGCAGCCATGGAGGGTAGAGACAGTGACACTGTCAGACACCCGGGCAGGAATGGTATCAATATAGGCGCTCTCCTGGGGGAACATCTCCTTGAGTACCTTGATACACTCCTGGAAAATGGGGGTACCCGCCGCATCCAGCATCTCATTGAGGTACTTGTCGATCTTGGGACCCTTAATGCCCTCCAGGTCATAGCCCACGGACATATTGAAAATAAAGCCGTTGGGATCGCCCAGGCCATAGACCTTGGCCATCATCTTACAAGCGCACCAGGCCTTTACATACTCCTCATAGGCCTGGGGGACATACAGCTCCGTACTCCACTCGCAGTTGTAGCACTCGTCCTCCGCCAAAATGCAGGGACGGCTGATGCAGGCCGCCAGCTCCGCACCATCCATCTTCTGGACGGTTTTCAGCTCAAAGAACCGGGCACCGGCGAAGTAGGACGCGACGATATTCTGGGCCAGCTGGGTATTGGGACCAGCGGCAGGGCCAAAGGGAGTCTCGATAGTCTCGCCGCCGAAGATAGGCAACCTCTTCTCCCCGGCCTTATAAGGCCGGTGGACACCGAATACAGAGCCCTCCCGGGCGTATTCAGTGGTGACCCAGGTCATCAGTTCCCGAAAGGGAATGGGAATCATTAACTCAGACATAGACAATTCTCCTCCTCTGTCAGTTTTCCGGCTGTGCGGGCCGCTGCGGGCCAGGACGGAGCCGGCAGGCAGGTGCTGCGGGGGTTATTCGGTGAACGTGTATTTGACAATATTCCCGTGGCCGTCGCCAGTGGTGATGACCGTATCCCCGTCGGCGTTGACCTCCTGGGAGAGGATCGGGAAGCGCCCGTTTTTGGCGACATAGTCCTCCGGGCTCTCCGCCTCTGCCTCCAGAATTTCGCGCTTAGCAAATTGGCTTCCGCCGCAGGGGTTGATGTCCTCTATTAAAATCTCAAACTCTCGCATGGTGCTGTATCCCTCCGTCTCAATTTTATTGGTTTAATACGCACGGTGGTTTAGTTCGCCCCAGAGCTTTTTGCTCTCCTCCAGGATATGGGCGTTGATGGCCTCCTCATCGATGCCCACCAGCTCCCGGTCCTTCATCAGCAGTTTTCCATTGCAGATGGTGGTCTGGCACTGCCGGCCGGTCATGCCAAAGAGCATGTGCCCGTCGATGTTCTCGTCCGAGAAGGGGGTGAAGGGCTTGTAGTCCATGACGATCACGTCGGCAGCGGCACCGGGAGCCAGCTTGCCCAGAGGCACGCCGAAGTACTTCTCCCCGATGATGGGGTTGTTCTTGAAGAGCATATCCGTCACCTCGCACCAGCCCACGTTGGGCAGGCAGGCGTTGTGGCGCTGGATAGTGAGGGCCACCTTGATGCTCTCCAGCATGTCATTGGTGTAGGCATCGGTACCAAGGCCCACGGTAATGCCCCGCTTCATGAGCTGGAGGATGGGGGAACATCCCACAGCATTGCCCATGTTGCTCTCCGGGTTGTTCACCGTCATAGTGCCGGTAGCCTGGATAATCTCCATCTCAGCGGTATTTACATGGATACAATGGCCCAGAATGGTCTTGGGACCCAGGATATCATGATCCTGGAGCCGCTGGACCGGGCGGCGTCCATAGTTCTGAAGGCTGTCGTAGACATCGTTCATGCCCTCGGAGACGTGGATATGGAAGCCGGTACGGCCGTTATTGGCCTCTACCATCCGGTCAAAGGTCTTGTCGGAGATGGTAAAGAGGGCATGGCCACCAAACATGGCCGCCAGCATATCGCTGGGATTCTTCTCACAGTAGGTGATAAAATCTGCGTTCTCCTGGATGGCCTGGAGGCACTTCTCCTCCCCGTCCCGGTCACTGACCTCGTAGCACAGGCAGGAACGGATCCCAAACTTTTTGGCGCTGTCCGCAATGGCAAACAGGGAGCCGGGGATCTCCGCGTAAGAGGCATGATGGTCAAAGATGGTGGTAACGCCCTGCTTGATGCAGTCCATATACAGGGCATCAGCACTGGCCCGGGTACCCTTCAGGGTCAGGTGGCGGTCGATATACCACCACTGGCCGTCCAGCACCTCAAAGAAATTGGTGGGGTTGAAGCCGTTGATGGAGAGGCCTCTGGCCAGAGCGGAATAGATGTGGGTATGGGCATTGACCAGGCCCGGCATGATGACCCCGCCCTTGGCATCAATAAATTCCGCCTGGGGATATTTCGCTTTCAGGTCGGCAGTGGCACCTACTTCCAAAATCTTGGCCCCGTCGATGACTACACCGCCGTCCTGCAGGTAGGGCAAGGCGCTGTCCCGGGTAATGAGCCGTCCGTTTGCCAGAATATACATAGCATTTTCCTCCTTTTCCGTCATCCATATGGTGCGACACACCCCGGTAACAAAAAATGTTTCAAACCCCGGAGGATTTGAAACACTCAAGCGAAAGCCGGAGTGATAGTTTCAGCCCGTGCGCGAAGCACTTCCTTACAGCTATCATTCTTAGATTGTAGTTATATTATAAAATGGGATGGATCAAAATGCAAGAATCTGCCCTTCAGTTTTTTCTGGCAGCCTGACAAATTTTCCTGCTCATATTTGTGCATTCGGCCCACAGCTTTACGGACACAGCCGGCGCTTCATCTCCCCCAGGAAATCTGCCGCAATATACCATATGGTCTCATAGCGGACGAAAGAGAGCATATTGCTGTCCCAAAGCAGCCGGATCTGAGGCGGAAATTCCTCATCCCCCTCCCAGAACTGGAACACCATGGGGAGAAATGGAAAAATCCGCAGGACAAACGCAGCATCTCCCACAGGGAAAGGCTCCGCCCCCCACTGTGCACCAATCTGCCGCATTTGCTCCTGTTTACCGGAAAAGGCAAGGGCTATATCGCCGTACATGGTCTCCTCTCCCACTCCCGGATGGTGAAGTCCCTCCAGATGATTGACCGTGGACCACTTGCCGCTCAGCGTCCCTACCGTCTCCCGGCACAGGGCATCAAAGATGGCCATATGGGCGCCAAAGCTGCCCGGCCGCCACTGGCCGGCCTGCTCCTCCACATCGCCGGTCTCACAGTTGATCCGATGCATTCGTCCCAAATAGGGCAGATAAATCCACTGACTGTCCCTTCTGAGAGAAAACTTCTCCGCGATCAGCCTGTTGTCCCAGCGCAGAAAGGCCTCCTTTGCCCGCTGAACCTGCAAATCATAATTGGACCCCATGGCACCTTTCCTCCCCCTCATTTTGGCCTATTACTGCATATATTGCGTATGCCGCGGCCATAAGGCCGCGGCATACCACAAAATCAAAAACGCATCACTTGGTACCGAAGATCCGGTCACCGGCATCGCCCAGACCGGGAACGATGTAGCCGTGCTCATTGAGCTGGCTGTCCACCGCGCCACAGTAGATATCCACATCGGGATACTCCTTCTGGATGCGCTCAATGCCCTCGGGAGCAGCCAGCAGCACCATGAGCTTGATATTGGCGCAGCCGTACTCCTTCATAAAGCCAATGGCAGCCGCGGCGGAACCGCCGGTGGCCAGCATGGGGTCCACAATCAGGATGTCCCGCTCCGCAATATCTTTGGGCATCTTGCAGAAATATTTCACCGGCTCCAAGGTCTCCTCGTTGCGGTAAAGACCAATGTGGCCCACCCGGGCGGAGGGCACCATCCGCAATACGCCGTCCACCAGGCCCAGGCCTGCACGGAGAATCGGCACTACAGCAAACTTCTTGCCCTTGAGAGTGGGAGCCATGGTCTTGCAGATGGGGGTCTCCACTTCCTTCTCCGTCAGAGGCAGGTCACGGGTAGCCTCGTAAGTGAGCAGCATACCGATCTCAGACACGATCTCTCGGAAATCTTTGGTGGAGGTATTCTTATCCCGCAGGATGGTCAGCTTATGAGCCACCAGAGGGTGGTCAACAACATGGACTTTTTCGTTAAACATGGCAGCAATACTCCCTTCCTAAATACACGACGGAGCAGAGCGAAAGGTCCAGTTACCATATTCCGCCCACCTGCACATACTCCATCTCTTATTCCAGGGTGTATTGTACAACAGGACGGGGGAAAATGCAAGATGCTGTCGCCCTCCATTTTCCTCTCAGGACAGCCTGCCCACCAGGTAGGGAATGGCACTTTCAAACTCTACCCCGTACCACTTGGCTTCGGGAGAGGCCAGCGTCAGCCGGATACACTCCACCGTGTAATCCGCCGCCAAAGCCAAGGCATCTCCCAGAGACAGTCCCCGCATCAGCGCCCCCACGCAGGTAGAGGCAAACACATCGCCGGTACCGTGGAAGCTGGCAGGCAGATGCTCAGCAAAATAGCTGCCGTATTCATTTTTCTCCCGATCGTAATACATCACACCCAGACGGCCCTTTTCAAAACTGACGCCGGTGAGAGCCACATACCGGGGCCCCAGCTTGGCCAGAGCCTGCAGCATCTCCCGGATATACTCCTCGTCGTACTCCGTCCGGTAGGGCAGGCCGGTGAGAAGGCTGGCCTCCGTGAGATTGGGCACGATCAGATCCGCCTTGGCGCAGACCTTGGCCATTTCCGCCGGGAAATCGGGGCCGAAAGCAGGATAAAGCTTACCGTTGTCCGCCATCACCGGGTCCACTACAATGAGGTTATCCTTCGTCTTGAACGTATCAAAAAATGCGCAGACATCGCCGATCTGCTCTTTGGAGGCCAGATAGCCGGTATAGATGGCGTCAAAAACGATGTTCTCACTCTCCCAGTGATCCGCAATGGGCCCGATCTGGTCCGTCAGGTCCTTGCAGGTGAAGTTCTGGAACATGGTGTGTGTGGACAGTACCGCCGTGGGAACAATGGAGCACTCCACTCCCATGGCAGAGATGATGGGCAGCGCCACTGTGAGGGAGCATTTGCCCAGGCAGGAGATATCCTGAATACTGACGATCCGTTTCATAATCCGCACTTCCTTTTTGGTTGGTTTGCTGTAGTATAGCAAGAAATCTGATCCCATCAAAGCATCAGATATACCATTTTTAATGGGGTCAGTTTTTTACATTTATAAAAACGGCAACAAAAAAGCCCCAGGACTTTTTCGTCCTGGGGCTTTCTGTAACATTACGCTTTGTTCCCGGCAAAAGCCAGGATGTCAGGCCTGATTCAGCCGGGCCAGCCGCTCCCGCTCCGCCTGGCTGAGGCGAAGATACACCGGAGCAAGCTCCTGAGCGGACACCCAGGCTTCCTTTCCCAGCTTTTCCGCCGCCATGGCCACCCCTACAGCACTCTGGAGCCGCAGGTGCGCCGGAGCAGCCTTGCAGGCAATCCCCTGCCCCGTCAGGAAATCCGTACACAGCTTCCAGCCGTCTCCCACTACGGTGATAGGACCGGAAACGCTCCGCAGTTCCTCCGCCGCCTCTGCCAGGGAAATGGCCCGGTCGGGACACAGTCGCCTGAGCCCTCCGCCGTCGGCGGCAAACACCGCGTTATAAATCTGCTGCCTCCTGGCATCCATGGCGCAGACAATGGTGCCCGGCACATGGGCCAGAGGCCAGGCCATAGCCTCCAGGGTGGACACTCCGATGCAGGGCTTGTCCGCTGCCCAGGCAAGGCCTTTCACCGCAGCGATGCCGATCCGCAGACCGGTAAAGGAACCCGGGCCTGCCGCCACAGCGATGGCGTCGATGGCCTCCAGGGTCAGCTCACTGTTTTTCAGCATATCCTCCACCATAGGCATCAAGGTCCGGCTATGGGTAAGACCTGTAGCCTGCCAGGCGGTGGCCAGAGGCATCCCGTCCTGCAACACCGCGCAGGAGGCCGCCTTGGCTGTAGTTTCCAACGCCAGAATCATCATTGGGACACCCCCTCTATGGTAATACGCCGCCAGTCATCCTGCTCCGGGCAGCGGCAGATGGTCACCGTGATACAGTCCGGCGGCAAGGCCTCCGGGAAGCTCTCGCTCCACTCCACAGCACACACGCCGCCCCGGCTGAGATAGTCCTCCCAGCCAATGTCCCACAGCTCCTCCTCATCCCCTAAACGGTAGAGGTCGAAGTGAAACAGAGGAATCTCACCTTCGTACTCATTAACGATGGTGAAGGTAGGGCTGGTCACCCGTCCGGTACAACCCAGTCCACGGGCAAGGCCACGGGTAAAAGCAGTCTTCCCCGCCCCCAGGTCCCCCCGGTAGGCCACCACGTCCCCCGCTTTGAGCTGCCGGGCCAGAGACATCCCCAGCGCCTCCGTCTCCTGTTCACTGTGTGAGAGATACTCCATTGCCGTCCCTCCGTCTTCATACTCAACTGGAGAGTATACCACAGATTATCTCCTCTGGAAAGGGGGCACGGAAAAAAGCCCTCCGCTTACCGCTCCATCAGGCGGCACAGCATAGCCGCTGCCTGGCCCCGTGTGGCGGTACTGCCGCCGGCATACGTTCCGCTAATCAGTCCCAGGCCCTGGGCCAGGGCGGCATAGCCCAGCTCACTTTCAGGAATAGTATCACGGTCAGAATAGGAACAGGTGAAGATCCCCTCCAGCCGGGCCACAGGACCATAGCCCGCAGCATCCAGAAGGCAGCGCACCAGCTCGCCTCTGGTGAGGACCTTCCCGTCGTCACGCTCCGCTCGGGTCAGAGCTCCCATCCGGTAAGCTGCGGCATAGGCCTCATTGCGCTCCATCTCCGTAGCTGCCGCAGGGTCCATAGGATAGTAGCTGAGACTGTAGAGAAGGCATACAAAATCCCACTGGGTAAGATCCTTGCTGTGCTGGAACACACCACCGGCATATCCCACATTGAACTGGGCCAGACGCATCACATCATCCTCCACCCAGCAACCGGCAATGTCACTGTAGGTAAGGCCCGCATCCTCAGACTGCCAGGAATATCCCATGGGCTGGCCACTCTTGGCGTCAATGCCCCGGTAGCTGTCCTTACGCTCCATGGCATAGCCCAGCTTCAGATAGTAGAAAGCAGTCAGTCCCATCTGCTCCAGCCGCTGGATCACCGGGTCGGAACCGGTAAGCTTCTGAGGTACCAGCAGATACGCCAGCGTCACCTCATAGGTATCCACCCAGGCATCCAGCGCAGCATCGGGGGAGATGATACCCTCCGGGGAGGCAAAGGTAGTTTCCTCATCATACTGGTAAGTCAGGCCGCACACCGACCCGTCTGTGGAATCGATACGGACCGTATAATAATGATCCGGGAAGAAATAGCCGTTCTCCTGCCGGGCAAACCGGAAGGAGTAGGAAGAGACAGATGTATCGCTGTCTGCAAGCTCGATCTCTTCACTAGAGGTCTCGTAAAGAGCCAGGTGGGAAAACTGCTCCCCATAATAGGCTTCCAGGAAGGCCTCCGCCTTGGCCTGGGCTTCCGCCTCACTGAGCACAGCTTTGGAATCCTCATTCCAGGGGATGTAGGAATAGAGCCACTGAACATCGCCGGTGCGGGCATCCACCGTGAAAGTGCGGGTATATACCTCTTCCCCCGCAGAGCGGCTGTAGCGAAGGACGCAGGTCACCGGTGCTGCCTCGTCCCCGTCCGCCTCCCCTACAGAGAACCGGGCAGAAACCAGTTCATAGCCGGTAAGGCCATACTCAGAAACAGAACGCAAAGTGCTGTCCAGCTTCTGAGAGGAGAGGACTCCCTCCATCTGGGCGATCCCCGCCTGCTCCGCATCGGTCAGGGAATCCCCTTCTGTGGCGGTATCCTGGGATGCTCCGTTGTCCGCCCCGGCGCCGCCCATCCCCATGGACCGGAGCATCTCCTCCTCCAGGGCAGTCAGATCCACCAGCTCGCCGGTCTTGGCATCCACATAGAACTCGTGGACAGGGTCCGGCAAGTAACAAAGCACCGCCTGGGTACTGTCGTCATCAGGAAGAATGTACTCCAGCCGCAGAGATAAGGTGCTCTTGAGCGCCGCTGCAGCGTCGGCCTGGGATTCGTTGGCCTCTGAACCGGGGATACCCCCCAGGAAGGTGGTCTCAGGCACATCCCGCCAAAACCGGGTCACCTGATTGTCAGAGGCCCGGACGGTAAGGGAATAGCTGAGAGGGGAAGGCAAACCATTGAGCAGGACAGTACCGTTGAAATGGAATGTGTCGCTGTCCAAACTGGAAAGGTCCTCCGGTTCCTCCAAAACAACAGACTCCACGTTCGTAACCAACACCTTGTCCAGGAAAGCCTGGGCAGCAGCTTTGGCCTGCTGCGGGTCACCCTGGGGAAAAGTGGGCATGTCCTGGGAATCGGAGCTTGTCTCCGCGCTGTTGAGATAATAGTTAATGACGGTACCGTCCTCCAGGGCGGTCACCGATAAGGAGCCCGTATCTCCCTCCCAATAAAGATTCCATACAGGGGCCAGCTCCTGCTCCTCATAGTCCCCATGGAAGGAGGAATAGGCCTCCGTATCCAGGTCCAGGGTACTCTTTACGGATTGGGTGATCTGGGTAAGCTTCGCGTCAGCGGTATCTGCCGCCAACGCTGCCGGAAGGGCGGCGCTCACCAGCAGTACAGCTCCAAGAAACAGAGAGAGCATCTTTTTCATATCCTTACCTCCATTTTCTTTTGCAGCTTTGATGATGCTTTTATCGTACCACAAATAAAGACGAAAATAAAACGCCGGTGTGCCCCCTCTCAGAAAAAATATTTGCCGGAAGCAAGGGATAAAAGTTTACACAAAAGGAAAAAACCGCGGTTTACAGAATATGCCATCTGTGGTACACTTATTCCGAATCGATTCCGGGAGGCGATGCCATTGTCCATTTTCGCCCAGACTTTGGGCGCTATTAAATATATCGTGAAAAAAGCGGATATGGTGCTGCTGGGCTTCTGCCTGGTATCCACCATCTATGGCATCATCCTGATCGCCAGCGCTACCAACTATACCGGAAGTTACCGAGAGGTCATCGTCCAGGCAGCAGCGGCAGTCATCGGACTGTTTGCCTATTTCATTTTCTCTACGCTGGACGTGGAGCACTACTCCGAGAAATGGAAATGGTTCTTCCTCTTTAACCTGGGCTTTATCGCCCTGCTGCTCACCCCGCTGGGTACAGGCAAATACGGAAACAAGTCCTGGTTGTCTGCCTCTTGGCTCCCTACCAGCATTCAGCCGTCGGAGATCGTGAAACTGACTTTCACAATCCTCCTGGCCCGGCAGATAGCCTGGTTCCGGGACAATCGGAAAATGCGGGGACTCGATTCCCTCTTCTGGCCGGCAGCCCATGCGGGACTAATGTTCGCATGGATCGTAGCCATCTCTTCCGATGCCGGCAGCGGCTTGGTATATCTCATGATCTACGCCGGTATGGCCCTGGCCGCCGGCCTTGCCTGGTACTGGTTCGTAGCCGGCTTCAGCCTGATGGGCATAGGCATCGGCGCGTTGGTCCTGCTGGAAAAGCTCCCCAGCCATATGCTGCAGCGATTTATTGTCCTCTTTGACCACAGCTATGATCCTAAGGGCGTGGGCTGGCAGCAGACCAGAAGCCTGATGGCTATCGGTTCCGGCGGTATTTTCGGCCAGGGGCTCTTCAATGGTATCCAGACCCAGTCAACCTTCTCAGAAAATCTTCCCGAACGGCAGACAGACTTCATCTTCGCTGTATGCGGCGAAGAGCTGGGGATGGTGGGGTGCCTCGCCATCATCATTCTGGAATTCCTGCTGGTCTGGCGCTGCTTCCAGACCGCCCGAATCGCCAAGAGCACCATGGGCAGCCTGATCTGTATAGGATTTGGAACCATGCTGATCTTCCAGACCGTGGAAAACATCGGTATGTGCCTGTTCGTCATGCCGGTCATCGGATTGACTCTCCCCTTCTTCAGCTATGGCGGCAGTTCCATCGTAACACTCTACGCCGCTATGGGCATCGTCTCCGGTGTCCGAAGCCGTTCTCTGCCGGATTGGTTGCGAAAAACATAACCATAGGGATACAAAAGCCGCCCGGGCAACTTGCCCGGACGGCTTTTTCTTACCTATTTACTCATTTTACCCGGATATTTTTCTCCCGCAGGCGATCATAGACAAATTCCCGGAACAGGGTATAAATCACCGATGTCAACGGAATAAAAAGGAGCATCCCCAATACACCCATGAGACTGCCGCCAATGGTGACGGCAAAGAGGACCCATATGGAGGGCAGGCCCACAGAACTGCCCACTACGTGGGGGTAGATCAGGTTTCCTTCCACCTGCTGAAGGATCAGGAACATGATCACAAAGATCAAAGCCTGCATGGGAGACACCATCAAAATCAGGAAAGCTCCCACTCCGCAGCCGATAAAAGCACCGACAATGGGGATCAGGGCCGTGACAGAGATCAGGCATCCCACCAGCAGAGCATAGGGCATCTTCAGGATCGACATCGCCACAAAGAACATGGTGCCCAGGATCACTGCCTCCACGCACTGCCCGGTGATAAAGCTGGAAAATACCCGATGGCTGAGACTGCATACGGAAATGATCCGCTCCGCAGCTTTCTTGGGCAGCAGCGCAAAGAGAGCCTTCCGGCACTGCAGCCCCAATTTTTCCTTCTGCAGCAGGATATAGCAGGCAAATACAAAAGCAATGAAGGACGAGGTCAGGACACTGACCATGCTCTTGGCTGCCGAAATCGTGGAATTGAGAACATCCCCTGCACCATTGCGAAGGAAATCCGCCACACTGGTGAGAATGGACTCCCAGTCAATAGAACGCCAGTCAATGGTGAGGTTTTCCAGCCAAGCAACGATCTGGGGATTATTAGAAAACTGATCTTCGGCCCAGAGAAGAGCTTTCGTTACAGCGTTTTGAATCGTTACAGACAATCCCGCGATCGTCTCTGTCAGCTGCGGCACCACCACCAGAACCAGAAGCATTACCACCAGCGCTACCACAACGAATGTCAGCAGCAGGCTCAGCACACGGACCAAGCTCTTTGGCAGGCGTTCCTTACCCTTGCTGTTTTTACCTGCCCAAGAAAACAGATTTCGCTCCAAAAAGCGCATGGGTACATTCAATATGAATGCCAGCGCAGCTCCGCTCAGGAAAGGCGACAGCAGCTCTACCAGGAAACTCAGCGCTACCGCTACACCATCTATCCACTGGAATATCGTAAAAGCCAATGCTGCAAACGCAATCAGCAGCAACAGCTTCTTCATTGTCGTTCGGGAAATCTCCATTATGTCCTCCGTCGGCCTATGGCCCCGTGATTCAGACACACTCTCACTCTCAGCAGTTTGCCGGCAGCAGAAGCAGGCTGTCCCTCTGCTCAGAAATATGTCTGTCTTATTTATCCTATCTTGTTCCTTCTGCCCCGTCAAGTACAGAACTCATTAATTTTTATGTAAATTTGGCCTGGCTGTCAAACTACTTTATTTCCTGCTTTTAATATGCTATACTACTTCTCAAATAAACTTCCTCAAAGTGGAGGCATACATGAGTAAGAATTTCCATCAGGACTACGCCGACAGCGTGAAACACTTCTGCCAGAGTTTGCCGCCGGAACTGAATATCACTACCCAGGAGGTAGACGCCTATTTCCGGGCCTGTGCACTCTTCCTGTGGTCGGGTTCAGACAAGCGCGGCGGCGATCTCTATGGCATCAGTCAGATCTACTCAGACCGGCCAGTACAGTTTACTTCCTCCCAGTTTGACAAGGCCATCGATTACTACCGAAACCATCCCGGCTACACCGTGGGCATCCCGGAATTTTTCCAGCGGCTGGCTGACAACGACGCCCGTCAAGGCACCAGCTTCAGCCGCACCTTTGCTGAGATTCAGAAAAATCTTCTGATGTTGTGCGCCGCCTATGACGGGGACTTCTCCTTCGCGGAGAGCAAGCGCATCACACTTCTCTATGACCAGCTCACCAGCGTATGCGACAAGGCCGGTGTAACCCTCATCTCCCTGACCCCCGGTCCGGAGCACTATCTGGGCTCTTCCCACCAGCCCCACAGAAATTCCGCCAAAGAGCTTAACGATATCATGGACGAGTTCAGCCGGGTCATTTCCCGGGACAAGTCCCGCAGCCTCTACAACGATTTCTTCGGCACGCCCAATCAGCCTTCCCGCAGCCCTCTGGACCCTCTGCCGGTTACGGAGGACCCCTCCCCGGTGTCTCCGCCGGAACTCACCGCCGCCGAGGAGCCCGTCCAGGAGGAAGAGCCTCCAAAGCCCACCCTGGAGGAAGCCATGGCTGAGCTCAATAGCCTTATTGGCCTGGAGGAAGTCAAAAAAGATGTAGACAGTCTGGTCAATCTGGTAAAGGTCCGCGCCCTTCGGAAAGAGCGCGGCCTCAAATGCCCGGATATGTCCCTGCACCTGGTATTCTCCGGCAACCCCGGAACTGGAAAAACCACCGTGGCCCGGATCATCGGCAAGATCTTCAATGCCCTGGGCCTTCTCAGCAAGGGTCACCTGGTAGAGGTGGACCGCAGCGGTCTGGTGGCCGGCTATGTAGGACAAACCGCCATCAAGACCCAGGAGGTGGTTCAGAAAGCCCTGGGCGGCGTACTGTTTATTGACGAGGCCTATTCCCTGACTCCCGAAAACGCCGACAAGGACTTCGGCCAGGAGGCCATTGACACCATTCTCAAAGCCATGGAGGACCACCGGGACGACTTCGTGGTCATCGTAGCGGGGTACGCCAGCCTCATGCCCCGGTTCATTGACAGTAATCCCGGACTGAAATCCCGGTTCAACAAGTATCTGTTTTTCGCCGACTACAACGGCCAGCAGCTCTACGACATCTTTCTCGGCCGGGTAAAAAGCAACGACTACCGGCTGGATGACCAGGCGGCACAGGCCATCAAAGAACACCTGGAAGAACTTTACGAGGATAGGGACCAAAACTTCGGCAACGCCCGGGATGTCCGCAACCTGTTCGAGCGGATCGTGGCCAACCAGGCCAACCGGGTAGCGGCACTCTCCTCCCCTACTGACGAGGATATTCTCACCATTACCACGGCGGACCTGGAGGGGCTGGTGGATCTGCCCATCCAGCCGGCTTCCGCCGAAAAAACAGAAACAGAGGAGTGACGCTGGTCACTCCTCTGCTGCATACCGGGCACGGTACCGCCGCATGCTCTCCGCAAAGAGCGCTCCGTTGGTAGGCGGTGTATAGGTGATGGCATTTGCCCCCGCCTGGATCGTCTCCAGGATGCTCTCATCCGTGGGGCCGCCAGTGGCGATAATGGGGATATCCGGGTACTTTTCCCGCACCTTTCTCACGATCTCCGGCGTCTGGGCCGCTCCGGAAATGTTGAGGATATCCGCTCCGCTGGCAATCCGTTTCTCTACATCCATTTGATCGGAAACAATGGTGGCAATCACCGGGATATCCACCACTTCCTTGATCTGAGCGATCGTCTCATCCGCTATGGGCGCATTCACCACTACACCGAAAGCCCCCTGATGTTCCGCATAGGTGGCCAGCCGGACACTGCGCCGGCCATTGGTCACGCCGCCGCCCACTCCGACGAATACCGGTACATCGGACACGCTGATGATCGCCTGGGCGATGCTGGGCTGGGGGGTAAAAGGGTACACGGCGATGATCGCGTCGCCATTGATGTTCTTGATGATGGCTACATCTGTGGAAAATACCAGGGATTTGATGCGCCGGCCAAAAATCCGGATGCCGGAACACTCTGCGATACAATGGGGCACTTCCACCAGATGGCTACGCAGCGTTCCGCTGTAAGATGGTACGATCTTCTGCACTGTTGTCTCCTTTCCCGATAAAAAAGCCACTCCCATAGGAAATTCACGGCCAGATCCAGCTTTCACATAAATTCTTTCACGAGACACAGTATACCAAATCACCGTCCATCACTCAAGTTACAAACCGATGTCATTCATGAAATATTTGTAAATTATGTCAAGAAATTGTGAAGGAGATGGGTATTATGACGGATAAAGTCTCTCTGCAAAAGGTCTCCCAATTGCCTATGCCCCTTATTTATCTGGCTACAGCACAAGATCTGGCCAGCTGGTATGTCTCGCAGCTCTCCTGGTCCCTGGAGCACGGTGAACGTGACCTGAGCATCTCCTGCTTTGATTCCGCTTCCCTCGGCTTTCCAGTGTCCAAAGCTGCCGCCGCCGTTCTGAAAGCGGTAATGGATTTTCTGTACGATCACCCGGAGGTAAACCATCTCTCGATCCTATGCGCCGGTGAGGAGGTCTACCGCGCCTACTCCCTCCACTGGAATATGTGGTACGCCTCCCACAAGCCTCCTCACAGCCACAGCGATAAACTGTAACTATTGTTATCCAATCTGTTACCGTTTCTCTCTTGCTTTGATGGATACTTCCATGGATAATGGACTTATGTAAAATACTGTCGAAGGAAGTCCCTTATCTATGAACCGTATCATTGCTTTATTATTGTCTCTGACAATTCTGATATCCTGCACAGCATGCTCCACGTCAGCATTTTCCTTCAACTCTCCTTCCGTGGATCATGAAGAACAATTCCTGCACGGAGAAAAGCCGCAGCTGCCTGACCATAACCACAGCACCTCCACCGGGCAAGAGAAGAATGACGAACAGGCATCGGACAGGCCGACAAAAGAGCCGGAAAGCACAGATCCCGCTGAAGACACCTCTCCCGTGGAACCGGAAACGCCCACAGAGATCCCTCCTGAACCGGAGACTCCAGATACCACCGTCCGCACCATCGATCCCTCCAAGCCTATGGTCGCTCTGACATTCGATGATGGTCCTCACGCTGTCTACACAGATATGATCCTGGATATACTGGAGGAAAATGGTGCTGTCGCCACCTTCTTTGAAGTAGGAAAAAATGTGGCCAACTGCCCCGGCCCTCTGAGCCGGATGGTGGAGCTGGGATGCGAGATCGGCAGCCACTCCAATGCCCACAAGGATCTTAGCAAGCTCAAGACAACGGCCCTTTTAGACGACCTGGCTACAGCAGACCAGGCATTCATCGACGCTGTCGGTTTTGCCCCCACCCTCCTGCGCCCCCCTTACGGCTCTGTGAACAAAACTGTAAAATACAGCACCGGCCGCAGTGTTATCACCTGGACTGTCGATACAGAGGACTGGATGAGCAAGGATACCGATAAAATCGTCTCCTATGTAAAGTCCCTCTCCAGCCTGGATGGCGAGATCGTCCTGATGCACAGTTCCTATGAAAGCACGGTAAATGCCGTGGATATCCTTGTACCCTGGCTGATCCAGCAGGGATATCAGTTGGTCACCGTCAGCGAGCTGATGGCTTACTACTACGGTGAACTGCTCCAGACAGATCAGTTTTACGGCTATACCTACTTCACCACCCACGGAAAGACGGATACTCCTGTTTCTCTTCCTGAGAAACAGGAGCCTACTGACGCAGAGCCTCTGCCGGAAACCGACGCCCAGGAGCCGACAGCTCCTCCCCAGGACCCCACAGATGAAACACAGCCTCCCGTCCAGGAGGATCTTTCCAATGAGACTGCCCCTGCCCCGGAAGAACCTACCATTCCTGCCTCTCCGGATGCCCCCATCTATTCGGTTCTTCCCTCTGAGGAAGCATCTGCCAGCCAATCCGGTACCTGATCCAAAGGCATTTTTCCACTTCTATGAAAACAGCACTTTCAGAAAATGGATGTCTTCTCATTTTACAGCCCGGCTGTTCCGAGCCGGGCTGTTTCCTTGTCTGCCCTTCCCCTGTGAAGTTCCCGTAAAAAGCTCCGGGAACTATTGCGTTCAGTCACCATCTATGGTACCATAAATCAGCTATACTACATATTGTATCAGCTGCCGCATTTCCATCACCTTTATCTACTACCTATGCCATTTTGCGGGATCTTGACCCAAAGCACTCCCATCAGCCTTGCCGATTCCGCAGATGGACCCATTGGGGGTAAATTTGCTATGTTTCAACGAAAACGGCGCCCAAAAGCAAAGCTTTCCAGCCTGCAGATCATTGCCCTTGGCTTTCTGATCATTATCCTTACCGGCACATGCCTTTTGATGCTGCCCTGGTCTACCCAAGAACCGGGAGGCGCTTCCTTTGGGGATGCCATCTTTACCGCCACCTCCGCCACATGCGTTACCGGCCTTGTTGTCCAGGATACCGGTACTTACTGGAGCCTGTTCGGACAGATCGTCATCATTGCTCTCATTCAGGTGGGCGGTCTTGGTTTTATGACCATCGCTACCCTATTCATGCTGCTGCTGCGGCGGCGGCTGGGTTTGCGGCAGCGGGAAGTCATTGTCGACAGTATCAGCCATTACCAGCTTAACGGCATCATTCCTTTTGTCAAACGCATCTTCTTCGGCACTTTACTGGTGGAATCCTTGGGCGCCATCCTCCTCTCCATCCGTTTTGTACAGCAGTTCGGCCCTGCTCGCGGTATCTATTACGGCGTATGGCACTCCATCTCCGCATTCTGCAACGCCGGATTTGATCTGATGGGCCCCCACACCGACCCCTACTCCTCTTTCGTTGCCTATGCAGGTGACCCTTTGATCAGCCTGACCATTATGGGCCTTATCATTGTAGGCGGTATCGGCTTCCTGATCTGGGATGATCTGTTACGCAATCATCTGCACTGGCGGCGCTACCGTTTACAGACAAAAGTGGTACTTGCCACCACTACACTGCTGATTTTCGGCGGCGGCTTACTGTTCTTTCTCTTTGAAAGAAACAACCTGGGAGCAGGCCGGCCTCTGGGAGAACAGATCCTGGCCGCTCTTTTCGACGCCGTTACTCCGCGCACCGCAGGCTTCAACACGACGGATACTGCCGCTCTCAGCTCCGGAAGCATGCTTCTGACAATGGTCCTCATGTTTATCGGCGGCAGCCCGGGCTCTACCGCCGGCGGTATCAAAACCACCACGGTAGCCGTTATTCTGCTGCATACCATCGCCGGTGTCCGGCGTGAGCAAAGCACAAATGTTTTCGGCCGCAGCATCGGTGACGAGGAGTTGAAAAAGGCAACTTCCGTACTCTTTACCAACTTGTTTTTGGTTCTGGGCGGTACACTGGTGATCTGCGGAGTGCAGTCCCTTCCTCTGACGGAGGTCCTCTTCGAGGTCTTTTCCGCTATCGGAACCGTCGGCATGAGCACAGGCGTTACCCGAAGCCTGTCTGCCATCAGCCGCGGTGTTATCATCTTCCTGATGTACTGCGGACGAGTGGGCAGCATATCCTTTGCCGTAGCCCTGCTGGAAAAAAAGGCGCTCCCTCCCGTAACCCTGCCCAGGGAACGAATCACCATTGGCTGAGAAAGCGAGGTATCTCTTATGAAGTCTTTTTTGATTATCGGTCTTGGCTCCTTCGGCCATCATCTGTGCATGGCCCTGGCACAGCAGCGCTGTGAGATCATGGTAGTGGATAAATGCGGAGAAGCTCTGGAGGATTTGCTTCCCCATGTAGTCAGCGCTAAAATCGGCGACTGCACCAACGTGGACGTCCTCCGCTCCTTCAGTGTGGAAAATTTCGACGCCTGCTTTGTCTGCATGGGTTCCAATGTTCTCAGCAGCCTGCAGATCACCAGCCTGCTCAAAGAACTGGGAGCGAAACGGGTGTACAGCAAAGCTGATGATGATACCCACGCCAAATTTCTCCTGCGCAACGGCGCTGACGAGGTCATTTATCCGGAACGCGAGATTGCCTCCAACATCGCTATCAGCGCCAGCTCAGACAACATTTTCGACTGCATCCGCCTCAACGCCGATTATTCCATTTATGAGCTCATGCCTCTTACCCGCTGGCTGGGTAAGAGCCTGAAGGAGTTGAATTTCCGCGCCAAGTACAACATGACGGTCATTGCCGTAATAAAAGACGGTGTGATCCGTCCCAACCTTCACCCCGACTATGTATTCAACAAGGAGGAACATCTCCTGGTATTGGGCCAGAGCGAGGATATCCAAAAGGTCCTCCATTGACGCTCCGCAACATGTTCCCTCTGTATTCTGTTCTACCCCTTACTATACAAAACTTACCCAGATAAAGGTCCTGCCGGCGTTAAACGCCGGCAGGACCTTTATTTATCGGCACAGGGCGGATATTTTCCTCTCGTTGCATCAATCTGTACAACTATCCTTGAACAGGCACCAGTAGTGTACCCCTACCGGCAGCCACCGTCTGCAACACCTCCCTGGTCCCATCCAATCTGTCTGCCCCTATCCTGCAATCTGTGGGAATCGCTTTGGACTGCCTATCCAGCAGCTCTCCCCCCACCCGTTTCAGCACAGAAAGTTTCAGCAAGGAGGTATCCATTTTGATCTCTTTCTCCAATTGGCGCCTGGAAGCCACTGATCCGCTTCTCGCCCGCCAGTATGACAACAATTCCCGCACCATCACTGTTACCGGCAATCTTCCAGAAGGCTGGACCTGGGAGATGCTCGCCTGCACAAGCGGCACGCTGGATGTCATCCCCCTGACCCCTACAGAGGATGGTGCCTCTGCCGTTTTATCCGGATCACAGCTGGCCCACAGCGGCTTCTGTGCCCTACAGCTCCGGGGCCACTGCGGTGATCAGATCCGTCACACCAACATCATTCATCTTTTGGTCGGCGAGAGCCTGACATCACCTGCCCAGGAGGTATCGACTTGATCACTTTCTCAAACTGGCACCTCCAGGCAGACGCCCAGATCCTGGCTATGCAGTACGACAACAAGGCCTGCACTCTGTCCGTCACCGGGGATCTGCCGGCGGGGTGGACCTGGGAGATGCTGGTATCCGCTGGGGAGGATCTGGACATCCTCCCCCTCTCCCTGGATGACACCGGCGCCGTCTCCGCCCTCCTCACCGCGGAGCACCTCTCCCGCTGCGGCGTATACACCCTTCAACTTCGGGGGCGGCGAGGCGAAGAAATCCGTCACTCCAACATCATCTACCTGCTTGTGCCCGAGAGCCTCAGCGGCGACAAGCACTGGCCTTCCCTTCCCACGGAGTTCTCCCAGGCGGAGAGCCGCATCGCCGCCTACAACGCCCATCCCCCTGTCCCGGGGCCTAGCGGCTGTTGGCGGCTGTGGAACGTGACAGCAAACGCCTACGAGGACAGCGACCTGCCCCTCCCCGACGGTGAGGGCGGCTTCCCCTACCAGCTGGGCGCATCCCTGAAAGTTACCGGCGTAAACACCCTGGAGGTCAACACCGCTGACACCGTGGAGGCGGACAATACCCTTCCCATCACCGCCGCCGCCGTCCATACCACTGTGGGCAACATTGACGCGCTGCTCCAGACTATCTAAGAAGGAGAAAAGACATGAGTATTTCTACCGAACTGACCCGCCTCCAGACCGGCCGCAACAAGATCCGCGCCAAACTCACCGCCCTGGGCCTGGCCCAGTCCACCGACAAGCTGGACGCTCTGGCCACTGCCATCGAGGGCATCACCGACAACGGAGCCGTCTCCGCCAACGTCCAGGAGGGCGAGACCTACACCATCCCCAAGGGCTACCACAACGGCAGCGGCACCGTCTCCGGCGTGGCCGGCGGCGGCAACTACACCCTCCAGTCCAAGACCGTCAAACCCACCAAAAGCCAGATCAACGTGACCCCAGACAGCGGCTACTACGGCCTCTCCGACGTTACCGTGGAGGCGATCCCCGAAAACTATCAGGACGTCTCCAGTGTCACCGCAACTGAAAATGATGTACTTACCGGCAAGATCTTCGTAGGACCTGACGGTGTGGCCAAGGCCGGTACCATGGCCAACAACGGCGCTGTGGCCAAGAAGCTCACAGCGGCGGACCCCGCCTACACCGTCCCCAAGGGCTACCACAGCGGCCAGGGCGCCGTCTCCATCGAACCGGAGGTCAAGTCCGCCACCCCCACCAAGGCCCAGCAGACCATCTCTCCCACCGAGGGCAAGGTCCTCTCTACCGTCACCGTGGAGCCCATTCCCGCCGCCTACCAGGATGTGACCCCTGTCACCGCTGGAGCCGCCGACGTACTCACCGGCAAAACCATCGTCGCCGCCACCGGTGAGCCCGTGGCCGGTTCCATGGCCAATAATGGTGCCATCAACAAGGAGATCGACGGTATTTCCACTCTCTCCGCTGAGATCCCCGCGGGCTACACCTCCGGCGGCACCGTCACCCTCACCGGCGACATTGAGGCGGCCCTGGCCGCCATTTAAGGAGGCCGCTATGAGCATATTCTCTGAGCTCAGCCGCCTACAAGCGGCCAAGGCGGACCTTGCCGCCGCTCTAGCGGAAAAGGGCGTGTCCGTCCCGGAGGGCAGCACTCTGGACGCCTTCGGCAATCTGGTGCGGCAGGTAAAAACCGGCTCCACCGTCCTTTCCGCCATCTTCTCCGCAGATCAGTGGACCGGCTCTGCCGACCCCTATACCCTCACCATTCCCGCCGTGGATCGGGATGGTGCCACCCCCCTTCTCTATCAGTTGGAGTGTCTCTCCGGTGGGACCTACCACCGGGACGCCTGGGCAGCGTTTAACACCACTGCGGCCTACGACCAGGCCAGCTCTGCCCTCGTTCTTACCTCCCGGCATAAATTTGCCGGCAGAGTCACCTTCCTGTAATTCGATCTATAAAAGGAGAATCGCCCTATGTTTTATTCCAACAATACCACCATTGACGGCGTCCGCTGCACCGTATCCCCGGTGGGAGGCCTGGGCAGCGGCAAGTTCCGGGCTCTCTTCGAGCGAGAGCTGGCCTCCCTGGAGCAGATCGAGGCCATCCACTGGGATATGCCTCAGATCACCGGTGACAGTAGCCTCCTTCCTGAGGGCTGCGGCTATCAGGTGGATAACATCACCTACGACCACAGCACCCGTACCTACCATGTGTCTTTCCATATGGACGAGCAGTACCTGGGCGACGTGAGTGGTTATCAGGAGCGAGTGGAATCTCTGGAGGCAGACCTGGAAACCGCTCAGCAGGACAAGGCGGCAGCTGAGCAGGAGGCCCAGCAGGCCCAGGAAGCAGCCCAGGCCGCTCAGAAGCAGGTAACCGCGCTGGAGAGCAGCCTGGAGACCGCTCAGGCCAACGCCGCCCAGGCCCAGGAACAGGTGGTCATTCTGGCCGGTAAAGCTGTAGCAGACGGCGCGGAGGCCCGGACCATGCGTATGACCATTGAGACTGCTGTCATCTCCCTGCCCGATGAACAGGCAGCTGAGACTCCCTCTCTGTCCCAGCCCTGGACGGTTGGCGAGGAAGTGGAGCCCGGCGACCGCCGGTATTACGCCCCCACAGATCTTCTTTACAAGGTCCGCGATGGCCAGGGTCACACCACCCAGGAGAACTGGACCCCGGACAAGACACCCGCCATGTGGGCCGTGGTTGATGTTACCCACGCCGGCACGGTGGAGGACCCCATTCCCGCTGCCAAGGGTATGGACTACATCTATGGCAAGTACTACCGTGATCCGGAGGACGGCAAGATCTACCTCTGCAAGCGGACTGGAGAAGAGGACGGCGGCGTCATCAATCTCCAATACCTGCCCCATGAGCTCATCGGGCAGTACTTCGAAGCAGTGGAAGCGTAACCTCCAGCAGTATTTATTCTCTGTCTTCAGAGCACCTCAAAAGGTACGGCAAAGCACCATGCTTTGCCGTACCTTTTATTTTCATACATAGAGTGTCAAACCTGTTCGCTGTGCAGCGTTTCCCCACCGCTTCTTATGCTATATCTCCCTGTTTTTCTGTAAATGGCTGATCAGCAAGCCGCTCCTACTTCCCCGGTTTTCCAAATGAATTGACAATTACACTGAATAAATATAAAATACACCTTGTGTCAATATTTAGAGATTTAAGTCTTTAACGCATCTGACCGAAAATACAATCACTGGCTGTCGGAGGACCACCGGATGAAACGAAAAGCACTGAAAGCTGCCTTTCCTTACACACTGCCTATCTGTATAGGTTTTCTTTTTCTTGGTATGTCCTATGGGTTTCTGATGCGCAGCAAAGGATTTTCCCTGCTATATCCCCTTTTTATGAGCCTTTTTATTTTTGCAGGTTCCATGGAATTCGTTACGGTAAATCTGCTGCTGTCAACATTTCAGCCCATATATGCCTTTTTTCTTACACTCATGGTCAATGCCCGCCATATTTTTTACGGGATATCCATGCTGGAAAAATATGCCGGCACCGGCTGGAAAAAATTTTATCTCATCTACGGGATGTGTGACGAATCCTTCACCATCAATTGCAGCACTACCCCGCCGCCGGACGTGGATAAGGGGTGGTTCATGTTCTTTGTCACCCTTCTCAACCACATCTACTGGGTCACCGGCGCTACCCTTGGCGCATTGCTGGGTTATCTGATCCGTTTCGATACCACTGGTATTGAATTTGTAATGACCGCTCTGTTCGTAGTCATCTTTATGGATCAATGGGAAAAGGACGGCAACCACAGCGCCGCCGCCACCGGCGTGATCTGCACTGCCCTATGCCTCCTTCTGTTCGGCAGTGAACAGTTTATTCTTCCCTCTATGATTGCCATCGTGGCTTGGTTCTATCTGAAACGCCCCAAAGAAAAGGAGGCTGTCAAATGACTGTTAACCAGCAGATCATCACCATTGTTATCGTCGTTCTGGGGACCATGACCACCCGTTTTCTCCCCTTTCTCCTATTCCCGGAAGGAAAGGCTCCTCCCCCCTACGTTTTGTATCTGGGAAAAGTCCTCCCCTATGCCGCCATCGGCCTGCTGGTGGTCTATTGCCTCAAAGACGCTGTAACACCACCGGACTACGGACTTGCTGAATTCCTCTCCATCGCCGTCATCGTTCTGATCCACAAGTGGAAACACAGCACCCTTCTCAGTATCGCAGCCGGTACCGGCCTGTATATGGCAATCACCCAGCTTCTGATATGATCCACTCGCCTTTTCATAACCGGAAGAAAAATACCCGTGAAAGAGAGTTCTCTTTCACGGGTATTTTTCATGTAAAGCCAACGTTCCAACGAGCCATCAAACCACTACTGGTCACTTGATGCGCTCCGGCATTTTCGGATCAGCATTTCCAGGTAAGACAAGCGGGTCAACTGGTCCTGCGGGACGCCCAGTCGGTCCAGCAGCCCCAAGATCTCCTCCAAGGCTTTTTCCCGGTACTCCTCTGCCGGTGCCAAGGTCTCCAGCTCCAAAAACTGTCCCAGGCCAGCAACATCATCCAGGCACAGCGTCACATGATCCTTCCGGTATGTCCGGCGGACCTTCTCCACCGTAAAGATCGCCCGATACCCCAGGGCTTCCAGAATCTTTTCCGTAGTTTCCCCCTGGGATACGGCCGTTTCATACTCTGTTCTGGTACTGGAAACCTGATCCAGCTTGGGCCCTTTATAGGTCAGAAGGCTTTCACAGGGGCCATCCGGCAGGGAGCATACACTGCGCAGGCGCAGCGCCTCATCTGTCCGGCGGAAATCCCGCTGCGCGCCATTGAAATACATATCGGTCTCCTTTACCTGTTCTCCCGGGACAAATCCGGCAGCCAGTGCCCGGCAAAGCAGGTCCTCCACCGGTATCCCCGCCAAAGAAGCTTTGATCTCAACCTCCAACATGGCTATCCCTCCTATGTTTCCGACAGACCTGCCAGCATCTGGTCCATCATCTTTCCCACCTTGTCCCGGCACTGTTCCTCAGTATAATCCGCCAGGTCCTCCCATCCAAACTGCGTCAGCAGATATAGCCCCAGGAAACTTTCCACCAGCGCCTCAGAAGTCAGATCCCGCCGCAAACGCCCCTGTTCCTGCGCTTCTCCGACAAGCTGCTTCAGAATCTCCATCAACTCCAGACGTGTCACATGGAGCTCACTGTCAGAAGACAGATTGGAATAGAGGATCCGCCGGGATAAGGTAATATACCGAATCGAATCAGTGACCAAAGTCTCCATGACCCGACGGAGCTTTTCCAGGCTGTCAGGCTCCTCCCGCAAATCTGTATCTATGAGCTGGCGAATCTCGTCCAGAGCCGCCTCAGCGATTCCCAGCAGCAGATTCTCCTTGCTGGAAAAATAGTTATATAACGTCGCCTTGGAGACCTCCGCTGCCTCAGCAATGTCCTCCATCGTCGTATCTTCGTATCCCTTGGCGGTAAACAGCCGCCGGGACATCTTTAAAATCCGGTTTCGGCACTGAATCTTATTCAGTTCCCGTCTTCCCTGTTTCATACCCTGCACCTATTATCCCACGCCGGCCCTACGAACCAGCGCAGATCTCATATTGTTATAGTTTGATTATAGCAGAATCCTTTTTCCGGTGCAACCGCAGTCGACGCCCCGGCAGGCTCTCTATCCAGGCGGTGCTATTGTCTATATCACACAATTTCTTCCGGTAAATTTCGGCGCGTCACTTGTTAAATTGACCATTTTTGTACTTGATGCTAATTTTAGAATGTAGTATAATAATATTATAGCAGAAACCTGACAAATGCGCAATGACTCCGAGGGAAGGGGGAAAACAGATGTCAATGAAAGTCATCGCCTACGATGTAGGTACTACCGGACTCAAGACCTGTATGTTCCGTATCTCCGCCGAGGAAAGCGTACAGTATCTGGCCGGTGAAGTGGAGCACTATGAACTCCACGTACTGGAGAATGGCGGCGTGGAGCAGGAGGCGTCGGGCTGGTGGGACGCTATGGCCCGCAGCACCCGCCGTCTGCTGGAGAAAAGCGGCACCGCCAAAGAAGAAATTCGCGGCATCACCTTTTGTTCCCAATTTCAGACCGTAGTAATGGTAGATAAGGCGGGAAAACCGCTGCGCCGGGCCATGAGCTGCATGGACGCCCGGGCAGACGCACAATTCAAGCGCTATATGGCCACCGGACTGAAAGTGGAAGGTCTGGACCTGTTCAAGGTCCTCAAGTATCTGAAGATCACCGGCGCGGTATCCGGCAGCGCCAAAGACCCGGCATGGAAATACCTGTGGGTACGGGACAATGAGCCTGAGATCTTCCGCAATACCTACAAATGGCTGGACGCCAAGGAGTATCTTACCTGCCGGGCCACGGGAAACATGCTGGCCAGCAGGGACGACGCCTGCGCCACTTTCCTTTACGACGTTAAAAACCGCTGCTGGAGCAAGACCCTCTGCCAAATGCTGGATATCAACATGGATCATCTGCCGGCTCTGTGCGACTCCACCGACAAGGTGGGGGACCTCCTGCCCCAGGCGGCGGAGGAGCTGGGCCTGGCGCCGGGAACCCCGGTTTTCTCTGGAGCCAGTGATGTGAGCCTCTGCTCCGTGGGCGCCGGCTGCGTAGAGCTGGGAGACGTACTGGTATATTCCGGTACTTCCGGCTGGGTGGCCACTACAGTGGGAAAGCTCCACCTGGATCTGGGGAATCTGATCGGCGCTCTGGTGGGCGTGGACCCCACCACCTACAATTACGTGGCGGAGGTAGAGACCTCCGGCAAATGTATGGAGTGGGTCAAGGACCGTGTCAGCCAGATGGGCATGGACTATGACCAGATGATCGAGTACATCAAGGATACCCCCGCCGGAAGCAACGGCGTGGTGTTCTCTCCCTGGATGCACGGCAACCGCTGTCCCTTTGACGATGCCAACTCCCGGGGTGTGTTCTTCAATCTGGATATCACTACCCGGGGATCGGATCTGATGAAGGCCGTCATTGAAGGGGTATGCCTACATATGCGTTGGCTGCTGGAATGTACGGAAAAAACATTCCCCACCAACCCGGCAGTCCGCTTTACTGGAGGCAGTGCCATTGCCCCGTATATCTGTCAGGTCATGGCAGATGTACTGGGCCGGGATGTGGAGACCATTGAAAACCCCCGCCAGGTAGGCGCTATGGGCGCGGCGGCTCTGCTTGCCGTCAGCTTCGGGCTGCTGCCGGATATCAAGGACATCAAAAAGATCATCAAGGTACAGGCTGTCTATCATCCCCGGAAGGAGAACACCGCCGTCTATGATAAGATCCTGCCGGTGTTCCGAAACCTCTATACCGACAACAAAAAATCCTTTGCCGCCCTCAATGCCAAAAGCTGAGGGGTCGGATACCTGTCCCTTTTAACAGAAACGGAAGCGCACAGCGAAACAATGGAGGAGTATATCATGAGGAAAGAACATTATGGCGTGTCCCATTGGCCTGATGAAAAGGCCATCTTTGCCAAAATGGACCGTCTGGTGAACGAGCCTCTGCACCACATCAAGCCGGAAGCCATGCGGCGCTACCTCGACTATTTTGACACCAAGTGCAAGGGCTCCAAGGCCATGATCGACGAGGCCAAAAAAGTCATCCCCGGCGGTGTACAGCACAACCTGGCCTTCAACTATCCCTTCCCTCTGGTCATCACCAAGGCGGAGGGTGCCTACCTATACGATATCGACGGCAACCGGTATGTAGACTATCTCCAGGCCGGCGGTCCCACTCTGCTGGGCAGCAACTACGGACCGGTAAATGAGAAGGTGTGGGAGGTGGTACGGGAATCCGGCCCGGTAACCGGCCTGTTCCACCCCTATGAGAAGAAGCTGGCGGAGAAGATCCGAGAGTGCATGCCATGGGTGGAGATGTACCGGTGTCTCGCCAGCGGCACCGAGGCCGACATGGTAGCCATCCGCATCGCCCGCACCTACACCGGCAAGCAGCGGATCGTGAAGGTGGGCGGCGCCTACCACGGCTGGAGCGATCAGCTGGTCTACTCCCTCCACATCCCCTACACCAAGACCTTTGAGGCCCACGGCATCCCCAAGGAGGCCAGCGCCAACACCTGCGAGTTCTTCCCCGGTGACGTGGATGGGCTGCGGAAGGTACTGGAGGAGAATGAGAAATACGGCGGCACCGCAGCGGTGCTGATCGAGCCCTTTGGCCCCGAGAGCGGCACCCGGCCTGTGGCTCTGGACTTTGCCGCCAAGGCCCGGGAGCTGTGCGATGAATTCGGTGCCCTGCTGATCTTCGACGAGGTAGTCACCGCCTTCCGGGTAGGCCCCGGCGGCGCCCAGGGATTCTTCGATGTGCGGCCTGACCTCACGGTATTCGGCAAGATCGTGGCCGGCGGTTACCCCATGGCCGGCGGCGTAGGCGGTCGGGAGGAGATCATGTCCTGCGTAGCGGCAGGCGTCAAGGCGGGCAAGAAGAAGGCCTATGTAGGCGGCACCCTGACAGCTAACCCCCTCAGCTGTGCGGCAGGCTACTTTGCCATCGATGAGATCGTCCGTCAGGACGCGGCCAGAAAGGCCGGCGAAAACGGCGACAAGCTCTGCGCGGGCATCCAGAAGCTGATCGACAAGTACGATTTGCCTTTCGTCACCTGGAATACCGGCTCCATCGTCCACTTCGAGGTCTCCGGCGTCATGTACCTGAGCGTCACAGACCCGGATATCTTCACCAAGATCCCCGAGCGTCAGAAATATATCGAGGAGTTCGGCGCGGCCCTCACCGCTAACGGCGTGATCACCCTGGCCGGCTCCCGGATCTATACCAGCATGGCCGACAACGACGACACCATCGCCCAGACCCTGAACGCATTTGAGGATGTATTTTCCAACGTAGAGCGCTGAAAGGAGAACACGATATGATCCGTAAACTGGATGTGGAAAACCTGACCTACGCCTTTCCCGAGGTAGCCTTTGACAACGACTATGTCATCGCCACCTACCAGGCTAAGGTACAGACCAAGAACATTGAGAAGCTGGCTATGGCCATTGCCGACGAGCAGACCACCGGTACCTGGATCAAGGTAGGGGCGGATTCTCTGGAAAAGACCCGGCGCTTCGGCTCCAAGCTGGTAGCCCTCTACGAGGTGCCCGATGTGGGATGTGACTACCAGTCCGACGAGCCGCCTATGTATATCATCCAGGTGGCCTACCCCATGTCCAACTTCTCCACCAGCATGTCCGCCATGTTGACTATCCTCTTTGGCAACATCTCCGCCTCCGGCATGATCCGCCTGATCGATGTGGCCTTCCCCAAGAAGTTTATCGCCCAGTTCCAGGGCCCCAAGTTCGGCGTGGAGGGCCTGCGGAAGGTATTGGAGGTGCCTGATCGTCCTCTCCTCAACGCCATGATCAAGCCCAATATCGGCTGGACCCCGGATGAGGGCGCGGACCTGTTTTATCACGCCTGCAAAGGCGGCGTAGACATCATCAAAGACGACGAGCTGATGCTGGCCGACGGCCCCTTCTGCCCTCTGAAGGAACGGGTCACCAAGTTCATGGAGAAGGAGAAGCAGGTCTTTGCCGAGACCGGCGAGCACAGCCTCTACTCCGTCAATATCTCCGACAGCACCGAGAAGGTCCGGGACAACGCCTACCGGGCTCTGGAGTACGGCACCAACTGCCTCATGGTCAACACCTACACCACCGGCTTTGACACCCTGAAGATGCTGGCGGAGGACCCCAACATCAACGTGCCCATCCTGGCCCATGTGAACTTTGCGGGTACCATGGCCGCCTCCACCTACACCGGTATCGCCGCCCCCCTGCTCATCGGCAAGATCACCCGTCTGGCCGGCGGCGATTTCCAGATCAACGGCCATCCCTACGGCAAGTTCCCCGTACCCTACAAGATGTTCTACCGCAGCTTCAAGTTCTTCACCCAGCCCTGGTGGAACATCAAGCCCATGATGTATGCCTGTTCCGGCGGCACCACGCAGCTGGCGGTGGAAAAGATCATCCGGGATGTGGGCACCGATGTGATCCTGGCCGCAGGCGGCGGCGTCCACGGCCATCCCGACGGCAGCGAAGCTGGCGCCAAGAGTATGCGTCAGGCCATTGACGCGGCCATCGCCGGTATCCCCGTAACGGAATACGCCAAGGACCATGCAGAGCTGGCCCGGATGCTGGGTTATCTGAACCCGGATCTCCGTAAGAACTTCGATCTGATGAACTAAGCGTTTGCTGCCGCGGCGGAGGAGCCCCCTCCGCCGCGGTATCTTACCAGGAAAGGAGAATCCTATTGTACGAAACCATTGTATTTGCCGATTTTGACGGAACCATCACTATGGAGGATACGCTGGTAGGGGCGATCCGCCTGTTTGTAGACCCGGCGGAATTTCACCTGTATAGTCAAAAACTGGCCCAGGGCGAAATGACCCTGAGCCAGGTGGTACGTCGGGCATTTGACGGTGCGCCATCGGAGCTTCTGCCTCAGATGCTAGAATATGTAAAGTCTGTTCCCTTGCGTCCTGGTTTTTCGGATTTTCTCGATGAAATGGAGCGCCGGGGCATTCCGGTAGTGGTGATTTCCGGGGGTGTCCGGCAATTTGTGGAGCAGACGCTGGCTCCCTTCCGTCACCGCCTGCTGGGCCTGCATGCCGTAGATCTGGACATGAGCCGCCCCCAGATGCAGCTCATTTCCGCCTATGACAATGGCGATGAACTGCTGAAAAAGACCGACGTTATGGCACTTTATGATTATCACCGCTCTGTGGGCATCGGCGACAGCTTCACCGACCGGAATATGAGCCAAGCAGTGGATACCATCTTTGCCCGGGATATTCTGGCCCAGTATCTGCAAAAATGCGGCCTTCCCTATCTGCCCTATGAGAATTTCTACGATGTGATCCGTCAGTTCCCCGTATAGCCGCAAATACTCATCAATGTAAAGTTAATATACTTCACTAAAAAAGCAGCCCCGGAGACGCAAAAACTCGTCTCTGGGGCTGCTGCTATATCTTTGATTAGGCTTCGGCGGAGGCCCGGCTCTTCCCCGGCTGCTCCTTTACCACATAGACGGAGGATATCCCGTAATAGCGGAACACTTCCGCTGCATCCGCTTCGATCCGTTCCCCACTTACCACGACCGGTACTGCGGGCGGGCAGGATACCGAGGGAGCTGCGCAGATCCGCCCTACTGCCTGGCCAGCGGGAACCTCCTCCCAAGGAGACAGCAAGGCCTGCCGGATAGACATGATCCGCTCCGGCGGCGCCATGCCAAGAGGGGCTTTATGTTCTTCCGTCTTTCTCTCACAGGAAGAAAACGCCAGCCAGATCCGCTCGTAATCCTCCACCTGGTTCTGGGGGGAAGCCATCAGCACCAGATGATCCGGATCGGCATATTCACATTCCACGCCATGCCGCCGCAGTCCATCAGCCAGCGCTGTACCGGAAGAGGTTCGTACCACAATCTTCAGAGGCTCACTGTCTGCTACATCCCAGCCTCTTGTCCGCAGCTGGCCTTTCAAACGGGAGATTCGCTCCACCGTTTCTGCCAGCTGAACAGGGAACTCCCCCGCCAGATACTTATTGCACAGATCCAAGGACTGGAGGATCAAATAGGAAGGGCTGGTAGAGCCAAAGAGAGCCATCGCCTGCCGGGCAGCCGTCTCCCCGCCCATCTCCTCTGAATGGGCCATGTGGAGATATGCCCCACCGGTGAGAACCGGTAAGGTCTTGTGGGCAGAGTCACAGCACAGATCCGCCCCCAAGTCCAGCGGATGGAGCGGCACAGGCAGGAAGTGGAGATAGGCACCGTGGGCATTGTCCACCAGCAGGGGAACGCCGTGCCGATGACACACCGTCGCCAACGCATCTATGGGCTGCATATGACCCAGGTAATCCGGGGATGTGAGATACACCGCGGCAGGAGGTTCTTTCATTCGCCGCAGCGCCTCCTCCAGCCGCTCCGCTGTGACATCACACCGCAGCAGCTGATAGGGCTCCGGCCACAGCCACTCCACCCTGAGATCCAGCAGCGCCGCCGCATGCACAAAGGCTTTGTGGACATTGCGGGCAGCCAGAATCGTCCGGCGCCCCGTAGCCTGGAGAGCCAGGTACAGCATAGCCTTCAGGCACTGGGAAGATCCTCCGGCGGAATAAAAGGTGCTGCCGGCACCGAAAAGAGCGGCAGCGTTCCTCTCGCTGGCAGCGATCACGCCAGAGGCCTCGTACAAGGAGTCCGCGCCCTGGATCTCTGTAATATCCAGTCTCTCGCACCCCAGAGGCCCCACACCTTTGTGTCCGGGCATGTGGAGCCGGGAAGTGCCGCTGGCGGCATACCCACTGACAAAATCGAAAATGGGCGTCTCCATTACAGATCTTTTTCTGCGATCTGGAGCATAATAGCGCACTCAATGCGCTTTTTGAACAGTTCGCAGCCCTGGCGGTAAATGCCGCTGATGCTGCCGGTGGCGTGGTAGGCGTTGGCGGCACAGCCACCGGAACAGTAAAGTCTGGCCCAGCAATCCCGGCACTCCGGACGGGAATAGGCGTTGCAGCTGCGGAATTCAAACCGTACCGCTTCATTGGTCACCCCCTGCCAGATATCACCCAGCTTGTACTTTTCTTCTCCCACAAACTGGTGGCAGGGATACAAATCTCCCCAAGGCGTCACCGCCACATATTCCGTGCCGCTGCCGCAGCCGGACAGACGCTTGTAGATGCAGGGACCGCCGGTGAGGTCCAGCATGTAGTGGTAGAAGGTGAAGGGTCGGCCCTCTTTTTTCCGTTTGAGCATCTCACAGGCCAGGATCTCATACTCCTTAAGCACCACCTGGATATCCTCTTCCGTCAGAGCCGCCGGGTCATCCGGGGCACACACCACCGGCTCCATACTCAGCCGGTCAAACCCCAGATCCGCCATATGGAATACATCCTTGGTAAAATCAGGGTTGGCATGGGTGAATGTCCCCCGCATGTAGTACTCTTTATCGCCCCGCTTCTTTACAAACTCCTGGAACTTGGGGACGATTCTGTCATAGCTGCCCTTGCCTGCGTAGTCCACCCGCAGACGGTCATGGATCTCCTTACGGCCATCCAGACTCAGCACCACATTGTGCATTTCCCGGTTGCAGAAATCGATCACATCCTCGTCCACCAGCATACCATTGGTAGTCAGTGTAAAGCGGAAATGCTTGTTATGGATCTTCTCCTGTTCCCGGGCATAGGCCACCAGCTGCTTTACCACTTCCCAGTTCATCAGCGGCTCGCCGCCAAAGAAATCCACCTCCAGATTCCGACGGGTACCGGAGTGGGCAATCAGGAAATCAAAGGCCTGCTTTCCCACCTCATAGGACATGAGGGCCCGCTCGCCGTGGTATTTTCCCTGGCTGGCAAAGCAATAGGAGCAGTTGAGGTTGCATGTATGGGCCACATGGAGGCACATGGCTTTGATGACCTGCTGATCCTTTTCCTTGAACTGGCCGGCAAGCTGGGCAAAGTGATCTTCGCTGAACAGCTTTCCCTGGGCCTCCAGTGTCCGGATATCCGCAAGGCACCCCCGGATCTCCGCCTCATTGACCCCTTCCATATGGCCATAGCGCTCCATGGCCTGGGCCACCAGTTCCTCCTCCGGCATGGTCTTGTATCCAGCGATCAGATCATAGGCCACCTCATCTACCACATGGATAGAACCGGAGCAGGTATCCAGCACGATATTGTATCCATTTAATTTATACTGATGTATCATGTGTTCCTCCTGTTTTACGCACAAAAAAGCCGCCCTTCATTCCGGCGGCTTTTTGTTTGTTTAGTTCTTGCTGGCCTTCTCGCACTGCTGGTTGGCCACGCCGCAGGAGGTCTTGCATGCGGACTGGCAGGAAGTCTGGCACTCGCCGCAGCCGCCGTTCTTAGCGCTCTCGCAAAGGTTGCGGGTCTCGATCGTCTTGATTCTTTCCATGAGAACATCTCCAATAATCAAATAGTATCACTTTGCCGTTTCATCAGGCAAAACAGCAAAGCACAAATGAACATATTGTAAGGATATCATATACCAATCAGGTTGTCAAGAAAATCCACACTATCAGGCAGGGTCCATCCAACAAGGCAGCCTATCTGCCAGTGTAGCCCACAGCTCATAGAAGGGCCGTGTCATTGCCTGTCATTTTCCTCTTTGTACCGTCCAGATAGGATATCCTTCCACCATTTCTGGTGATCCAGATACCACCGTATGGTGCTGCGGATCCCATCGTAAAAATCTGTTGCGGGGCTCCATCCCAATTCCCTATGGATCTTTTCCGGGTCAACGGCATAGCGAAGATCATGTCCAGGCCGGTCATCGACAAATGTAATCAGCGATTCCGGCTTCCCCAATACCTGCAGGATGGTTTTTACCACGTCCAGATTACTGTGCTCATTGTGGCCGCCGATATTATAGATCTCCCCTTCCCTGCCGCAGCGGATGATTTTGTCCAACGCTGCACAATGATCGGCAACGTACAGCCAATCCCGAACATTTTCCCCTTTCCCGTACACCGGCAGCGGCTCATCCGCTGCGGCTTTGGCGATCATCAAAGGAATCAGCTTTTCTGGAAACTGATAGGGTCCATAGTTGTTCGAGCAGCGGGAAATCGTGGCAGGCAGATGGAATGTCCTTCCATATGCCCCCACCAGCAGATCGGCAGCAGCTTTGGATGCCGAGTAAGGACTTGAGGCACACAGAGGTGTGGACTCTGAGAAGCGGAGATCCGGCCGGTCCAGCGGCAGATCTCCATACACTTCATCCGTCGACACCTGGTGAAAGCGGTCGACATCATATTGGAGACAGGCATCCATCAATGTCTGTGTCCCCAGAACATTGGTTTGCAGGAACAGGCCTGGGTCTTTGATGGAACGATCCACGTGGCTCTCCGCCGCGAAATTGACCACGATATCCGGACGATAATCTGCAAAGACAGCAAAAACTGTTTCCCGATCCGTAATATCTCCTCGTACAAACCCCATAGCAGGACGTTCCATAGCCCCCCGGAGCGTTGTGATATTGCCGGCATAGGTCAGGCTATCCAGACACAGGATCTGGTCATCCGGATGATGCTCCAACTGATAATAAATAAAATTGGAACCGATAAAGCCTGCACCGCCAGTGACAAGAAGTTTAGCCATATATACCCTCCCTATAGGACATCAGATACCGGCCATACTCTGTCATCTGAATGGGCTCCCCCAGAGCCGCCATTTCCTCCCGGCTGATAAAGCCGCTCCGCCACGCAACTTCCTCGATACAGGAAACATAGCGGCCCGTCTCGGCCTGTCGGGCCTCCACAAACGCCGACGCCTTCAACAGCGCCGCCGGAGAACCAATATCCAGCCAGGTGATCCCCTGCTCCAACAACTCCACATGAAGCTGGCCCAATGCCAGATAGGTATTGTTGACAGAGGATATCTCCAGTTCCCCTCTGCTTGATGGCTGAACCTTTTTGGCAATCTCAACCACCTGGTTATCGTAAAAATACAGTCCCGGCACTGCGTAATTTGATTTTGGTGCCTGAGGCTTTTCCTCAATGGACAACACAGCCCCGTTTTCATCAAATGCCAGGACCCCAAAATCATGCGGATTCTCTACCGGATATCCAAAAATAGTGGCCCCCTCTCTGCGAGCCATAGCCTTGTCCAAAAACAGTGCCAAGTCCTTCCCATAGAAGAAGTTATCCCCCAGGATCAGACACACACGGTCCTTTCCAATGAACGGCTCGCCGATCAGGAACGCATCCGCCAGCCCACGCGGTGTTTCCTGTATGGCATAGCAAATCCGCATACCCAGCTGAGAGCCATTGCCCAGCAGATACTCAAAGTGGGGTACATCCCGGGCTGTAGATATGATCAACACTTCCCGGATACCCGCCAACATAAGCGTGGACAAGGGATAGTAGATGAGCGGTTTATCATAAATAGGAAGAAGCTGTTTGGACACAGCCTTCGTGCCAGGATACAGTCGAGTCCCTTTCCCGCCTGCTAAAATGATTCCTTTCATTTCCTATCCCCCACTTTCTGCACAGCTTCAAAGCTTCTCAGAAAAGCGTATCCCCGCAATGCCTTACGAAAAAATATCATTTATTCCGGAGGAATTTACATGCCGCCGCCAGCTAACGGATCTGCCTGCCAGTTATCTACTATTATAAACATCCGTGCACGGTTTGTCACTCCCACAAAAGCCGTATTTCCTCATAACAGCAGCATCAAATCACAGCGATGGCCGGAAAAACCGCCGGGAACCAAATCGTCCCGGCGGTTTTTCATTTCCTTATGCACATCTCGTTAAAAAATATCTACCAAATTTTCCAGTCTCCGGATGGTAATATCCGCATGGGGATCGTTTCCGTCGCTGCGGAGCCCTATGACCCGAAATCTCCCTGCTGTGGCTGCCCGTACACCGGACTCTGCATCCTCCACGACCACTGCCCGTTCCGGGGGGACCCCCAGTAAGGAAGCTGCCAACAGGAACACCTCCGGATCAGGCTTGGAACGGGTGATCTGGGTCCCGTCCGCCACCGCATCAAAGAAGTTTTCCAGTCCCAACTGACGCAAAATCTGCCGTGCATTTTTACTGGAGGAGCCAATAGCCAGAAGGTACCCCCTCTGCCGCAGTGTATGGAGGGTCATACGCACCTCCTTGGAGAGATCTCCCGGGGTCATGGTAGAAAGATATGCCCTATAAATCTCGTTTTTCTCCTCTGCCAGGGCCTGTTTCTCCTCCTGAGAATAGTCCTTTCCCCTCTCCCCCAGGACGATTTCCAGACTCTCGCGGCGGCTGACGCCCCGCAGACGGCGGTTCACCTGCTCATCAAACGGGATGCCCAACCGGTCCGCCAGGGCTTTCCATGCCAGGTAATGATAGCGGTCCGTGCTGCAGATCACACCGTCCAGATCAAAAATAACAGCATATATATCATTCATTTTCCCATACAAATCCATTCCGCGTGAATACCGGCAACCTCCCATCGGCCCCTGCTGTAACGACACAGCCGCCCTCATGTTCCGTACCCGTGAAAAAGTCACGCCAGACCCCCTTGGGAAGGTATACCTCCCGGGAGGAGGCGTTTTCCTCCAGCAGCGGCGCTACCAGAAGATCGTCTCCCAACAGATAAGCATCCTCGCAGTTCACCGCTGCCGGGTCCTCCGGCCACTCATAGGCCAACGGACGCATCATGGGTTTACTGTCTCTGACGCAGTCACAGGCAGTCTTCCAGAGGTAGGGGCGCAGCTTCTCGTGGAGCTTGTGCCAATACCGCATCTCATCTGCAAATTCAGGTACCCCATAGCTTTCCGCCATATTCCAGGGGCTGCGCTCATTGTTGCCCTCTCCCCCGGGCATCAGTTCCCGGAACTGGCCGCCATCCGGCTCAGAGTGCCACTGCATAATGGGACAGAAGCAGGCCATTTGGGTGGCACGTCGGTAGAGATTCAGGCTGGGCAGCGGTCCGGCAAAACCCGCCAGGTCGAACCCCCAGAAGAGGATACCGGAGGCAGCGGCAGAGAGCCCCGCCCGCAGCACACTGGCCAGTTCCCTGTTCTGGGACTGCTGGTCACCAGCCCAATGGCAGGGTACGGTGTGCTGCCCGGCAAAGCCCGCCCGGCTGAAGATCACTCTTTCCGGCCCGGCAAAGTCCCGGTAGCACTCCGTGTAGTCCCGGCAGTAGCAGTTCACGCCCTCTCGCCCGTCGGTACCGTCATGGAATCGGACATCGGAGCAATGAATGAACTCCCCGCCGTCGGTTTTGAAGCCGTCCACCCCCATATCCAGCAGGTACTGCCGCTTGGCAAACCAGCTCTTTACCGTCTCCGGATTGGTAAAATCCGGCACCATGGAACCGGCAAACCAGTTGCCGTCGGGAATAGTATAGGGGCTGCCGTCCGGCATCGTCACACACAGCTTCCGCTGTGCCGCATCCGCCCGGTCCAGATCGTTCTGCCGATTGGGGACCTCTTCTCCTCCCTGCTTCTTGTACACCGGCACCTGCCACAGCAGCAGCTTCCGCCCCGCCTTGTGGAGCTTTTCGATCATTCCTCTGGGGTCAGGCCAGGGCGTATTGGAAAAGTCAAAATCATGGCAGGACAGTGCCTTTCCATCGGCTACCGGCGTATACTTTGCCCCATTCCAGATGTAGAAGGTGGCCTCATCGCTCCAGGCCTCCAGCACTACTACAGAGGCGGGAAAATCATACCGCTCCAGCTTCTCCAGAAGATCTTCTACATCCGCCTGGCAGTTCCACCGGTTAGCGGACACCCAGATCCCCAGCGCCCACTCCGGCGGCAGTACCGCTGGCCCGAACAGGGCCATGTACTCCCGAACCATTTCCTCCGGCGTACCAGCAAACAGCACCACATCCGCTGTCTCCGGCAGTGTCACATCCACCTGGCTCTCCCCAAAGGCAAACACTGTCGTCTCGCAGGTATCCACATAGAGGCCAAAACCGGTATCCGTCCAGAAAAACGGGGTGGGGCAATAGGTCTTATCCCCCTGGAAGCAGAACTTCTCCTGCACCTGGTTGACCACGGTTTTTCCCTTCTGGTTCAGGCTGTCATACTTTTCTCCCATGCCGTAGGCACCGTTGTAGGCAAGGGACACGGTGAGCCGCTCCCCTTCCCGATGGAGCCTTGCCGGACCGAAGGACAATTCTTTTGTCTCACAGGAAACACGTTTCATCAGTATTCTCCTTATCCTTTGATCCCGCCGGCCATCATGCCGTTCTTGAACTGCTTCTGAGCAAACATGTAGATGATGATAATGGGGATCATGGAGATGAGGCTGCCCGCCATCAGGACGTTGTACTCCGTATTGTACTGTCCGTTCAGCGTAGACAGGGCAATGGGCAGCGTCATCTTGTTTTTATCGCTGAGCATCAGCAGCGGCCACAGGTAGTCATTCCAGGACTCCATAAACGTGGTGATAGACAGAGTGGCCAGGCTGGGGATGCACAGGGGCAGCGCGATCTTCCGGTACACCTGGAAGATACCTGCTCCGTCGATCCGGGCGGCGTCCAGAAAGTCGTTGGGAATAGTCCGCATCTGCTGTACCAGCAGGAACACCGCAAAGGGCCGGAAAATGGACGGCATGATCACACTGGCATAAGTATCCGTAAGGCCCAGCTTGTTCATGATCACAAACAGAGGGATCATCGTCACCTGGGTAGGGATCATCATCATGGCCAGGTAGACGCTCAAAAGGATACGACTGCCAAAAAACCGTATTTTGGCAAAAGCAAAAGCCGCCAGGGAAGCAGAAATCAGCGTGATCGCCGTATAAGTAACAGAAATGAAAAGCGAATTGACAATGGTCCTGGCAAAGGGGAACTTGGAAAACACCTTGATATAGGCATCCCAAGTGGGCTCCTTGGGAATCCATTCAATCGGAATGGACATAAGGGCGCCCCGGCTCTTGAAAGAGGTGGCGATCATCCAGACAAAGGGAACCATGGCCACAACTGCAAGGGCGATGGCAACGATATAAAAAACCGTGGTATTGATCCGTTTTTTAGCTGTCATAGTGGACCCACCTTTCCTGTCCCTTCATCTGGATGGCGGTAAACACCATGATGATGACAAACAAGATCCAGGAGAACGCCGCGGCGTACCCCATCCGGTAGTACCGGAAGCCGTACTGGTAGATCCGCTCCACCATTACCTGGGTGGCCCCGTTGGGCCCGCCGCCGGTCATGATCATCACCTGCGGGAAGAGCTGGAAGCCGTTGATCATGGCTACGATCACTACATAAAAGATAGACGGCGTAAGGAGCGGCAGAGTGATTCTGGTAAACTTGGTCCAGCCTCCGGCACCGTCGATCTCCGCCGCCTCATAGTAGGTCCTGTTGATCCCCACGATGCCGGAGAGGAGGATCAGGCCAAAAAAGCCCATATCCTTCCACACGGAGACCAGCACGATGGCCGGCATGGCCCAGGCCTCATCCAGCAGCCAGCCAGGGCCCTGGATACCGAACCACTCCAGGATGCCATTCATGGCGCCGTACTGAGGCGCCAGCACCGACTTCCAGATCAGGGAGGCCGCCACCCAGCTGGTAAGCACCGGGATATAATAGAGCACCCGGAAAGCGCCTACGCCCCGGTGGGGACGGCTGAGCAGATATGCCACCAGCAGGGACGCCGCCAGCATCAGGGGAATATACAAAACGATGTACTCCGCCGTATTGCCCAGGGTTTTCCAGAACTCCTCCGTTGTCAGGATGTTCTTATAGTTATCGAGCCCTACAAAATGCTCCTGCATAAAGCCGGGGTCTGTCAGCTTATCCAGGCCGTTCCAGTCCGTGAGGCTAATAAGGCCGGAGATGATCAGGGGCAGCAGGCTGAAAATCAGAAGGCCGATCAGGCTGGGCAGCAGGAACGGAGAGGCTACCAGCAGCCCTTTTCCCCGCTTTTTTCTCCTTACCGGCAGATTATGTTCCATGCAAATACCTCCTGTGGATAAAAATGGGGCCGCTGCGTAAGGCAGCGGCCCCATGGAAGGAATCAGCCGAGCTTGATCTGCGCTTCACACTCAGCCTGCGCCTGATCCAGCGCTTCCTGTACAGTGATGGTGCCCTCGGCCGCCGCGGCCAGCTTCTGCGTAATGATATCGCTCATCAGTGCGTAGTCCTCGATGACAGGGGGCATGACCAGGTAATCCAGGCTCTCAAACACCGCTTCCCGGTTGTCGGGAGGTGTGACCTCCAGGTAGGCGGACAGGGCGTCCAGATCCTTCAGGGCAGGCAGGTCCCAACCGGCCTCCAGGCGGATATCGGCGGAGGCGGTGGAGGAGGCCAGCCATGCAAGCCAGGTGGCCACTTCCTCAGGATGCTCAGTGTCGGGATTCATCACCACGCAGTTGGAGAAGAAGTGGGTGGCCTTCTGGGTACTGCCGGGCTCCACGGCAATGTCCCAGGCAAAGTCACAGCCGTCGGTAAAGGTCTGGAAGGCCCAGATACCGGTGGGGATCATGCCCAGCCGGCCGCTCATAAACATATCCCAGTCGCCCATGCCGCCCTGCTGTACCGCGTTGGGCTGAACATTGGAGACCAGCACCCGGTCCACCAGTACCGTGGCAGCTTCCAGGTTCTCAGGGGAGTTGATGGTAAACTCTGTCTTATCCTCGTTGAGCAGAGCCCCGCCGTACTGAGCCACTACCTTGAAGAACTCGTTGTAAGTAATGGGCTGCCAGATACCGAAGATATCATCGCCCAGGGCCCGGATCTTCTCCGCGGCCTCCTGAACATCAGCCTGGGTCCAGTCATCCGTGGGATAGCCCACTCCAGCCTGATCAAAGAGGTCCTTGTTGTAGATGAGGACCACGTTAGAGAAACTCTCCGGCAGGCCGTACTGCTTGCCGTCAACCTTGAAGGCGTTCAGAGCAGTGTCATTGAGGCCGCTGACATCCACACCGGTGATCTCAGCCAGCATCCCCTTGTTGGCGTATGCGGCGAAGTTCTCGATGTTCAGCTCGTAGCAGTCGGGGGCAGTGCCGCCGGCCACCCGGGTCTGCATCTGGGTGAAGTAGTCGTCATAGCCAATGGTCTCTACCTCTACCTTGATGTTGGGGTACTCGCTCTCAAAGGCAGCTACCATTTTGGCCAGTGTCTCCTCGTTGCCGCCGGAGGAATTGAAGTTGCAGTATGTAATGGTCACCGGCTCTGCAGCAGTGTCGGCCTGGGTATCGTTCTGAGTGGAATCACCGCCGTTACCGGCGTTGTTCGCCGTGTTGTTCCCGCCGCAGGCGGTGAGCAGCAGCACAGCGGTCAAAAGCAAAGCGATCAGCGAAAACAGCTTGGACTTCTTCATCATTCTTTCCTCCTAAATCCATGTATTGATTTTTCAGCTCTTTTCGCTTACAATAAAATGTGGCGAAAAGAGTGGGTCAACGCTTTTTTCCAGGCGGTTTGCATGTGCTTTGGCGAGGGCATGCAAGCCGCTTTTTTACACCTCCTTCTGCCAAACGGGACACTCTACTTCAGATTTTTTACGGAGCCCCGCACCATCAGCTGCAGCGGCAGGATCTCCTCCTGCTTGGGAAGGCTGGGGTCCTCGATATGCTTGAGCAGCAGTTCCACCGCCTTCTGCCCCTTCAGGGATATCTGCTGACGGATGGTCGTGAGGCCCGGGGTCAGGTACTGGGCGATCTCCACATCATCAAAGCCGATGATAGAGTAGTCATCGGGGATCCGCTTCCCCCGCTCGAAAAATCCCTTGGCCGCACCGATGGCCAGGATATCCGCCGCCGCCACCACGCCGGTAGCGGGAAGATCCTCGTCCAACAGACGATTGGCCAGGGCAATACCGCTGGTATAGTCGATCTGCCCTTCAAAAACGTACTCTTTCTGATAGGGAACGTGAAATTCCTCCAGAGCCTGCTGATATCCCAGCAGGCGTTTTTTCATGACGCCGTTTTCCTTCATCTGTCCGGCAAAGAAGGCGATACGGGTGTGGCCGCACTCCAGCATGTACCGGGTAGCCAGATAGCTGCCGTAGGCATCGTCGATGCGGATATTGTGGTAGTAGTGGTCGTTGCAGTAGCTGTCAATGAGGACGATGGGGATCTGGGTCTTTTTCATCTGCTGATAAAACTCGTCCGGGTACATGCCGATGACGATGATACCGTCCAGATTCCGTTTCTTCGCCAGGGTGAGATAGCTCTCGTTAGCGTCGGTGGCGGAGATCAGGATGTGATACCCCTGCTGCCGGGCGTAGTACTCGATACTTCCCAGGACCTCGCTGTAGAAGCTGTTCTGGAACATGAGCCTCTCCCCCGGCTCGGTCTGAGGCACCACCACACCGATGAGCTTGGAGTCCCGCATACTGAGCCCCCGGGCGTTGAGGTCCGGCACATAGTCCAGCTCCTCGATGGCCTCCATCACCCGGCGTTTAGTGGCCTCGGAGATGGGACGCTTCCCGCTGAGAGCATAGGAGACCGTGGCCGTGGTCACCCCCGCCCTCTGGGCAACATCCTTCAGCGTGGCACGAGCCATAGGAATCCCTCTTTTCTGCAAGTAGTTTAACCGATTAAATTTCCGCTGTGATAATCATAATCATTTTTTCTGAGTTTGTCAACAGTATATTAACATTTTGTTGAAATCATTCTTGACAACCCCGCTATTTTTGTTATACTTTAACCACATAATTAATTTAATCGTTTAAACATTCGAGCGAGGTGAACCTATGGACCGCTATTTGCCTGTCGGCAATGAGATGATCTCCTTGCCCAAAATCAATGAACGAACCGCAGGGATCGAAGACCTCACCTTCCTCTCCATGCAGCACAAGGGTATGATCGAGATCAGAGGCCGGGCAGAAGCCCCCCTGATCCAGCCCTTTATTCTTCAGGAGGGACAGGATATTCCCCTCACCGATCTGAAGTGGGAGCGCCGGAGCTGCTGGCTTCCCTCCCTCACCGCCCAGGCCGGTACCCACCAGTTCTCTATGACAATCCTGCCCCCGATCGGACAGCGGGGCTTTGCCGTCAAGCTTTCCCTCACCGCCGGTGAGGATGGCGCCGCCATCACCTGGGGTATGAAGGGATGCTGGGACAGCAGCTGGCACTGCATCAACGAGGATAAACCTCTGGACGGTGCTTCCCACTGCTACCAAAGCGGCTGGAACAACAGCCTGATTTTTGATTTTCGCTGCGGCGCGCCCATGTTTGCCTTCGCCCCTATGTCCGACCTGGAGACCGCCGCCGACTTCTACAGATCAGGAGACAATGCCCTGTTCTATACCCTATCCCGCACAGAGAACATTGCCCCAGGTCAGACCCGTGAGCTGACCTTCTACTGGGGATTGGGCTACGAGGAGGTGGCCGCCGCTACCAGTGCCAAAGAGATGCTCCGCCGGGGCTGGGACTGGCTCTACCAGGGTACTGTCAGGTGGCTGGAACAGCGTCTCCGCCCCATGCCTACCGCGCGGCTGACAGAAATTTATAATACCAACCTGTTCTTCTGCATCTTCTACTCCACCGGTGTTACCCTGGACACCGAGGAGCTGGTCTGTGCCACCAGCCGGGGTACCCGCTACTATGTCAGCGCCGCCTACTGGGATCGGGATGTCCTTCTCTGGGCTTTCCCGGCTATCCTGGATGCCGACCCTGACCTGGCACAGCAGATCCTCCACTACGTTTTTGGCCGTCAGCGGCGGAATCTGGGCATCCACTCCCGGTACATTGACGGCACCGTTCTGGAGCCCGGCTTTGAGTTGGATGAACTGATGGCACCCGTTATCGCCCTGGAGGCCTATGTGGATCAGACCGGCCACAAGGATATTCTGGAGGAACCAGACATACAAAAAGGGATCTCCCAGATCCTGAAAACACTGGAAACTATGCGGCACCCCAGTATTCCGCTCTATGAAACATTTCTCCAGCCCACCGACGATGAGATCGTATACCCCTATCTCACCTACAACAACGTGCTAGTCTGGCGGACGCTGCAGGCGCTGGCGAAGCTGTATCCGCTAAAATACGGATCTCTGACTGCCGCCGCAGAAGAGGTGAAAGCAGCCATCTATGCCCACTGCGTCTTTCACGACGATGCGGGACAATCCTATTTTGGCTGGTCAGTAGATCTGCAAGGCCATCACAATGTTTACGATGAACCCCCCGGCAGTTTGCAGCTGCTGCCGTATTACGGTTTTTGCAGCAAGGATGACGAGATCTGGCGCACCACCGTATCCATGATCCGTTCCCCTGCTTACGCCTACAGCTTTTTCGGGCAGCCCATCGCCGAGATCGGCTGCGCCCATGCCCCCTATCCCTGGGTACTCAGCCTGTGCAACAGCCTGCTGTGCGGCTATGACCAGCAGGCTTTCCAGGAACTGGAGATCATGGATATGGATAACGGCATCGCCTGCGAAAGCGTCCACCCTGTCAGCGGCACCTGTATGACAGGCGCCGCCTTTGCTACCTGTGCCGGTTTTCTCTGTCACAGCATGAAGATCGCCCTGGAGGAGGGAAACTATGCGAAATGATCTGCACTTGTCCCCATGGACCATTTCCCACAGTGGCCCAGGCTGGGCAGATGAATTTTGTGAGAGCATCTTTTTCCTGGGAAATGGCCGGATGGGCGTCCGGGGCTACGTCTCCTCAGAACCTGCCTGCCGCCCCATCCAGAAGGGCCTCTATCTGGCGGGGATTTTCGGGGAGATCAAACCCGGGATCACGGACTTTGTCAACCTCCCCACTCCCGTCCGGGAAACGGTCCTGATCGACAATCTGGAAGCCGAACTGGTATCCGATATCGAGCGGACACTCGACCTGCGTCAGGCTTTATTGACCATGCGCTACACGCTCTCCGCCAACGGAAAGAATCTACAGATCGAGCATCAGCGTTTTCTGCCCAAAGAGCAGCCCGCACTTATCCTACAGCGGATGACACTTATCCCCGATACGGATATGATGGTGACCATCGCCAGCGGAATCCTGACGGACAGCTGCAACAGCCCCATCCCCGACGACCAGACCAAGGCCAACACAGAGACCATCCAGCTCTCCCAGCCCACCGGCATCTCCGTATCCGACACAGGCATCTCCTGTACTTTTGCCATCCGCGGGACCAGTCTTACGGTTACCCAGGAGGTACAGTTTTCCTGTCCGGATTTTTCCCGCACCAACAGCAGCGGCGCCTGCTGCGTATATCGCGTATCCGCCGCATCCGGCCAAAAGCTGTCCTTCGACAAAATTGCCGGCATCCTCACCTCCCGGGATGTAGACCCCCGCATCGCCGGTATCCCGACAGACTGGCAGTATGATACCCTTCTGGCTGCCCATAAAGCGGCATGGGCAAACACTTGGAAGATCTGCGATATGGATATCTCCGCCTACGGCGAGGACCTGCAGACCGGGCTGCGGTATGCTATGTTCCAGCTTTTGGGCAGCTGCAGCGCCAAAGACCCAACCGTCAGCATCGGCGCCCGAGGGTTGAGCCACGCCCGCTACAAAGGCTGCTACTTCTGGGATACCGACCTCTTCATGCTGCCCTTCTTTCTGGAAAACGACCAGGAAGCCGCCCGGAATCTCTGTGCATACCGGGTCCGCTCCCTCCCCGCCGCAAAAGCACACTCCCAGAAAATGAACACCGCCGGAGCCCGTTACCCCTGGATGGCAGCTCTGGATGGCAGCGAGCAGTGTGAGACCTGGGACATCGGCTGCAGCGAAGTCCATATTACTGCCGATGTAGCTTTTGCCCTGGATGCCTACTGCAAGAAATCCGGCGACGAGGCCTTTTATCTCAACGAAGCTGCGGAAGTATTGGTGGAGACCGCCCGTTTCTGGGTCAGCCGTTACACCTATCGCCCCGAAACAGGCGAGGCAGACCTGCTGTTCTGCAAGGGCCCCGACGAGTACTGCGGCATCACCTGCAACAACCTGTTCACCAATGTGATGGTACAGCACAATCTCCGTTTGGCTATCCAGGCGGCAGCAGATCTGCGGGAAAAGCGTCCCCACCTGTACGCCCGACTGGCCATCACCCAGGAGGAACTGGATCACATGGCAGCCCTGTGTGCCGCCATCAAATGGCCACGCGACCCCATGACCGGAAGGCTAGCCCAGGATGAGACGCTGCATCTGCTGGAACCCGTGGACTTGCTTACGATCAAGCCGGACGACAGCGCCAGTTATCACCAGGTCTGCTTTGACCGTCTGCAGCGGTACAGAGTGATCAAGCAGGCCGACGTACTGCTTCTGATGACCCGTATGCCGCAGCTGTTTGCTGACGAAGAAAAGCTGGCGGCCTGGGAGGATTTTGAGCCCATCTGCCTCCACGATTCCACCCTCAGCTTCGCAAGCCATGCCCTATTTGCCCTGCAAAACGGTCTGAAGGAACAGGGGCTTGCCTATCTGCGGAAAGCTCTGCTGCTGGATCTCCGTGATATCATGGGCAATACCGCCAACGAAGGACTCCATCTGGCCTGCATGGGCGAGGCCTGGCAGGCCGCCCGGCAAATCGCGCAGAGCTAGGAAGAAGTCTCCACGCCTTTCCCATACACCTCAACAAATTTCCCCCAGATACTCAGCAGCAAAGATTTCAAACAAAAGGCAGGCACACCAAGTGAGGTGTGCCTGCCTTTTTATTTTCCCGATGCAAACATGCCCATTAAACCGCAAAATTTTGCACTTTTTGATGCAATATCCGTCTCTTTCATTCAACGGGCACTGTTATCACCAGCCACAGCAGCTTAACTGTCAGGATAGCGTAACCTCTTTCCCGGTAGCCAGCGACCTTAGTATTGCATCAATAACAAATACAGGGAGTGTCAATTGCTCATAGGATAACGGCATCTTTTTTGACTCCGCCATATCCAAAAAACAACTCAACTGGTTTGCAAAAATATCTGATATATTCATGCTCCAGGAAATGGTTTTCCCGCCTCCAATAAGGAAACAAACCGGGACCGCCTGATCGGGTGCGAACGTTAAAACTACAGAAAATCTATTGTAACCAGCTATAGCGGTTACATTCCCTGCCTTTTCCACAGCAATTACGCTTTTTATATCGTACCCGAATATTTCCAGCACCATTTCTACCGCGTGTGATGCGTAGAAGTAAAATCCATCATAGGGACTTTTCAAATCCGCAGCATAATGGAGGTGGCCACTGTGCAGCTCGTCAGTACATATCATCTTTTTTGCAATTTGTTTCAGGGCCAACGTGTCGCCAGCAAATTTGCAGCCAGAACCTGACAAAACGCAGGCATTTCTTTCACGGGCCAGCTGAACCAATGCGGCAGCATCACCAGGAGATGCCGTCAAAGGTTTGTCAACAAAAACAGGCATTCCACATTCCAAAAAGGGGCGGGCCTGTTCAAAATGTCTGGAACCAAAACGATCTGTTATGATTGCCGCATCCACGCACTCCGCTAAGTCGCCAAGCGAATCCGCTATTTTGGCATCCGGGGCATACTGAGCCACAAACTTTTCCGCATTTTGGCTGTTTGTATCCCAAATACCAACTATGCGCGCCCTCTGCTTTCCTTCCAAAGAGGCTATAAGCTCAGCAAATCGAGCGGCATGCATGCTCTCCACTCCAACCAAAGCTATGCGTATCATTTCTTTTCTCCGCGAAGTGCATTCAGAGAGTCTGCTATATGGAGCTCCATCATATCCCTTGCTAATTTTTCTTCTCTATCAACAAGAAATTCCACCATAAGCTTGTGCCGCTTGATGGAATGTTCAATGGAATCCGGCAATTCGACTGTTCGCGTCATCTGAATCGCCAGCAAGCTTTGCAAACTATCCAGTATCTCATACAGCATTTTATTCCGAGCCGCTCGAGCGATCGCCAAGTGAAACTCCAGGTCATAGCGGTTGTATTCGGCGTGATCCCCCTCCGCAAACGCTTGCTCCATACTGAGGCACAGTTTATGCAGTTCTTCGATTTCTTCGTCTGTGATCCGTTCTACACACAAAGAAATCGTTTGGGTTTCAATCGCCATACGGGTTTCACAAACAGAACGAATATCCTGATCACTCATCAGAATGGTGGGAAGAAGAGGTTTCAGATATGACTCTGGCGAAAGAATATTAACAAAAGATCCCACACCATGCTTAACATCCACCAGCCCCATTGAGGTCAGTTTTTTCATTGCCTCCCGAATGGTAAAGCGGCTGGCAGAATATTTATCCGCCAGTTCAAACTCACCAGGCAGCTTATCGCCATTCTTCAATTTCCCAGCAATGATTTCATTACGGATCTCTTCTACAACATAGTCGCACAAACTTTGTCTAGCCACATTCTCACCTTCGTACTCCCTATAATTTTCACCACCATTATATCACTTCAAAATGCAAAAGCAAGCTATTTGCTACCACAATTCCGAAGCAAACCATCTCAAAAATGCCTGTATTCATCAAAGTGTATTCTTTATGATCCGGCCGCCGACCATGACAAAGTAAGGTTCCACATCATCCCCGTACAGAATCAAATCTGCGTCATATCCTGCGGCTACCCGGCCCTTTTTCCCGGCCAGCCCAAGAATAGAGGCAGGGGTAAGCGTAGCCATACGAACCGCGTCATTGAGGGAGATACCCGCATGGTGATACATATTTTTTACCAGCCGGCTCATAGTAGCCACGCTCCCAGCAAAAGCGGTGCGGTCCATTAACTTCATGACACCGTCCTCATAGACGGTTGCTACACCGTTCTCCTGGACATAGGTGGTACCTTCCTCCAAGGTCGAAGCAGAATATTCCAACCCATCGGTGATGAGGGCAATTTTGTCAGCGCCTTTGCAGCGGTAGATCAGACGGATAAGGGAAACCGGAAGATGCCGCAGATCTCCGATCACCTGCACCGTCAGTTCATCCAACGTCAGGCCTGCCTCCACTACACCGGCAACGCGATAGCCATTTACACGCTTCATGAGCGAGCAGCCGGAATAAATATGTGTCACATCCCGGAAGCCGTTTTCCACCGCAGCGAGGACCTGGTCATAGGTAGCGTCGGAGTGGGCCACAGATGCCACGATCCCCCGCTTTTCCAACTCTCTGCCCAGTGCCAGCGCACCTTCAGTCTCCGGGGCAGCACCCATCATGCGAATCCCGTCCCACCGTTCCAGCAGAGGAATATAGTTGTGCTCTGCCGGGACAAGGATGCTGTCCGGGCTCTGGGCGCCCCGCTGAGACTGAGCCAGGAAGGGTCCCTCCAGGTGTACGCCCAGGATGTTGCTCTTTGTACAGGTCTCCTGAGCAGCCTTGACAGCATCCACCGCTTTCTCCAGAACCGGGATGGGAGATGCCAGCGTAGTGGGAACGATAGAGGTGGTGCCATATTCCGCGTGGGCCTCCGCCATCTTCCGGATTTCCTCCGCATCACAGCTCATGACAGAATGTCCGCCGCCGCCGTGGACATGGATATCCATAAAGCCAGAGGACAGGAACCGGCCGCCGCCGTCAATCACTTCGGCGCCTTCGAGGATATCACACCGGCTATGAACGCCAGCAATGACGCCGTCCTTTACCACCACAACAGCACCCTTCTGCTCCCAAGGGGTAATGACTGTAACATTCTTAAATACCGTAATCATATCTGCTCATACCTCCTATCAGAGGTCACGGCCGCTGTCTCCGTCAATATACAGTCTGGCGTCCGGCGCGGTACGCATGGCAGTAGCAGGACAGTGGGGACCGATGGGACCGCAAACAGTATCATGGACAGCCTGGCACTTGGTCTTGCCGGGGACCATACAGAAATGCTGGCCTGCCGCCATCAGCGCAGGGATGGTGAGGGTCATGGCCCGTTTGGGCACGTCGTCGATCTTGGCGAAGCATCCATCGTTTACCTGCTGCTGACGGCACTTCTCATCCAGCTCCACTACCTTTACCAGCTTCGGGTCGTTAAAATCTGCCACATGGGGATCATTAAAGGCGATGTGGCCATTTTCTCCGATCCCCATAAAGACGATGTCCACGGGGTTCTCTCTGAGGAGAGCAGAGTAGCGCTCACATTCCGCCTCAGCATCACAGGCAGAGCCGTTCAAATAATTTACAGAGCGGAAGGGTACCAGAGAAAAGATATGCTCTCTCAGATAGGCAGCAAACCGCTGGGGAGCGTCATCCGGCAAACCCACATACTCGTCCATGTGGAAAGCATTGATACGGCTGAAATCCACACCGCTTTTGGCCAGTTCCTCCAGAAATTCATTCTGAGAGGGAGCCGCAGCAAAGATAGCGTTGATGGTCTCCTTCTCTTTCAGAAGCGCAGAAATTGCTTCGGCGGCTTCCTGTGCTGCTACGCGGCCAAGCTCTTTGCGGTCGCTCAGTTTATTTACTGTAAATTTATACTGCATCATGATAATCCCTCATTTTCTCTTCAATTTCCGCAAGTGTGCCGAGTAATTCCCGGCGTTTTTCTTCCACAGTAAAGGCGTTGAAATATCCGCCTCTTACAGCCCCCTGCCCCTCGCAGGAGAATCCCAGGCTGGAATCCTGGCGGCAGAGCGCAAGGGCCTTCTCCGTATTCTCCATCTCCGCCTGACAGACAGCCTGCAGTTTCTGCCACACATCCAGAGACGGATTTTCCTGCAGTTTGTCCCGTAGCTCAACGAAATCAATAAAGTGGATCATACTTTGGGCCATGACGCACATAGCGGAAGAGATGCTCAGCAGTTCCGCACACGCTTCGTGGTTCTCCTCACTGTCCGCACGCCGGACCAGTTCTATTCCCTGCTCCATATCCCGGCAGAAATCCACCAGGCAGCGACGTACCAGTGCGCTGTTCCAGTCCGGATTTTCTGTCCCGGGTCCGGCTTTCTCAAAGAAATAGAGCTTTGTCCATTCCAGATCAACACTGTTGTTTCTGGCACAGCAGCGCTTAACAGGACGATTGGGGTCCAGATAAAAAGGCTGGGATGGTCCCGCTTGAATGGGACCCGGATAACGGCAAACCCCAGGGGAATAGGGGAAGTTATCACACAAAGCCTTGGAAAATACATCCCACGCCTGCAGGATATCCTCTGCTGCTTCCGTACCGAAGAACTGCTCTGCCACCCAGCGGAGTTTGTCGGAAGCCGTCAGCGGCGCCTCCCCCTCCACCGAGGTGTCAAAGATGTTGCGCTTCATCAGCGCAGTACAGGGGGAGGGCTGAAAACTCCGGTGGATATAATCGCCCATAAAGCCGGACAGATGATATTGAGCCAGAGCATCCCATCGCCGCTGATGTTGGGTCAGCACAGGGATATAAGATGTAGATACAAACTCCTGTCCCTGAGAGACCTCCGTCTTTGCCAGTACCGGGACATTTCTTTCCCGGCAGAAGCCCTCAATTTTCTGAAAGTATTCTCCCGGTCCTGTGACAAAACAGGAGTAGTCGTCGGTCTGATTTTTGATACCGTGGCGATGGAATTTCACAAACTGGCTGAAGCAGCTCAACACCTCCACGTTTTCCGGCAGGTTCCTGAGCACTTCGTAATTCCACGGCTCGTCGCAGTAGTAGGTCCACGCGATAATCTGGGCATCCTGGCGCACCTGACGCACTGCATCAGAAAGCGTTCTGAAAAATGCTCCCGCCAACTCCTGAGCGCTGTGGCCTTGACAGTTAGGGCAATTCTCCTGATGGTTCTTGGTAAAGCAGGAGTAGAAGCCCTCGGTATCATATATGACCATCAGCCCCTTCAGCAGCGGAGCGGAGCGGAAGAGGTTCTGCAGGGTCTCAGTCAGATACTTCTGGAAGACAGCCTGTCCGGTGCAGGGAGTATCGCCCCATTTCCGGAAGGTTTTCAGTTCCGGGTAGCGTTCGTAGATCCCCTGGTCAAACAGCTTGTAGTAGCCAGTCTTCAGATCAAGATATACATTGACACCCCAGCGGGCAGCACGTTCTGTGATACGCCGCAGGCGCGCCAAAACGAGCTCACAGTTCGGGTCCGCCACTTCCCGCAGTATGCTGCCTTCCGGTGTGATCTCCTCCAGATTGACGATGAGCCAAATGGCGTTATAGCCCTCATGGACCAGTCTCCACAGATACTCATCTGTCCACAGCTCTCCCGTCTGGAGCGGGAAGTAGTTAAAGGGAGCCGGATATACACCGCTGGCCATGCGAATCTCATAGCGCGAGTCTCTTTTGTGGAGCCCTCCAGGCAGAGCGGGACAACGGTAGCGCTGCATCCGGTCCTCCAGATAAATCACAGCCTGCAGCAATCCCGATCCGTTCTTAGCGGTGATGATGATCTCATCCGGCGCGACCTGTATCGCATGCCCCTCGGCCCCTTCCACATCCAGGCTGGAATCCAGGCAAAAACGAATACGACGTTCCCCGGTTAGCTCCAATGCAAAGGATCGGCGAAGGAATTCCTCCAGATCTTTGACGGCAAGCCCAGCTTTTCCGCCCGTCTCATCAACTACCCGCCAGTTGGCCGTCAGTTGAACCCAGCCTTCCGGGACAGGTTTCTTCTTGATAGGCTTCCATTCGCTGTAAAGAGGGGCGAAAACCTTATCCAGAAAATCAAAGGGCTCTGCTTCCCGGGGCGGCAATTCCCCCTCCTCAAACAAGCGCAGGGACACGCAGGGCTTTTCCTCTCCTCCTGCCAGGCGGCAGGCAAACGTACAGGAGGCATATTTCTCAGGGCGATAATGCTTTGGTACCATCATGCCCCAGGAATGGCGTTCTTCCCACCAGTAAGGGATTGTCTCCAGGTCATCAAAGACATCGTCATCGCTCTGGTTGGGTCCGACAACACGATACCCATCCAACGGCATTTGACCGGATGCACAAGACAAGGTAATGTATACCGTTCTCCCTGTCACTTCCACCGCCGGGAACCAGATGTGCTGAAACCGTTCATATACCGGCAGGACTTGTCCGGCAGAGATGCTTCCCTGAGCGAGTTCGCTGCTCTCGGGAGTGAACCCCACTCGGTAAGTAATATCTCCGGGGTCACCATACCGGCAGAGCTTCACAGCAAACCCCGCCAGCGTTCTCAGTCTGGAAGACGCATTGATCTTGAGCAGCAGGGAATTTTTATCATCCAGAGGCAGAGAGAAAAAGGGTTGCCCATATAGATCATACTGGTAATCGTAATTCAGCATTCTTTTCCTCTCATTTCACCGTTCCGTTTCCGCCACCAAGCAGCCAGTTCACCCATGGTCATAAATTTTACATCACCGAAGGAGTGCATATAGGTGATTAAATCCCGATAGGTCTGTTCCCGGCCTTCCCCCTCCTGGATGGAGATATAGGGATGCAGGCAGGTCTGGAAGAGGCCGCCCAAGCGATGGATGCGGTCAAATTCCTTCTTCCAGAAGGCCAACGCCTCCTCAGGGTTCATCCCCTTCAGCCGGTAACAAAAATGATCGTTGCCTACTGTATCCGGGATCTCCAGCAGATTGAGCACGCGGCCACGGCTGTCGCAGGCGTGCTGAGGCAGGCCCAAATACGTCACAGTCCCCTCCGGGAAACCCGGATCATAGCTGCCGCTGCACTCCCACGCCTGAAGATCTGCCAGATAGTCATACCCCAGGTTTTCCAAAGCAGTACGGGTGTTGAAATCACTCTGGTAACCGTGTGTCCGGAATCCCTTACAGTACACATCCGATTGAGGATATGCCTTGCGGAAGGTCTCAATACAGGTCTTGATATCCTGCTCCTGCCGCTCCTCACTCCAATTTTCGATCAGGTACTGGGTCTCGATATATGTGTGGGGACAAATTTCATACCCCTCGGAAAGTGTCCTGGCTACCTCCTCAGGATGGCGCTTGGCTACGATAGCGCTCATATAGAAGCTGGCGCAGCCGCCCAGTCCAAACTGTTCCAAGAGCCGACAATTGTACTGCATATCCCGGTATTCCCGGTCAAAACGGCCCTCGATCCCCTCATAGTCGTGGACATCACCGGTGATACAGACCACCGTACGTGCCCCGTCCGGCCACAAAGGCGCAAAGGCAAGTCCCGTTTCCAGGATCTCATTGAGAGATTCCACAAAGCGCATAAGGGCGTAGTTTTTCACTTGGAAGGGATACCACTGGAAAAAGGGGATCTCAGGCTGTTCTACCCACGTCATTTCATCCAAGGGGATGGGAATGACCAGGACCTTACCACGCCATAGGGAGGGATGATTTTATAGGGTATCCCCATTTTTTCCAATTCTTCACAGATACGCCGGCAAGTCTGCTTCTCTTCCATGGAAAGCTCCGGGTGCATGTGAAAGTAGCGGCGCATTTCCTGAACATAGGGGAAGATCTCTTCCGCCTGGTTAATGACAGGAAGTGCTTCAGAAATAGAAGTGGGCAGAATTTCAGAGTGGGCAGGCAGGTGGAAATCGTTCATCGTATCATCCTCTCATTTCTAAAAAGTAGCTGATTCTTTACTGTTTCTGTCTCTCCTTCTCTATATCCATTTTCAAATGCGCAGTAAAACACATAGGAAGCCAATCAGCAGGAGGTCCGCCATGGAAGTCGTAAAACCGAGCAGTTCCGTTCTTGACTGCCTATCCACTGTCCGCTTATTTCAGCATCTGGATCACCAGCAACTAAAAGAAATCGTTCAGCATTCCAAGCGTCTCACGCTGAAAAAAGGGTATGTATTATGCAAAAAGGGCAGTCCGATCCATTACTTTTACGTTGTATTAAAGGGAAACGTCACACAAATTGTTACCGACAGCAATGAATTCAGTACACCGGTAAAGATTGAAGGAAAAGGGGATTACTTTGGCGAAATGGGCATCTTGCTCAACGAGGGACACAGCAGCACTGTTATCGCTGTCACAGATCTTGACGTATTGTGTGTCCAACGAAATTTCTTTGCTGAATTGGTGTGGGAAAACCACGATATTATCCAAATAATCCTGAAATCTATGCAGGAACGGCTGCAAACCTCCGCGCAGATGAAGATCGCACTCACACAGATGAATGTAGAAAGCAGGCTGGCATATCTTTTGATCACCCTCTACAAGAATCGCTCCTCAGAAAAATTCTGTATCTCCATTACCCAGGAACAGTTGGCCAATAACTGTGGTATTGCCCGGCAAACCGTTTCCACGATCCTGAATCGTTGGAAGAAAGAGGGAATCATTGAATTAAAGAGGGGGTATATTACCGTTCTAAACGCCAGCACACTTACAGATATTTTCCATCAAACCACAAGCTAGCGAATCATTCAAGCAGAAAATATCATTCATTTTGCTCAAATTTTACCTGCATTAACTATAAGCTTTTTTGTCAATTTTGTATGTCGCGCAACCGACAGAACGGAAATTTTACCCTATAAAAAGTTTATATTTATTTGTAGAACTGTCAGCATCACGACACAACGCAAGCGCCATTTTTGTTAAAATTTACAATATCAAATGGTGGAAGTACATCTATTTCCATCTAAATTACGAAAGAAAGAGGCGATAAGCAGTGTCAAGCAGCACCACGAAAGCGCAAGGGAAAAAACGTAAATTTAAAATTCCTCATCTTCTTTTCCTTATGCTGGGACTCATCTTATTCATGAGTCTTATGACGTACATCATCCCTGCCGGCGAGTTTGCTACTGATCCCGAAACCGGAGAAATATTAGGAGATCAATTCTCCTTCCTTCCGGAGCAGACACCTGTGAGTCCCTGGGATGCCCTTTTGAGCATCCTGCCCGGCTTCCAAAACTCCTCTTTGGTAATCGCTCTGGTTCTTATCGCCGGTGGTGCCATTGGTGTTGTAATGGAAACCGGTGCCCTGATTGAACACCACCGCCCACGGAGAAGTTAAAGCTGTCGCACTGCGGCCCCGGGCGGTTATCGTTACCATTTTGTTCTTCTTTATGCTGACCAGCGTTGTTGTCCTCCTGACCGTCTTTAAAATGCCTATGAGCGTTATGCCTGCGGTCCAGATCCCCGTTGCTATTATCTGCGGTCTGATCTACGGCATGTCCTTTGAAAAAATCGGAAATGTGTTTGCCAAAGGTGTTTCCGACATGGCTTTCGTCGGACTGGTTGTGGGATTCGCTGGCTCAATGAGTATCGTAATGTCCGAAGGCAATATCATCCACACCATCGTGCATTATGCCTGCATGCCCCTGCGCAGCCTCAACGGCGGTACGATCGCCATTGGCGTGTCCTTCGTAGTGCTGATCCTGAATCTGTTTATCCCCTCCGCTACCAGCAAAGCGGCCATTCTGATCCCTATCATTCAGCCCATGACACAGGCGCTGGGTATGTCCCCGCAGGTTGCTGTTCAAGCGTTCCAGGTTGGCGATGGATTCACCAACAGCTTGTCTCCCATGCTTGGTTGGACGGCCGGTGCCGTACAGACCGCAGAGGTCACTTTCAACAAGTGGTGGAAATTCGCCGTTCCTCTCGTCATTATCCTGACCATTATTTCCTGGGTTATCATTTACTTCTTGGGAATCATGAACTGGGTAGGCTATTGATTTCTGGTAACCCTACATGAGCTCTCACTTATACCGGGAGCCTCCGCCCTTACGGGACGGGGGCTTCCGGTGTCCCTTGCCCAGAGTAAACCAGTAGAAGGAAAAGTCGCAGGTAAGACCCGCTTTTGCTGGAACAGCAGGCGAGATAGCCGGGTATCTCGCCCGCCTGAGGCAGCTCATTCTCTCCTTTCCCATCCTGCATTATTCTTGTTCCTAAAGGCATAAAAAATCCTTTGCCGCCGGGCTGTCAGCCTGGCGGCAAAGGACACAATTTTGTTTTGCTTTTTTATTGATTCGCGGGATCAGATAAAAACCTTATCGCCCCGTTCCAGAGCTTCCTTGGCAGCAGCTTCCCGCTCATTCCAGGGCTCATACGGCGTACGCATGATCTCAAACAGAGACCGCCCCTGAGTCTTCACAATATATCGATTGCGGAAATAGGTATAGATTGCAGCGGCAATATAAAAACCAATCACCAGGAGATAGTTCTTAGGTGCCATTTGCTTTGCCAGTGATCCGCCTGTGGCAAAGCTGAAAAACGTTGCGACAACCACAATTATGCAGTTAAGCCAGTGAGGAATTCTCAGGAAGGATGCCTTATAGGCATTGGGATATCGCTTAGGCAGAACGAAAATCGCGCAGAACGTGAGCGGTGCCAGCAGCAAGCCGGGAATTGAGGTAATATTGATTACATCACTAACATTATAACCGGTGAGAATAGCAGCAATAGCAATACCGGAATTGAGCCAAATCGCATTGGCAGGTACATTGTGCTTGTTCAGCTTGACAATTCCCTGTGGGAACAGGTAGTCTCGGGCTGCAGCGAAGTGGGACCGTGAGAACATCAAAATGCAGGCATTGATGGAAGTCACCACTGCCAGCAGTGCACCGCCGCAGATAAAGAAAGCGGTCATGCCAGGACTAAGGAATTTTGCCGCAACAGTGGCCAGGTTATCAATGTCATTGTAATTCGGCATAACACCCACTGTGATATAGCCGATACCGGCATAGAGAAGCGCTGTAACCAGGGTACCTACCACAAAAGCAATAGGAATGTTTCTGCTGGGTCTTTCGATTTCGTCTGCCGCATACATCAACACGTTGGCACCCATCAGACTGCCGTGCATGATACCCATGGCGGCCCACATGCTAGTCAGCTCCCAGGTACTGGTAATCACTTCTTCCAGGGAAACCGTTGTTGCACCCCAACCGCCAAACACATAAATGCCAAGTGTTACCAGCAGGACGGCGACGCAGATATTCTGTACCCAGGCAGAGATCTGCACGCCAAAGCAGGAAATAATAGTAAAGACCAAAACAACCGCCACCGCTACCGCTTTTTCCGAGATATTAGGCAAAAGCATAGCCAAATAAGTAGAAAAAGTCAGCGATAGCGTAACAACTTTCATGGAACCAATCACCAGTTGGTTGAAAGCATTCAAAATACCTAAGGCCGGATGTACCAAACGGGTCAAATGCATGTAGGATGCACCGGTTGCAGGGAGGGCCGAGATCAGTACCATCTCTGGAAGTGTTTTGATAAACACGAACAATGATGCGAAAAGATACCCGATAACAATGCCATTTCCCCCCGACAATCTGGATCGACAAGGGAGTGGTTGCAAAAACGCTTGCTCCAACAATACTTCCAATTCCCATCAGTGTACAGGAGAGCAGTGACATTTTTGCGGACGCGGATTTACCTGTGCCTTTCATTTGTTCACCTCGGTCGATAAAACTCAGACCTCCCGGCGGCTGCCTGCTGACCGGCCCGATAAAACCAGGTCGTAACCCAGGCGTTATGACGGGGCGTCTTGTGGCCTTTATTGTAACGGCAAACCCGCTTCGTGTCTGTCGTGCAAGCGACAGTTACAGTTATTATTAACAAAATTCTGATTCAAAGCAAAATTAATCTATGAAAAAGTACAAGCTACGGGAGGTACAATATGCGCGGTAATATGACCACAGGAGCCCCGGGAAAGGCGATTATGATGTTTTCATTGCCGCTTCTCGCCGGAAATCTGTTTCAGCAGTTTTACAATATGATCGATTCCATGGTACTAGGCCAATTTGTCGGCATGGGAGCACTCGCCGCTGTCGGCAGCACATTCCCTATCGTATATCTAGTCAATGCAATTGCCATGGGCATCACAACAGGTGCATCCATTCTTCTCTCCCAGCTATTTGGAAACAATCGCAAGGATGAATTCCAGCGGGCTGTATATACGACACTTCTCACCATCGGCGCACTGTCAATCATTATTACGCTTTTAGGTGAGGCAATGGTCGTTCCCTTTCTGCGGCTTTTGAATCTGCCGCCTCAACATATGCCAGGAAGCACCTTATATCTCCGTATTCTCTTCCTTGGGACAGGGTTTATTTTCACCTATAACAGCTTTTCCGCTATTTTCCGCGCGATCGGCAATTCAAGAACACCGCTCATATTTCTTATCGTCGCTTCTGCAGCCAATATTATTTTGGATTTGGTATTTGTTCTTCTTCTGGGATGGGACATTGCCGGCGTAGCGCTTGCCACAATTATGGCGCAAGCACTGTCTGCTCTGCTGTTTATATACTACACTGCCAAAAAAGTCCCGTTCCTATGGCCTGGAAAGGAATTTCGTGTATTTGACAAGGAGCAATTCCGACGGATACTGCATTTGGGAGTCCCCGCTATGATTCAGCAAGTGTCTGTTGCCGTGAGTATTTTCTTTGTCCAGGGTATGGTCAATCAGTTTGGCGAAAGCGTTATGGCAGGCTACACCTCCGCAAGCAAAATAGAGACGCTGGCCATGATGCCGATGTTCAGCATCTCCTCCGGTCTTTCTACCTACACCGCACAGAATATAGGCGCCAATCAGCTGGATCGGGTCAAAAAAGGCCTGCACATAACCCTCCGTCTTTCTCTGGGAATATGCGGAGGAATCGCGCTGGTCATCTACTGCTTCCGTACCCCGTTCGCCTCTCTCTTTTTAAAAAGCGGCAGCAGTGCAGAAGCATTTGCTTTCTGTTTAGGGTATCTGCGCGTTGTCTGTTTGTTTTACCTGATAAATACTTTCTACAATACCCTAAGCGGCATTTTGCGGGGCGCCGGCGATGCCCGCACAGAGATGGCCATCTCCATTTTATCGCTGGTCATCCGCGTTTCTTCATCGAAGTTACTCCTGCAATATTCTTCATTCGGATTCGCCGCCATATGGTGGGGACTGCCCATTTCATGGTGTGTCGGAGCGCTGTGTGTCCTTCTTCGTTACCTCTCAGGCCGCTGGAAGCTGAAAGCAATCCGGCAATAAAAAGAATATAGATACCCGCCCGAACGGCCTCCGGAACCTACCAGCCAGGAAACATCCAGACTATCACTGCCCATCCTCTTCTTTTTGAAGATGGATGGGCACTCCTTTTCTGCGGAATACACCTGGTGATGTCCCTACCGCTTGCGTGAACACGTTGATAAAATAATTATAGTCGTGATAGCCGCATTTTGCCGCAATATCGGCAAGAGACAATTCTGGCCGCTCTGCCAATAGTTCCTTGGCCATCTTGACCCTCATGTCCCGGATGTGCTCCGAGATCCCACACCCGTAAAGCTGCTGTGACAATTTATATAGCTGCGTTTTGCCGATCTGAAAATGCCGGCAGAGATCGGGCGCTCTCAAACGCTCCGTAAAATGAGCCGAAAGATACTCGTCTATCTGAACCGCCAGCCGATCTGTCTGCAGCGTAGCCATACGCTCCATCACCAGATAAGAGGCAACAGCCAGCAGGATCTGTGTAGCAGACAGAACATACTCATATTCGATCCTTGGACGCTCCATACAGGCAGCATGGAGCTTTTCCATATCCAGGGGAAGTGATCCACAGCATCGGCAGATCTCCTCCCAGCCGCTCTCATAATTCGGGTAAGAAAACACATGGCCAAAAAAGAGATATCCCACCAACACATCATGAACGATCAGCGGCGTGACAGCCTCTGTCAACCCCGCGTGACAGCGGTAGATCTGCGTTTTCCGTTCCTTGGCGGCTCTCTCACATGCGGCCTTATCACACTGCGCACATGCGTGCTTTCCAGTTTCACAGCTGCGGATAATTTTACAGAAAGCCGGGATGCTCTCCGGATAGGCGCACAGCTCATGTAAATTCTCGTCAAAAACAGTGATACGGATCTGAGATATCTGGTAGAAATCCTTTAATAGCCCCCGGAGCTTTTTCAAATCAAACACAGAGATCATAACGGCCTCCCCGCAAGTTGCACAAAAATCCAACGTAGAAATTGTAACACAGTCGCGAACAAAAACAAAGAAAAAAGAACAATCTTACCTATACCCTGGCAGGCAATCTTTCTATAATAAAATCAGCGCAGCGAAACTGCCAAATCGGTTTTCAGAAGGAGGAAAAGCCTATGAAAGAACTGATAAGACAAGGCTATATCGGCAACCCCGCCCAGCTTGTTACGCTGCGCAGGGTAACGGTAAACGAGGGAAAGGCCAAGGGTACGGAAATCATTGAGGTGCAAACCGCCGGTGGGCTGGCGCTGGATATTCTGCCGGATGCGGGACTGGACATTGGCCAATGCCGCTATAAAGGCATGAATATGAGCTGGATGAGCAAGAACGGCTATGACAGCCCGGCAGCCATCAGCCCCTATGAGACAGAGTTTGTCAACACGTTTCCCGGCGGACTGCTGTACACCTGTGGTCTGCGCTCGGCAGGCCCGGCCAATCGGGACGGCGGCGAGTGGCACCCCCTGCATGGGCGCTATCACTCTCTGGCGGCGGAACATGTTTCAGCCAGACTGGAAAACGATGAGATCATCGTCCAGGGAACAGTCCGCGAAACGGCACTTTTCGGCCATATGCTGGAGGTTAACCGCACCATCCGCATCCCAGCCTTCGGCTCCTCGGTCACGGTAGAGGACACCGTCACCAACCTTACCCCTCGGGATGAGGAGATCATGCAGATTTATCACTGCAACTTCGGCTACCCGATGCTGAGCGAGAAGGCACATCTGGTGCTGCCCCAGGCCCGGGAGACTATCCCCCGCACCGAATTTGCCCGTACCGGCATGGACCGGGCCTGCGAATTTGACAAGCCCATCGACAGCGAGGAGGAGCGAGTATTCTTTCAGAAGATGGAAAAGGACTTTTGGGCACGGCTTGAAAACCCCGTTCTCGGCGTGAACATGGTCATCTCCTGGTCGGGCGATACGCTGCCGATCCTCTCCCAATGGCGCAGCATGGCCAGCGGAGATTATGTTCTCGGTCTGGAGCCCACCAACTGTTATATCATGGGCCGCCACGACGAGCGGGAAAACGGTACGCTGCCGGTACTCAAGGCCTTTGGAAGCATCACCAATACTGTAAAAATCGAATTCATGGATGTCTGATACCTCATCTATTTTCCATTTCTCTACCCTATGGGGGAAAACAAATCGAAAGGGGAATTTCAAATGGCTAAAAAAATGACGTTTGCACTGGCATTCTGTAATCGTGGCTTCATGCCCGGCGAACTGATCTACGGCGCCCGGGAGGACATGATCAAGGCTGTCACTGATGCGGGCTATGACTACATCGCCATGGACGCGGACCTCACCCGCTACGGCGGCATTGAGACCCGGGACGAGGGCCTGCTGTATGCCAAATGGCTGAAATCCCACGAGGGTGAATACGACGGTGTGATCTTCTCCATGCCCATCTTCGCAGACGAAAACGGCGCCATCACCGCCCTTCAGGACGCAGGCGTTCCCATTCTCATGCAGGCCTATCCCGATGAGATCGGCAAGATGGACTTTGCTCACCGGCGCGACGCCTTCTGCGGCAAGTTCTCTGTCACCGATGTATTCACCCAGTATGGGGTACCTTTCACGGTATTGAAGCCCCATGTGGTCCATCCCCTCAGTCCCAAATTTCAGGAGAATCTGCGGGACTTCGCGGCCATCTGCCGGGTGGTCAACGGTATGAAGCGCTTTAACCTCGGCTGCATCGGAGCCCGGACCACCGCCTTCAAAACCACTCGTTTTGATGAGATCGCCCTGCAGAAGTACGGCATCAATGTGGAGTCCTTCGACCTCAGCGAGCTGTTTTTCACGGTGCAGCATATGCCCGATGACGACCCTCGCGTAGTTGCCAAAAGGGCCCATCTTGAGAATTACACCGACTTTTCCAAGGTGCCGGAAACCAACAAGAACACCCTGGCCAAGGTCTCCGTCGCCATTGACGGCTACATCGAAACGTACCACCTGGATGCGCTGGCTCTGCGCTGCTGGAACGAGATGGAGCAGGTCCTGCGGATCTGCCCCTGCGTGCTGCTGTCCGAACTCAACGACCGGGGTATTGCCGCCTCCTGTGAGATCGACATGTGCTCCGCCATCACCATGCGGGCCATGAGCCTCGCCAGTGAGCAGCCCACCGCCGTTCTGGACTGGAACAACAACTACGGCGAGGAGGAAAACAAGGTCATCCTCTTCCACTGCGGTCCGGTGGCCCAGTCCCTGATGACCGGCAAAGGGACCGTTACCAACCACAAGATGTTTGACAAGACGGACCCGGGTTCCGGCTGGGGCAGCAATGAGGGCCGGATACGTCCCTTCCCCACCACCCTCTCCAACTGCCAGACCAAGGACGGCAAAATTATCGTCTATGCATCTGAGGCCCAATTCACAGACGATCCCATTGAGGAGAGCTACTTTGGCTGCGCCGGCGTGTGTGAGATCCCCCACATGGAGGACAAGATGATCCGCCTGGCACGGGGCGGCTTCAAGCACCACACCAGCGTGGGCGTGGGCCACATGAAGGACATTCTGAAGGAAGCCTTTACCACCTATCTCTACTACGACTGGGTTGACATCGACAAGGATTGAGCCATGAAGATCGCAGGATTGGATATCGGCACCACCGGCTGCAAGCTGACGGTGTTTGACGAAAACGGTATGGAACTGGGCAAATCCTACCGGGATTACCCGGTGTGCCGGGCGGCAGGCGCCCACGAGATGGACATCTCCACTCTGATGGAGAGCGTCTATGCCATTCTGGGAGAGATGGCGGCACAGTACCCGGATATTGCGGGTATCGGCGTCACCAGCTTTGGTGAGACCTTTGTCATGACCAACAGCGCGGGAGAACCGCTCCACAACGCCATGCTCTACACAGACCCAAGAGGCGCAGAGGAATGTGCCGCCCTGGTGGATACCCTGGGTGCAGAGCACATCGCATCTGTCACCGGCCTTGCCCCCCACGAGATGTATTCCATTGCCAAGATGATGTGGATCAAAAAGCATCATCCGGAGATCTACGGAGCGGCCAGGCGCATCCACCTCATCGAGGATTTCGTAGTCTGGCACCTGACTCACCGGGCCCAGATCGACTACTCTCTGGCCACACGCACCATGGCCTTCGACATCCATAACCTGACATGGAGTCGGGAGATTTTTGCCGCCGCCGGGATCGATGTCTCCCTTATGAGCCAGCCGGTCCCCACCGGCAGTACCGCCGGGCCCATCACGCCGGAGGCCGCCCAGCGGACAGGGCTGCGCAAGGAGTGTGTCATTGTCTCAGTCAGCCACGATCAAGTGGCTGCCGCTGTGGGGGCGGGGGCCTTTGACGGCAGCGTGACCGTAGACGGTGCGGGCACCGTGGAGTGCCTGACGCCCATCTATGACAGTATCCCGGACATCGCGGTGATGTGCAAAGGCTTCTTCTCTGTGGTTCCTTATGTGGTGCCCGGCAAATATGTGGCCTATGCCTTCTCCTACACCGGCGGAGCACTGCTCCAGTGGTGCATGGAGACCTTCGGCAAAGGCGAGACCAACGAGAGTATGGAGCGCTCCTACGGAAAGGATTCTCCCACCGGCCTTCTGGTGCTGCCCCACTTTGCAGGGGCCGCTACCCCCCACATGGACACCGGTTCCAGAGGAGCTATCCTGGGACTGACCACCGCCACCACCGCGGCGGACATCTACCGCGCCTGCATGGAGGGCGTCGTGTACGAGATGCGGCTCAATTACGAAGCCCTTCAGGGCTCCGGTATACACTTTAAAAAACTCCATGCCACAGGGGGCGGCGCGCGCTCCAAGGTCTGGATGCAGATGAAGGCCGACGTCTTAGGCCTACCCATCACGGCACTCAAAACCGTGGATGCAGGTACGGTAGGTTCCGCTATGCTGACTGGGGTGGCGGTAGGACTGTTCTCTGATCTCCATGATGCCGCCGCCCACATGGTGCAGGAACGGGAGACGTACTATCCCCGGGAGGATATGCACCAAAAATACATGACAATTTACGAGCGGTATAAGGGCGTGTACAGTGCCGTCCGTCCGCTGATGTGAGGTAAAACGCTATGCTTGTGAATCTGGTAGAAATTCTGAAACTGGCAGAAGAAAAGAAGTGTGCCGTAGGCGCGTTCAACACGCCCAACTGGGAGTGCATCCTCGCCGTGATCGATGCGGCTGAAAAGCTGAACGTCCCTGTCATTATCTCCCACGCACAGCTCCACGAGGAGGTCTCCCCCCTGGCAAAAATCGGTCCGATAATGGTGGAAGCTGCCAAGCGTGCCAAAGTTCCCGTCTGTGTCCATCTGGATCACTGCGAGACGCTGGACTATATGGCCCAGGCCCTGGAGATCGGATTTACCGGCGTCATGTACGACGGCAGCACACTCCCCTATGAGGAAAACCTGGAAAACACAAAGAAGGCCGTAGCCATGGCGAAGAACTACTCCTGCGGTGTGGAAGCGGAGCTGGGTGCGTTGGCCTCCCGGGAAGGCGGCGCAGACAACGCCTCCGGCCCGGTATACACAGATCCCGACGAGGCGGTAGCCTTCTGCCGGGAGACTGGTATTGATGCTCTGGCCCCCAGCTTCGGCACCGCCCATGGCATCTATAAAGCCAAGCCTGTGCTGGACCTCGACCGGGTGAAGGTCATTTCTGAAAAGACCGGCCTGCCTCTCGTGATGCATGGCGGCTCAGGCGTCTCTCCGGAGGATTATCGCACCGGCATCGCCAACGGTCTCAGGAAGATCAACTATTACAGCTACATGTCCAAAGCCGGTACGCAGGCGGTAAAGGAACTGCTTGCTAAAGAAGATGTGACCTTCTTCCACGATCTGGCCCTGGCCGCTCAGAAAGCCATGGAGGCTGATGCGGAAAAAGCCATGCGCGTCTTCGCGGGTCTGTAACACTTACCAAAACTGCCGGAACGTCAAAACGGTAAAATAACCGGAGAGGCCGCCCCTTTTTCAAGGGGCGGCCTCTCTGGTTGCATGTGTGTCATCCCATAGGATGCTCTGTTATTTGCCTTATATCATATCACCCTGCTTTTTATAGAAAAAATATGCTCCGATACACAGCAGGATCTGCACCACAGATGAGATAGGCGTTCCCAGGCCGATGTGAAAGAGGGTAGCTCCCTCAAGATGGCTCAGCAGAAAAACCACAGGGATCCTCACGCAGAAAGCCCCTATCACCCCTTGTGCCATAACAAAAAGTGTTCTTCCGCTTCCGTTGAAGTATCCTACAAAGCAAAACAAAACCGCTGTCAGCAGGCAGTCAATGGCATATGCCTTCAGATAATCGTGGGCATACGCTATTACCTGAGTCTCAGAAGAAAAGATTGCCGCTAATGCCGAGCCGCTCCAGAAAGCCAACATCCCCATCATCAAGCCCGCAACCAGAGCTGTTTTGATGCCAAAGAAAAGCGCCGATCGGGACCGATCAAATTGACCTGCTCCATTATTCTGGGCAACGAACGCAGCAATTGACTGCATATAAGCGGATGCGACCAGCATGAGAAATACGCACACCTTTTCCGCAACACCTACCGCTGCCGACTGCATGACCCCCATACCGTTTACTACCACCTGAATAAACAAAAAGGAAAACTGGACCAGTAATTCCTGCAATGCAATGGGAACCCCGATCTTCAGGATCTTTCCGACATATCGTCTGTCAAAGCGAATAAAGCTGACGGAGAAGGAAAAGGGAACGCCTCTTTTTCTGATAACATACAGGGACGCCAAAACACTGACAGCCTGGGCGGCCACTGTGGCAATAGCAGCTCCGGCAGCCCCCATATCAAAACCGGCTACCAGTATGAAATCCCCCACAATATTAATGGCGCAAGCTATGGCAACTGTAAGCAGCGGCGTTTTGGAATCTCCGATCCCGCGAAAAATGGCCCCTAACACATTGTATGCCGTAATAAAGAGTGTACCTGCTCCACAAATACGAATATATCCGCTGGTTTGGGCAAACGCTTCTTGGGGCGTATGCATCCATTCCGCCAGCATATTACTGAGCGGAACCGTCACGCCAGTAACAAGTACTGCCAACACAAAAAAGATGGCGATGCCGCAACCGACACCCTTCCCTGCCCGCTCCCTGTTGCCGGAGCCTATGGCGTCCCCTACAAACACAGTAACGCCCATGGTAAGCCCCGTAATGATCATCGTGATCATATTGAACAGCTGACTGCCGGACGCAACTCCCGACTGTTCATTTGTCCCGGAAAACTGTCCTACGATGATCAAATCCGCCGCTCCATACATCGCCTGTAAAAACAAGGCCAGCAGTACCGGAACAGCAAAGGTGGCCAGAGATCGAAAAATACTTCCCTGCGTTAGTTGGTGCTCTTCTCTTTGCATGATCACGTTTTCTCCTTTATGTAAAAAAACGAGCCGGATAAGAAAACGGAAGCCACTCCCTTCATCTTATCCAGCTCGTAACATTATTGGCTACTCACCCTCCGATGAACAGTGATACTATAGGCGAAAGCGCTGCATTTGTCAATCACTATTATGGTTTCCAACAGCCTTCTGCATGACTTTCTATCGCTGATCGCTGATCGTAGCGCCGCTGTTGTTGGCCTCCAACGCGGAAATCGGGTCATATGGTGCTCCCGATGTCGTACCCGAAAGCAGAGCAATATCTACAGCATTTGCCGGAAGCCCCCAGGAATTGCCGGAGAATAAAAAAATCGCCTGATCGACCACGTATCCTCTGGTATTGTATACAACGTTATTGATAATCGTCCCGGTAGAGCCCGGATTCAAATAAGCCGGTTGGCGTAACGTATGAATAACATTGTCCCGTACCAAGAGGTTTGTCGCGCCCCCCTGGCTTACAAAGCCCCTGTTTACAACCCATGTTGAGGAGTCACCCGACTGATCAGGGCCATAGATCTGACAGTTCAGAAGTTGGTTCCCATCTCCGGCAAACTGTATAAATTCCACGAGATATGGAGCATCACTGGTGATGGTAAGTCCGTCAATGGTAGCGTATCCCCCGTTGCACAGGAAGGGTACTACCGGTGCCTGGAGGAGAATTACTGCTCCGGCTGTGCCCTGAATGGTCAATCCGGGTATACTTACAACAAGTTGCTGCGTAACAGGATAGGTTCCGCGCAAAACATGTATAAAGCCATCGGGCTGAGCTGCCGCCAGCGCCTGTTCCATGGTCTCAAACGGTGCAGCTTGACTTCCGTCTCCGCCTGGAGCCGCACCCGCCTGAACATACAAATTATAGGGATTTGGCCCCATACTCCCCGCTGCTCCTGTGGGACCCGTAGGACCGATTGCCCCAGCTGCTCCCGTGGGACCTGTTGGACCGGGCACCCCGGCCGCTCCCGTGGGACCTGTGGGGCCGGACGCCCCGACCGCTCCCGTGGGACCTGTGGGGCCAGGTTCCCCGGCTGCTCCTGCAGGACCCGTGGGACCGGGAATCCCAGCTGTTCCCGCGGGACCTGTGGGACCGGGAATCCCGGCTGCTCCTGCAGGGCCTGTGGGACCGGGTGCCCCAGCTGCTCCCGTAGGACCTGTGGGGCCAGGCACTCCTGCTGCCCCTGTAGGGCCCGTGGGCCCCGGCGGCCCTGTAGGTCCCTCTGCTCCCGCAGGCCCCGCTGGGCCGGGAACCGGACATAGCCGCTGGCAAGACCCACAGCAGGTCATTCCGAATCCTTTGCTGTTATGGCAATACATAGAACCTGAAACCTCCAGTTTCATCCTTTCCATATTCTATGAAATGCAAAATATAGGCGTTCCGTCCCGGACTTGTAGCAGTGGGATTGTTCCAATAAGTACCTTTCAAATTCAGACTATGAAATCTTGGGAACATCAGAAAATACAGGTAGGTTTACCTAGTGACACCATAAAAAAATCAAGGTCCAAGGTGAAATACCTTGGACCTCGATTTCCGTTTTACATAGCAATAGTCCTATATGTACAAAAGTTTTTAGCCGCTATATGCCCATAAGTACAGCAACAGAAAGGATGATCACCTGAGCAACATATAGGATCGCAAACAAAGGAAGGAAGAATCTCCACCATCTGTCGAAAGGAATACCAGAAATACCGAGGCTGACTGCAATGCCCGCGGTAGGCCACAGCATTGTTGGAGAAACCATCACCGAACTGGAACGCCAGACAAGTAACCTGTCTGCTGACGCCAAGGAAATCTCCAATCGGCGCAAGGATAGGGATCGATACGGAAGCGGCTCCAGTAGAGGAGGGAATGAAAAAGTTGATAATTGATGTGAGAAGGAGCATCCCTTGGGCTGCAAGAACGGAAGGAAGTCCTTCAAGCAGGGAGGCAGCGTAGTAAATGATCGTGTCGATGATCATGGCATCCTGCACAATCACGAGAATTGCTCTAGCAAGTCCAACTACTAACGCACCCATTGTGATGCCTGCTGCGCCCTTTACAAACTCCTCTGCGATCTCCGACGGCTTCAGCCCATCAACAAATCCCGCAAAGATGCCCATAAAGGCAAACATACCTGCAAGCTCCGGATTACCCCAGCCAGCTTTCAACGTTCCCCAGAGAATGATACCGATGCAAACCACTACGCAGGTCATAATGATCTTATGCTTTTTGGTAATGACGGCGGTCTCCATGCTAAAGCAGCAACGATCAGAATAATTGTTGCAATGATAACGTACACATGCGGAACGTGAAAACTCAACTTTTTCTTCATGATGATTCCTCCTCCCCGTTTTCAGACACACACTATTTCCAGTTTGCTTCGATCACTCTAAGCAGGTTTCCGCCGGAAAATTTTGCAATATCCTCCTCACAATACCCTCTTGCACGCATTTCGTTTCTTACGTTTTCCAGTTCCCAGCATCCGGAAAAGCTCTTGGCATGTCTCTCATCTGCTTTAGTACCCACAGCAGCGTTATACTCACCAACCACTTTGGAGAATAGTGTCGCCTGCTCCACAGTACCCACTTCATCCAAGGAACCATCAAGCGTATTGTCGCAGCCAAAGGAAACGTAATCCATGCCAATCAGATCTCTGATATAGTCGATATGATCGACAAAGTCTTTGACGTCAGGACGGCAGCCTTTTTCCTTTTTCCAGCAGAGAGGCCCCCAGGGGGAGATGCCGATCACGCCGCCATTTTCCTTCAGTGCATAAAGCATCTCGTCTGTCTTTGTCCGGACACTCGGCGTAATCCCATAAGCACCGGCATGGGTGATCGCAACAGGAGTCTTGCTGTATTTGATCACGTCCATTGTCGTCTTGGGGCCACAGTGGGATGCATCAGGCAAAATCCCCAGTTCATTCATTCTTGCCAGGAACTTCTTTCCGAAGTCAGTAAGGCCGGCATCTACAGACTCTGAGCAGCCACAGCCTGTAAAACCCGCGTTATTGTAAGTAATCTGAATAACCCGTACGCCCAGCTCGTAGAATACTCGCAGCTGGTCCAGGGAGTTTTCAATGGGATTTGGATTTTGGAATGCCAGAACAATGGACTTGAACCCTTTTTTCTTTGCGGCGTAGATATCATCAACGGATCTTGCGATCTTAATGCCCTTCTTGTCATCATCGAGCAGATTGTAAATGCCGCCGATGGCCTTCGTACAGGCTGTATAGCCATCATTCTCGGAGGGAATGGTCAGGAAAAATGCGTCCACGTCGCTGCGGAGAACCTGATCGGTAACCCCAACAAAGCCCACACCGTCTTCTGTAAATGCGCAGCCATCAATTACAAGATTTTCTCTCTTCATTTTCTTTGCATCCTTTCATTGGTTATATGGGTTAATCATAAAATTGAATTGACTACATAAAAGCGCCATACAGCGATAAGGATGTTCTGATATTTACTGATAAGATCCGTGCCATGCCCAGAAAGCATTTGGGATATGCCCACCCGAAAGGTCTTTGTTCAAGCAGTCTCCATCGAATCCGTCAAACTAACACATACGGTGGTTTTACTGCGCAAGATGTACCATTGTCTTTACTATTTTTATATTGGTTTTCACAATACGATCAAGCCTTTTCGGCTACTTCTATCATCCTCTTCATACCACCCTCTACAGCATCCATGACAATTCCGCGGAATCCGCCTGCCTCAAGGGCACGTACGCCCGCGATCGTCCCACCCCCAGGTGTACAGACATTGTCCTTCAGGATCTCAGGGTGAAGGCCCTTTTCCAAGACCATCTTACCTGTTCCTATAAGCGTCTTGGCCGCCAGCTCAACAGCCATCTCTCTGGGAAGTCCCATCTCAACGCCTCCATCAGCCAAAGACTGGATAAACATGGCTGCATAGGCCGGTCCACAGCCGCTTACGCTGGTCAGCGGATCGATCAGTGACTCGGGGAGAAGATATGCATTGCCGACTGAATTGAAAATTTCAAGAGCAATCCGTCCGTCTTTCTCACTGGCATTTTTGCCAAGTGCCACACCGGCAGCGCCCTCTTGAACCAACATCGGAGTATTAGGCATGATGCGGATAACAGGTGCCTTTCTGATATACCGCTGCAGGAAATCCAGCGTAATACCACCCATAATGGAGAGAACCACCGGCATCTTCTCATCCATTTTCGGCGCCACGTCTGTAAGAATTTTATCTGCCACCTGAGGGATGGTACCGATGACAACCACATCTGCCAGATCCACCACATCCAAATTGCCCTGATTCTCACAGTTCTCTGTCTTTCTGACAGCCTGGATCCCGTAGGTCTCCACCAGGAAGTCCAGGCGGGAATCAGAAATATCCGCCACATACACGTTTTCTTTTTTTATCAGACCGGAGGCAAGCATTCCGGAAAAAATTGCCTCCACCATCCTCCCGCCGCCAATAAATCCGATTTTTTTGTTTTCAAGCTCGCTCATATTCCACATCTCCTTTTTACTCTCCTCCGCATCTGCGGCAGTTTGATTCTCAGGGTGTTCGATTTGTTTCTGCAAATTTTACTTTCTTAAAATTTTTCTTTTGGATCAACACGACTGAAAATATGATCAGGATCATTCCTGCCACTTTTCCAACAGAGATAGATTCATGTAATATTAGTGCGCCCAAAACAAGGGCAACTACCGGGTTGATATACGCATATGTGGATGCCTTGAGAGGATCCCACACCTGCAGCAGCCAGGAATACAGCAAGAACCCCAATGTAGAGTCCACCAAAGCCATATAGAATACCGGCCAGAACAAGGTCCATGAAAACGCAGGAAGCAGAAAACTGCCACTGATCGTTCCCGTTATAAAAAACAGGCCCGATACAAATAGCATCTGCAAGGAAGTTGCCGAAAAGAGATTGCCCTCAAGTTTCAGGCGGGAGGTAAACAATGAGCCCACTGTCCACAGCAGCGCTCCGAAAAGGCCCAACATAATACCTTTTCCGTTCACATGCTGAGCCCCGCCGCCGCTTGACGCAACAAATATGATTCCCGCAAATCCTCCCACCAGGCCAAGGAATTTGTACAGGCTCAGCCGCTCTGTATGGAAAACAAAGATTTGAATAACGGCTGCAAGAATGGGTACAGTGGCAAGAAGTATCGTTACAACACCTGAGTCGATTAATTTATTGCTCAGTACGACACATCCATTTGTGCCGAAATGCATGATGACGCCGATCATCAGAAGCTTCCCAATTGTTTTGGGATCAGCAGGGAAATGTTCTTTCCTTAATACAGAAAATATTAGAAAAATAAGCCCTGCCACCAAATACCGCAAACATGCAAATACTGGAGTCGGCAGCCCCTCCACCCCAATTTTTGTAACTAAATTACTGGTACCCCAGAACACACAGATTCCTAAAAATGCTAAGGCGCATTTTAGCTGCAGCTTTCTTGTCACATTGCTCTCCTTACGCAGGCCAGGTCAATGGCGTCAGAATACACAGGCCACGTACTACCTTGTCCGAGGGATTTTCTGTTTTATGCGGAGTGTTGGGCTTAATGAGGATGCTGTCGCCGGCCGTCATATGTGTTATGGTTCTGTCAGTGTTGATGTTCAATTCGCCTTCCAGAACAACAACAATTTCTTCAGAAGTGTGGCGCAGAAAATCCTCTGAGTCGATTCCTCCAGGTTCGATCTCAAATTCCACCACCAGGCTTAAAGGGGTATAGTTACTGACTGCCATTGGTGAAACAACTTCGTAATGGATCGAGCTATTGGGAAGCTTGATCAGAGCACGTTCATTACTTTTCACTGTCATTGTGTCGGGGGAAGGCTGCTCCAGCAGCATATAGGGGGTCACTTCAAGGGCATCGGAAATTTTCCGCAAAGCAGATAGAGACGGATCTGTCGTACCTCTTTCTACTTGGGAAAGAAACCCCGCAGAAAAGCCTGTCTTCTCTGCTATATCTTGCAAAGTCAACTGCTTTGACTTTCTGATTTGTCGTATTCGCTGTCCAACCATTTTAGTGCTCCTTATAATTTGTAGTATTTCTATAATTCTGTAAATTACCATACCACAGTTTTTATGATATAGCAACAATTATTTTAGAAATATAATAATTCTTTAGTTTTGCCCAGCGTCTTACCTGCATCACCTGGAGTACCATTTCAAAACATCCCTGAGAAACTTTGATTTATTTCAAATGTCTGAAACCAAAGGATCTCTTCCCAATCCTGAGTCCCCTGCAAATGAAAGGAAACAAAAACACCATTGCTATCCGAACCTTAACGGTTTCAGATATCAATGGTGTTTATAGCAATGCAGACGTCGTTCCTGCCATCAAAAAATGCGGTCACAGCGTACACGCTCTCTCTTTCCGCAACATCAAGATGTGACCATTTTCCTTCAGCCACGTGTTCCACATCCGGTACTCGGGAAATACCCGCAGCACATGGGCGTAAAAAGCCGCTGAATGATTCATCTCCTTTCGATGGCAGAGTTCATGGACTACCACGCTATCGATGACCTCCGGCGGTGCCAGCATCAGGAGGCAATTGAAACTGAGATTTCCCTTGCTGGAACAACTGCCCCACCTTGACTTTTGACTACGGATAGTGATGTGGCCATAGTCCACCCCTACTCTAGGGGCATAATACTGCACCCGTTCCGGGATGTACCTCCGTGCTCTCTCCGCCAGCTCCTGCAACTTCTCCTCAGTCAAAGGAGAAAGCCCTGTCGCCTGCTGTTTCTGGCGCTCCAGCTGCTCCCAGTGCCGCCGGATCCACTGTTGGTGCTGATCCAAAAAGTCGCAGATCTGCCTTTCCGATGCCCGGAGCGGTGCTCGGACTATCAACCCCTCAGGACGGAGCTCCAGTCCTAAAGTTTTACGTCTACTGCGAATCAGCTTATAGGGGATTTTTTCCATCTTATTTTCCTGCTATCTGCGCCAACGACAATATTTCTGATTGTTGGCGGCCGTGTTTTATACGATCATAATGCAAAAACCGCAACTTGTAAATGATCTTACTGAACAACCCGCCGGGCAAAAGCAGCATGCAGATCCGCGGCCAGGGCAACCATTGAACCCTCTCCCACCTTCACCACCCGGCGATCGTAGGTAACAAGGCCATTGGTTTCATCCTCCACGTCACTCACCTGGGTGAGTACCGCAGCGCACAGCCCCTCGGCAATGGCAGCTATCACTTCCTCCCGGTACAGCCGTTCCAGTCCAGCCTGGAAAGACGGCAGATCCGCAAAGTTCTTGTAGCCATATGTCTTGTCCAGATTGAAGGCGTGGCCGGGAATCTTGCAGGAATAGCCTCCGAACTCCGACAGCACCAGGGGTCGATCCGGCCGTGCTTTAAGGCGCAGCTTTCGGAAGTAGACGTGCTCACTGGTCACATCGCTCTCCTCCTCCGCAAACCAGCCGGATGCCGTATCCCAGATCCGGCCGGGATCCAGGGCCTTCAGTTCCCGGTAGAGACGGCCCCCCTCGTACTGCCCCCATCCCTCATTGAAGATGGTATAGCAGCACACACATGGATGGTTATAAAGGAGTTCCACCGTCTCCCGTGCGGAGGACTCAAAGTGCTCTCTACACCGGGGAGATGGCCTGTGCTCCACTCCCCGCTTGAACCCCAGCGTGGGTAAGGCCGTGTCTATGAGGAAGCTGTATGCCCCGGCATTCACCATGTCCTGCCACACAATCATCCCGTATGTGTCGCAGTAGTAATAGAACAAATCCGGCTCGATCTTGATGTGCTTGCGCAGCAAGTTGAAGCCCAGGCGTTTCATAGTCAGGATATCCCAGCGATACCCTTCTGGACTAACAGGCAGGTAGATTCCATCACTGTAATAGCCCTGGTCCAGAAGGCCATGAAGAAACAGGGGTTCACCATTCAGGCAGATGTAGGACCGGTCGCCTCTAGCCTCCACGGTGATGGTACGCAGCGCGAAGTAAGACTCGATTCTATCCTCCCCCGCTTGGAGGGTGAAGTGATATAAGTAGGGATTTTCCGGCGTCCAGAGGATGGGAGTCTCCACCTTGATCACAGCGGTATCCCCGGTGTAGCAACATTGCTGCTCTCCCTCCGGCAGACGGAGGGTCAGACACTTTTCCGCCGTGCCCCCTTCCGTCTCCACCACCACATGATCCAGCCCCGGCGTCAGGCGCAGGGAACGCACGTAGCTTTCTGGCACCCGCTCCAGCCACACCGGCTGCCAGATGCCACTGATGGGGGTGTACCACATGCCGCCCCGGTCCCTCCTCTGCTTACCATAAGGAAGCTCCGTATCCAGAGGGTCCTCCACTTCCACAGCGAGAGTGTTCTCCCCCTCCGCCACCGCCGCTGTCACGTCCAAGGTAAAGGGCAAGTAGCCTCCGGTATGTTCCCCCACAGCCTGTCCGTTCAAAAACACTCTGGCGTACTGATCCACCGCCCCAAAGTGCAGTAGGATATGTCCGCCCCGGATAGGTTCTTGCAGACGGAAGATTCGCTCATAGCGATACCGTTCTCCTGGCGCCAGCTGGCGGAAAATCCCGGAGATCCGGGATTCCGGCGGAAAAGGCACCTGAATCTCCCCCAATTCCTCCCGCTCTGTCCCCCGAATCACTGTCAACCGCCACAGGCCACACAGGGATTGATAGGATGCCCGTCGCATCTGAGGGCGGGGATAGACCTCCCAGGCATTAGTGCCATTGGATTCAAAGGGCGTCGTCAGCTGGCACAGCCGGAGCTGCTTCTTTCCCATGGTACACGTCTCCTCTCCCGTTTCTTGCTCCTATTATAATATAATTTCAATGCCCGCGAAAGATGGATAAAGAGGAATCATCTTTCGCGGGCATGAATTGTGGGGCTAATTTTGTCGGCAAGTAGGGGCAACATGGCTAAATGGTTCCCACTCTAACCATTTAGCAGTAAATCGTAGGCCACGTGGCCTGAACTATACAGCGTGAAAACAGCTCAGCCAAAGCGCTTCTCCTTGCCATCCAGGCCCAATCCTGCCAGAATACACATCACTTGGCATTGTACATACCGGATTCCATCGGAGACCGCTAACTTTTTGTGGGAAGCTTTCAGTCTGTCACCGTTTTTCCGGTACGATCTCCAGCCAATAGCCATCAGGGTCTGCAATAAAATAGATCCCCATCTCTGGGTTTTCAAAGCAGATACAGCCCATTTTCTGATGTTTCTCATGGGCTGCAGCAAAATCCTCCGCAGCAAAAGCCAAATGGAATTCACACTCTCCCAGATCATATTTCTGGGGATGGTCCTTCAGCCATGTCAGCTCCAGCTCAAAATCACTGCTGTCATTTTTGAGATAGACGATGACAAAACTGTCTGTGGTGATCCGCCGGACCTCCTTAAGTCCCAGCGCCTCATCGTAAAATTGCAGGGATGCCGCCAGGTCGCTTACGTTGTAGTTCTCATGGATCATCTTAAAGCTCATAGTATGGTTTCCTCCTCGTGTCAATGACGTTATCTTTCCTCTTCAGGTGGGAGATTCGCTCTCCCAGCAGCACTTCGTTGTCGCTGTAATGCATGGGAAAAATATAGGCAGTATCCGTAATGTCGTTGAAAAGCTCGATCCCCGGCAGGGCATCCGGTTCCGTCTGCCGGCTGTCCAGCACCAGGAATGCCACATCGATACGACATCCCCTCAGCTTTTCGATCTCTGCCATGTATCGCCGGTACATCTCTTGGCGCTCCGCCTCGGTATCATCGTCCCAATACCACAGGTGGAGATCGCCGGCGTGAAAAATCGTCTTTCCTTCTGTTTCCACCAGGAAAGCGACGCCTTCATCGGTGGACCCCAGTGTTGTCACTGTCAGTCCCTCCAGCTCCAGCCGTTCATCCGGGGCGAGAACAAAAAAGTTCTCTCCCGCTACCCCGCCGGTAATAAAGGTCCTGTGGAGATAATACGCGGTATAATCTCTGATGCGAGGCGTATAGTGATCGCCATGGAAATGGGAGATGAAAACATACAGCGGTTTGTTTTGATCTAGCAGAGGAATCTCCGCTTTTACACAATCAAAAAGCAGGTACCGATCCTCCAGCTCCACAAAAAAGCCGCTGTGATAGATAGGATATACAATCATGCGATTTCCTTTCTGCCCTAGGTCTTTTGCGATCTCATTTTCGCACTGCTTGGGTCAACGGCGATATTTCTCTCGTTGACGGCTGTGTTTTTTCACGATCATAGCGCAAAAGCAACAATTTGTAAATGATTTTACCGAACATTGGAATAGGAATCCGCAGGCCGCAGTGAGTTGTCCAGCGCCATTTTCCAATGTCGCCTTCACATAAATCGCAGGTTTCCTGGGCATCGCTTTCCACACGGCTGCACCGCCCGCCCCTCGCCCGTCTCACTGCAAGGGTGGGATGGGTCCTTCTACTTTGGCGAAGAACTGGAGATTGACGAGGCCGGCGAGAGCAGCGATAACATCCACCGTCCCCCGACCATCGCCAATTAGGGCCAGCCCCAGCTCTCGATGGCGTTTATGCCGCAGGAAGATCAGCTCTTGACCTGCAGCGGGAGTGAATGGCGCGCAGCAGGTCCTGTGTCCATGCACCACCAGATGAGCTTAAGCGGTAAAGGGACCACTTTCCCATCTGTCCGCTGGTCGAGGATATTTTCATTCGCTTTCGTTCATCAAAACGGAGTTGACAATTAAACATAATCGCGTATAATAAGTAATTGGTTACCTATTTGTGCAGTGAGCAGAGGTGCTTGAATATGATGCCATTTGGTTTAAAAATTGCCATTATCAACCGGGAATTTCGTAAAAAACTGGATGAAAAGGCCTGTGATATGGGACTGACATCGGTACAGCTTCGCGTACTTGGCTCCATTAGCCGTCTGGAGGCTGCCGGGAAAACGGAAATTCATCAGAACGATCTGGAGCGGCTTGAGCATATCACGCATCCGGCGATGACGAAGCATATCCAGCAGCTAGAACGAAAAGGGTTCGTCCGATGTGTTTCCAGTGAACAAGACCGCAGGTATAAAAAAATTACCTGTACAGAAAAGTCCTCTGGAATTCACAAAATGATCCTTGCACATGACAGAGAAGTTTTTGAAGAATTGTGCGGAAGTCTGACCCAAGAACAGCAAAAAGCCCTCATCCAGTTAACCGATATTATCATGAAGGGCATCGATACAGAATAAGTCCTGCGTCTTCCAGGCAGCGTGCCGAGAGGATCCTTTCGGCATACTGCTTGTTTTATGATCTAATAAGTAACAAGTTACTTAATTTAGGAGGTATGTATCCCCATCGAGACAGTAGTGTCTGAGAAACAGAGTCCCTTTGCCACAGAACCTATCGGAAGGCTCATTGTTAAGTTTGCTGTGCCCAGCGTCATTGCCCTGCTGGTGAACTCCCTTTATAACATTGTCGACCAGATCTTCATCGGCAACGGCGTAGGATATTTGGGCAATGGCGCCACTAACATCGTATTCCCCATCACCATCATCGCTCTGGCGCTGGCCATGATGATCGGCAACGGCGGCGCTGCCTACCTGAGCCTTAAGCTGGGGGAAGGCAATGTGGACAGTGCCAAAAAAGGAATCGGCAACGCGGTGACCATGGTGACCGTGGTCAGTATCGTCCTTGCTGCCGTGTTTCTGATCTTTATCAATCCGATCCTTACACTGTTCGGCGCTACGGATACACTCCGCCCCTATGCGTTGGAATATGGCTGGATCATTGGCATCGGGCTTCCATTCATGATGATTTCCGGCGCCATCAACTCTATGATCCGTGCTGACGGCAGTCCCAAATACGCCATGTTCTCCATGGTCATCGGAGCCATCCTCAATGTGATTCTCGACGCCATATTTATTTTTCCCCTGCAGATGGGCGTTCAGGGCGCTGCCATTGCCACGGTCATCGGCCAAGTCGCCTCTTTTGTGGTATCTGTTGCCTATATGCCCCGGTTTAAGACGGTCCGTTTGAATCAATCCGCCTTCCGTCCGGATGCCAAAGCCTGCGGCAACATTTTGGTCTTTGGCCTGAGCAGTTTCATCACCCAGTTTGCTATCACTATCGTTATGGCCTTGACCAACAACCTGTTGGCCCAATACGGTGCCCAGTCTGTCTATGGCCCTGACATTCCTCTGACGGCTACAGGCATCGTCATGAAGGTCAACCAGATCATGATTTCCATTCTTCTGGGCATCGCCACCGGTGCTCAGCCCATTATCGGCTTCAACTATGGCGCCAAGAACTTCCACCGGGTGAAAAAAGCGCTGGAAATTTCTCTGATCGCCTCGGAAATTATCTCTGTTCTGGCGTTTCTACTGTTCCAGTTTGCCCCGATGTCCGTTATCTCTCTGTTTGGTTCTGAAGACGGCCTGTACAACGAATTTGCGGTCAAGGCTTTCCGAATCTTCCTGATGCTCTGTCCTCTGACCGGCTTTCAGACCGTTATTGCTGTCTATCTTCAGGCTGTGGGCAAACCGGTCATGTCCGCACTTCTCTCCCTGGCCCGTCAGATCATCTTTTTTGTCCCCGCGGCGCTGCTGCTGTCTTTGGCTTTGGGAGTGGAAGGCATTCTGTGGACCGGTCCGGTAGCGGACGGCCTTGCCTTCCTGATGTCTCTGGCGCTGCTCCTGTATGAAAGACACCACCTGAAAAAAAGTCACGAGGCTCGACTGGCCGCCCAGGCCTAATAATTGCAAAAGGAGGATATAAAGAATGAAAAACAGAGTGATTACCATCAGCCGCGAGTTTGGAAGCGGAGGCCGCACCATCGGCAAACAAGTGGCGGAGAAACTGAGGATTCCCTGCTATGATAACGAATTGCTGACAAAGATTGCAGAGGAGAGCGGGTTCCAGGAGAATTACATCAAAGAGGCCGGCGAATACGCCCCTGGTGGATTTCTGTCCAACGCATTTTCCCACCGGGGTTCCAATCCCAACAATGCGGACTATCTCTGGCAGATCCAATACAAAATCATCTCGGAACTGGCGGAAAAAGGTCCCTGCGTCATTGTGGGCCGTTGTGCAGACTATATCCTGAAAGACAAAGCGGACTGCCTGAAGGTCTTTATTCATGCAAATATGGCCTTCCGTGCGGAACGAATCGTCAAGGTATATGGTGAGCGGGAGCAATCCCCGGAGCAGCGGCTGAAGGACAAGGACAAGCGTCGGGCGGCCTATCACCGGTTCTATACCGATATGAAATGGGGCCACGCCCAGAACTACGATCTCACACTCAACAGTGGGACTCTTGGAATCGACCGGTGCGTGGATATTATTGCAGAGCTTTATTAAGGTTCCATTGACAGCATCATCCGCCGGGGTCTCCCGGCGGATGATGCTGTTGCTCTGTCTTATAGCTTCTCCTTGATATGGTGCGGTCAAAGTTTTGCTCTCGTTGATTGCCTGCAAAAGCAGGTCTCCTCATGGGAATTGATGACCCCTACCGCTTGCAGATAGGAATAGATGATAACTGTCCCCACAAACTTCATGCCCCGTCTTTTCATATCTTCGGAAACTGCATCCGACAATTCCGAGCTGACCCTGCCTGTCTCATAAATAACTTTCCCTTCCGTCCAGTGCCAGAGGTAGCGCTCAAAGCTCCCCCATTCATGTTGGATAGCCCGGAATATTCTGGCATTGTTCACGGCGGCGCGGATTTTCAATTTATTGCGGACGATACCGGGATCCTGCCCCAGCGCCGTCAGCTTTTCCTCGTCGTATCTGCAGATCTTCTCCACATCAAAATTATCGAAAGCCTGCCGAAACGCCTCCCGCTTGTTGAGGATGCACTCCCAGGAAAGCCCCGCCTGAAAGCTCTCCAACATCAGCATTTCAAACAGCTTATGGTCGTCGTGAACAGGGACACCCCACTCCTCATCGTGGTATCGGATGTAAAGGGGATTCTTGGGATTAGCCCAGCTGCATCGGATCTGTTCTTTCATTTTGCACCTGCCTCATAGGAATGATATCTTCTATGCCTTTGCCGCACGCTTACTCAGTACATTGAGGATTGGTGAGTTCAAACCGCTCATCCATATTTTTTTCGCCCCATTCACACATCAATTCCAAAATTGGCCCCAGAGAACGCCCTTTGGGGGTGATGGAATACTCCACACGCGGGGGCACCTCAGCATATACCGTTCGCGTAATCAGGCCGTCATGCTCCAGTTCCCGGAGCTGATTGGTCAGGGTCCGCTGGGAAACCTGGGTAATATCACGCATTAGCTCGCTGAAACGCTGCGTACCTTTTTCGATGAGATTTTCCAGAATCAGCGGCTTACATTTTCCTCCTATCATTTTTAAGGTAACTTCCATTTCACAGGTCACTTGTATCTTTTCCATAGGCATCTCCCATAGTGAAATCCATTTCACTTTCTAAGAAAATTGTGCGTACTTGTTCTGACAAATTTAAACCGATATAATGTAAGTATACCTGATTTTGATCGCTTTGCAAGATAACAAGACTGACAGGAGGACAGTATGGAATACAGGACATTGGGCCGCACAGGGCTGCGGGTCAGCGAAATCGGCTTGGGCGGTGAGTGGTTCAACGGTTTGACCGCCCAGGAGAGTTCTGCCATTATAGACGCAGCACAGGAAAAGGGCATCAACTACATCGATATTTTTATGCCTCAGGCCCCTACCCGCAGCAATCTGGGGCTCGCTCTGGAGGGGCGCCGGGAGCAGTTTATCATTCAGGGCCATCTGTGCACCGTATTTGAGGATGGGCAATATACCCGTACACGGGACATAGAAAAGACCAAACGCTCCTTTGAGGATCTGTTGGAGCGTCTGCACACCACTTATATTGATGTTGGCATGATCCACTATGTGGACAGCGAGGAGGATTTCCGCACCGTCTTTGAAGGGCCTGTGCTGGCCTATGCCAAGGAATTGAAGGAAAACGGCGTGATTCGCCACATCGGTATGAGTTCCCATAACCCTCATATTGCCTTGAAGGCCGTAGAGAGCGGGATGGTGGACGTGCTGATGTTCAGCATCAACCCTGCCTATGATATGGAAAGTGCTGAGACGGACATCTATGACCTGATGGAGTTCAAGGGCATGGAGAAGAGTGGCCTTGTGGTAGATGAGGCGCGGCAAAAACTGTACTCCGCCTGTGAGGCGGCAGGGGTGGCGATCACCGTTATGAAGCCTCTGGGAGCAGGTACACTCCTGAAGGCGGAAAGCTCCCCCTTTGGCGTGGCCATGACGGTCCCCCAGTGCATTCAATACTGTCTGGATCGAAACGGCGTCAAAGTGGTCATTGTGGGCTGCCATACCGTGGAAGAGGTGCTGGCAGCAGCCAAGTATTATGATACGCCCATACAGGAACGGAGCTATGCCCATATCTTTAGCGCCGGAAATGCTATCCAAATGACTGGTCGGTGCATGTACTGCAACCACTGCCAGCCTTGCCCGGCCCACATCGATATTGCCGCTGTGACCAAGTTCCTGGATCTGGCCGCCCAGCAGGATTCGGTGCCGGAAACTGTGGCTCAGCATTATTGGTCCCTTTCTGCCACGGCAGACGACTGTCTGATGTGCGGCAGGTGCGAGCCAAATTGCCCCTTTGGGGTAAAAATCCGGGACAATATGGCGCGGGCCAGAGAAATGTTTGCACATACCCGGAAAGCATAATATATCCACAGACTAAAACTGGAGGCCATGTGTATGGCCTCCAGTTTTTCAGGCTTGTCCTGTTTGAATAAGTCCTGCCCAGTTCTCTTCTCAAAAACGCACCATGCCGGTTGTACAGATCTATCGCCGTTTTATTTTGTTGGAGCACCTCCAGATAATACCGCTCGATCTGACGCCGTTTCATCGTCTGGCACACCAAGGCAAAAAGGTAGGCAAAGACATGCTTCAATCAATGCCGCTGGTCAAAAACAGTCCGGAAAGATCCGCTTCGCTCAAACGGACAGGGATAGCAGTGATTCGTCCATCAATTTCCGTCCGGATGAAGCGTGCTTTCTTGCAATGCTGGATGCATTAAGAAAGCGCAACAAAATACGGACGCAAAATTGCCGCAAAGCATCAAAGGCCTAATTATTTGTGTTGCCTTAATTCTGGAAGAAACTTACTCTATGCGAAGCATTCTGTACCCGACTCCTATATGGGTTTGGATATATTGTGGAGAACCCGGCTCTTTTTCCAGTTTCTTGCGCAGGGTAGCCATAAATACGCGAAGGGAGGCAACATCGCTTTCCCAGCTTCTTCCCCAGATCTGTTGGGTGATGAAAGTGTGGGTCAGTACCTTTCCCACATTTTTACAAAGCAGGCACAGCAGTTTGTATTCACTGGGGGTTAAATGAAGTTCCTGGCCATCCAAAAAAGCGCAGCCGGCAGCATAATCCACTTTTAACTTGCCATTTGTAAAAACCGCATCTGCATTCACAGAACCAACCTGCAGGGCAGCTAAACGCCGCTGCGTGACCCGCAATCTGGCAAGTAATTCTTCCACAGAAAAGGGTTTGGTCAGATAATCGTCGGCGCCAGCATCCAGCGCATTGATTTTATCCGTATCTTCACTCCGGGCACTGATTACAATAATGGGCATATTGGACCAGGAACGGACTTTGTGAATGACTTCCACGCCATCCATATCCGGCAGTCCCAGATCCAACAAAATGATTTCAGGATTGTGGGAGGAAGCTTCCAGAATTGCGGATTCTCCATTTGGGGCAGTCAAAAAACGGTAATCATGGGCTTTTAATGTTGTAGTAATCAAGTTGCGAACGGGTGTATCGTCCTCAACCACTAAGATCAACGGTTTATTCATGTAGTTCTACCTCCCCGGCTGGTACAGAAAATGTAAAGATGGATCCATGAGGCAGATGATCGGTGACCATGATTTCTCCTCCATGTGCATTCACAATCGATTTGCACAGAGCCAGTCCCAGCCCCATGCTGCGGCGGCTATCCACAACCCGATTGGATGCACTGTAAAACATATCGAAAATATGCGGTTTGTCTTTGTCGGAGATTCCTGGGCCGTTATCTGCAATAGAAATATAGATGTAGCTGCCTTCTTGTTTCCATCCAATGTCGATTTCGGAACCCGGCGGTGTGTACTTGATGGCATTATCGACAATGTTAATGATAACCTGAACAATGAGTTTTGCATCAATCTGCGCCAAAAGATATTCCTCACTGTTCTGTACATTCAAGTGATACTCCGCGCTCTTCCAATTAATATGACGCAGGGCCTCCGCAACCACCTCATCCATCAGCTCCGTAGACACATGCAGGTTCATCCGCCCTTCTTCCAGACGACTGACAGACAACAGATTTTCCACCAAGTTAATGAGCCACATGGCATCATCATAGATATCAGTATACATCTGCTCCTTGGTCTTTGCATCAAACAAATCTCCATTGGAGAGCAGATTGCTGGCGTTTCCCGAAATAGAAGTAAGCGGGGTGCGCAAATCATGGGAGATGGATCGAAGCAAATTGGCGCGGAGCTGTTCATTTTTAGCCAGAACCGCAGCAGCTTCTTTTTCCTCTAAATTTTTTTGGTTTTCAAGGGCAAGTGCAGATTCGCCTAAAACAGAAAGAAGAATACTGATTTCAAAGGAATCCAGCGGTTTATCTGAAGCGGCAATGCCCACGACCCCATAAATCTGCTTTCCTGTCCGTACTGCCAGATAGGTGCAGCAGGAATCGGAGAAGTTTTCTGTTCCCGCGCCGGCCCGTTTGTTGTTGGTGATCACCCACTGCGCCACCTCACGCTCCTTTTCAGAGGTGTAACGCTCCGGAGAAGCTGTACTGTCCGCGAGAAAGATTTCCGGCATCACAGGCTTTTCTTCCTCACTGCGGTAGGCAATGATATCGCGCTGAAAGATTTTTAACAGCTGCGTTGCTGTTACCGAGATAATCTCTTCCTGCGTTCGGGCCTTCTGAAGGATCTGATTGGTTTCAAAAAGAAGCTTTGTTCGCCATGCAACGTGAGCAGAACGCTTGGCGTGTGTCTTCAGCTTGGATGCCAAAGAGCCTGTAAGCAGAGAGGCCAGGAACATAACAAGAAAAGTAACCGGGTATCCGCTATCATAGGCATGCAGAGAAAATCTGGGTTCCGTAAAAAAGAAATTGAATGCAAGCACACTGACGATGGAGCTGATAAAGCTGCAGACAGAGCTCTTTGTAAAAACGGAAACCAACATAACGCCCAAAATATAAAGCGTAATAATATTGGCCTCCGTTAAGCCAAAAATATAAAATAAAAATCCTGCAAGTGTAGTGAGAACAAGGATCAGCGTGCTTTTCAGCAGATCAAAAACGGATACGGCCGGAGTCCGCATCATTTCCCGATGTTTCGCAGCAAACCGACCATTCGATCCATTATCGGGAATGATGTGAATGTCAAGTTCTGGTGTAAGCTCGATCAGGCGTTCCGTTAAGGATGACTTTCGGAACAGCATATGATGCGGTATTCCGCTGCGGCCCAGCACGATTTTTGTGACGCCTGACAGGCGCGAAAACTCGGCAATCTGATAGGCAACATCATCGCCATAAACAGTTTCAATGGATGCCCCCAACTGCTGCGCCAGATGAATATTTATCTGGAGCCGTTCTATATCCGTCTGGGGCATCCACTGAAATTCTTTTGTTTCTACAAACAGTGCAGTAAATCCACAGCGGAAAGCACTTGCCATCCGTGCTGCTGTGCGTATGATTTTCTCGTTAGAAGGCGCGGAAGAAAGGCACACCAGGATATGCTCATGCGTGCGATATTCCATTCTGCTGGGGGAACCCTGGGTATGCAAAGCCGCTCTGTCTGCACAACGGCGCAGCCCGATCTCCCGTAGTGCGCTTAATTGTGTCAGTGTGCAGTCGGAAAGCAGCGATCCCTTCTTCTGCTGAAGCAGACGTTGCTGCAGTCGTTCCGGTTCGATATCAATAAACTCCACCTGGGCCGCCTGATCAAACACACGATCCGGAATACGCTCTATGACAGGAGATCCCAGCACGGAAAAAACGGTATCTTGGATACTCTCAATGTGCTGAACGTTCAGTGTCGTATATACATCCACGCCCGCTTTCAGCAATTCTTCTATATCCTGATAGCGCTTCATATGGCGGGAACCATCCATATTCAAGTGAGATAAATCATCAACCAAAATCAGTTCCGGCGCTCTTTTCAGGCAGGCATCCAAATCCATTTCGTAATTGGTCCACCCATCCCGGATTACCGTTTTACAAGGCAGCACCTCAAACTGCTCAGCCAACAATTGGGTTTGAGGCCACTGCTCACAGGAAAGGAGGCCAATAACTACATCCCGCCCCGCATGTCTTGCCTGTTCGGCTGTCTCCAACATAGCATAGCTTTTGCCGGTACCACAAAAATAGCCGGCAAAAATGGTGAGCTTTCCTTGTTTCTTTCCTGCAAGCTGTTCAGGCAGTATGTCTGTATGCACCACGCTCCCTCCTTCCAAGCAAATGTATGATAGCACAATTCTACGATTTCCGTCCGCAGAGGTGATGAATAAAATTCAATACCAGTGGCTGGTTATCGCTGCTTTTCCACAGAACTTTCTGATGCTGCGGATTTTTTTCAACCGTTTCTACTTCAACAATTCCATTGTCTATGGAAACGGACTGCGGGTTCAGCGTGATGCATTTCCACTGCGCCATTGTTTCGTTTTCCGCCTCAGAATCAGCGGATATAATAGCCACATCGACATTTCCGCTATCGAAGGACTTTATCACTTCCTGTTCATGTCCAACAGATAGATTGCAATGCACATCGGGATACCGGTCATTGACATCTTTCATAATATTTGAAACGGCCGGTATGGCGTTAAAGCATGAGGTAGCAATATGGAAACAGGTTGTTTGTTCCTGTTCCTCGTTGTCCTGCCGAATACTAACCAAGAAATTATCCAGTTTTGCCATAATGTAATACCCAAATATGGCAATTGCAACAAAACTACCCAGCAAAACAAAATCTTCCATTCCCATTACTATTCCTCCTTCTTGCAGCATAAGGGTACACAGGCAGCAGACGTGGAAGTAAACATGGTGTCCCACAATGAGGTGCTGACTCCCTTTTGTGTTGATATTGGAAGCATACGAAGGACACTTCCCAATAAAAAAGCCAGAAGAAATTCCAATATGATAACCCAGGAAGGGGACTTATTATCCCCATACAAAAAGCTGCCACATAAGCCTCCACCTCTTAATACGCCTTTATTTTTTCTTTATACCCCCATTATCCATATCTCGTCTAAAAGAGGTGTTAATGTATGAAGGCGTATATTAAGGCAGCATTAAGGCGCAGGTCATTCCTCTTATTTTCCACTATTTTTTAGAAGCCGTAAGCGCTGCAGCCAGGCTGCAGCAGGCGAAGAATTCACGGACTGTCTCATATCCAGCCAAACAGGAAACCGATCGGCAAAGTAATCATTGTTGTACATACGCAAACTGCCGCCAAGGTGATAAGAGGCATTCCAAAGAAGATTATGAAAAAGCCCAAAAACTGGTGATGGAAAACAAACTTTTCAAGCGAGTCGTCAATACGGTTTTCAAAACGAGAGACACGCTTTATGAACGTAAACATATCTGTCTCCTCCTTACGACAGTATGATAGCGCCCAGAAACTAAAACCGGGGAAAAGATTGCTTATATGGAATTAAGAACAGATAAACGGTCACCGGGCCTGCCTGAAATATTCAGCCAGACCGGTGACCGTTTAAAATGCATATTGAGAATGGCACTTACTTGAACTCATCCCCCACAAGGCCCATTACCTTGGCAATGTCCAGATTTACACCGAGAACATTGACGGTTTCTTCACCGAAAATACCCAATAACTTACCTTCTGTGTGATCTGCCACGATCTGCTCCAGCTGCTCCTCACTCAGGCCGGATGCAGCTGCCAGAGCAGGAATCTGAATGCGTGCAGACTCCGGAGTAATGTGCGGATCCAGGCCAGAGCCGGAAGCCGTCATCAGATCGGCAGGAATATCCTCCCGCTTCACATCCGGGTTCGCCTCCAGGAATGCCTCGATATCATCCTCGACCCGTTCCGTCAGCGCAGGGTTAGAAGGCGCATAATTATTGGAGCCGGAACTGAGCCCGGCAAACTCACTGCCATCGTTGTAGTATTGGTTGCCCTGTTCATCTTCATAATAGGTGTTATAGTGGTAAGCTGAAGGACGTCCCTTCATAAAATAGGGCTCAGTGAAATCCTGGCCTACATTTGCGGCCCCCACAGCCTGGCCATCTGCATAGACCAGGCTGCCATTGGCTTGGCTGGGGAAAATCACCGCAGAAATACCGCTGAGCAATACAGGAAATACAAAACCACAGAGCAGCAGCAATAGTAATGTGACTATCAAAGCCTGACGCAGGCCGTGAAAAAATACGTTCTTGTTTGTTGTTTCGTTCATAGTAAGTGACCTCCTCAGATGCCCATTGCTGCCAGGATGGGAGCAATCACCATATCAATAATTTTGATTCCAATGAAGGGAGTGACGACGCCGCCCAGGCCGTAGATCATCATATTCCGTGCCAGCATTTTTCCGGAGGACATAGGGCGGTACTTGACCCCCTTCATAGCCAGAGGAATCAGGCAGGGAATGATGATTGCATTAAAAATCAATGCAGACAGGATCGCGCTGTTCTGCGTGCTCAGGTGCATGATATTCAAAACACCCAGCTGAGGGATGGCTGCCATAAACATAGCGGGAATGATGGCAAAATACTTTGCGATATCATTTGCAATGGAGAAGGTGGTAAGAGAGCCGCGGGTGATGAGCAGCTGCTTGCCGATTTCCACCACTTCCAGGATCTTGGTGGGGTCGGAGTCCAGATCCACCATGTTGGCGGCCTCCTTGGCCGCGGTGGTACCAGAGTTCATGGCAAGGCCCACATTCGCCTGGGCAAGGGCGGGCGCGTCGTTGGTACCGTCGCCGGTCATGGCAACGATCTTTCCCTCCGCCTGCTCCTTTTTGATGACGCTGATCTTGTCCTCCGGCTTACACTCAGCAATAAAGCCGTCCACACCTGCCTCCTTGGCGATGGTGGCTGCAGTCAAGGGATTATCACCTGTACACATGATGGTCTTGATTCCGATGGCACGCAGGCGCTCAAAGCGCTCTGCCATGCCGGGTTTTACAGTGTCTTTCAGGTAAATCCCGCCAAGCACCCGATTGTTTTGGCATACCACCAGAGGGGTGCCGCCCAGTGAAGAAACCTTTTCCACATGGGCATGCAGATCGGCCGGAACCTCTCCGCCCTGAGACGTAACATACTGCTCAATGGCGTCCGAGGCGCCTTTGCGAACCTTGGTACCATCCGGGAGATCCACGCCGCTCATGCGGGTCTGGGCCGTAAACTCTATGAAGGAAGAACCAGGGACCTCCTCGCTGTTGTCTCCCAGACGGCGGGCCAGTTCCAGCGTGGATTTACCCTCAGGCGTTTCATCATGAAGGCTGGTCAGCGCCGCACAACGAATCAGATCACTGCGGCTTGCGCCCTCCACAGGGAAGAAATCAGCGGCCAGGCGGTTACCGAAGGTAATGGTGCCGGTCTTGTCCAGAATCATGGTATCCACATCGCCGCAGGCCTCCACCGCCTTACCGAACATGGCAATCACATTGAAGCGGGTCACACGGTCCATACCGGCAATGCCGATGGCGGAGAGCAGACCGCCAATGGTGGTGGGAATCAGACAAACCATCAGGGCAATCAGGGTGGACAGCGGCAGCTGCACCCCACAATACATCCCAATGGGATACAGCGTGACAATCACGATGAGGAAAATGATGGTCAGGGAAACCAGGAGCGTACTCAATGCGATCTCGTTAGGCGTTTTTTTTCGAGATGCTCCTTCCACCAGAGCGATCATCCGATCCAGAAAGCTGTTGCCGGAATCAGAGGTGATGCGGATTTTCAGCCAGTCAGACACCACGGTGGTGCCGCCTGTGACCGAGCAGAAGTCACCTCCGCTCTCACGGACTACGGGAGCGGATTCGCCGGTGATAGCCGATTCATCCACTGACGCAATACCCTCGATCACCTCACCATCACCGGGGATCACCTCGCCGGCCGCTACCATAACAACGTCGCCCTTTTTCAGCTCGCTGGAAGAAACGATGGTCTCGTTGCCGTCCTGATCCAACAGATGGGCTTCGGTGTCTTTCTGGGTTTTCTTCAGACTGGCGGCCTGAGCCTTTCCCCGGCCCTCCGCCACAGACTCTGCAAAGTTAGCAAACAGCACCGTAACCAGCAGAATGACGGAGACAATCAAATTGTATGTACGCAGGCCGGTATCGCCCTCGCCAAACAGCCCCGGAACAATTGTTAGCAGCAGCGTAATCAAGAAGCCGATTTCTACTACGAACATGACTGGATTTTTGCTCATATAGCGGGGGTCCAGCTTTTTTACGGAACCAATGAGCGCCTGTTTCAGGATCTCTGCGGTCAGCAGCTTTTTGTTTTGTTTCTTACTCATAGTACGAAAATCCTCCTTAGCCCCAAAGGGTCAGATGTTCAGCAATGGGGCCCAGCGCCAGTGCCGGGAAGAATGTCAGCGCGGCAAAGATATACACCACGAACACAAGGATCACAGCAAAACTTACGGTGCTGGTCCGCAGCGTGCCGGCAGACTCGTTTACATAGTTCTTCTTCATCAGCGAGCCTGCAATGGCCAATTGAATCACAATGGGCAGATACCGCCCCAGGAACATGACAATACCGGTGGTAATGTTCCAGAAGCAGGTATTATCTGCCAGCCCTTCAAATCCGGAACCGTTATTCGCCGCAGAGGAGGCGTATTCATACAGCACCTGGCTCAGGCCGTGGAAGCCGGGATTGGTAATGCCGGCCTGACCGGCGGTCGTCGCCACCGCCAGAGCGGAGAAAGCCAGAATCAGCAGGGGGTGGATAATGATGGCCAATGCGGTAAGCTTCATCTCGTGCCCCTCGATCTTTTTGCCCAGATATTCGGGGGTGCGCCCTACCATCAGCCCGCAGATGAACACCGCCAGGATGGCGTACAGAATCATATTCATGAGGCCCACACCCTTGCCGCCAAAGACGCAGTTGAGCATCATATGCAGCAGCGGCACCATACCGCCCAGAGGCGTTAATGTATCGTGCATATTGTTGACCGTACCTGTGGTGAAAGATGTGGTCACCGTGGTAAACAGAGCGGATTGGGCGATACCGAAGCGTACCTCCTTGCCTTCCATGCTGCCTACGGACTGGTTGAGGCCAATCTCAGCCAGAGCCGGATTGCCCTGCAGCTCCGCCCAGTAGCAAAGGCTCAGGCCTACCAGGAACAAAATTCCCATGGCCACAAAGATGCTTCGGCCTTCTTTGCCGAACAGCCGGGCAGTGATTCCTTCCCGATGAGCAGGCAATACATTTTCCGACACCTTGCTCTCCTGATGCTGGCGACGACCGTCTCCCACCATTTTTCCAAAAGTAACAACGCATGCACCAGGTAACAGCATCATGGAATACAGCTCGATCAAATTGGACAGGATGGTGGGGTTCTCCATAGGCGTGGTAGAGTTGGCGCCAAAAAATCCGCCGCCATTGGTACCCAGATGCTTAATGATTTCCAGCGCCGCTACAGGACCCATAGCCAGGACCTGGTATGTACCCTCCAGGGTTTGCACCACCACATTCTCCGAAAAGTTCTGAGGCACACCCTGCCATACCAGCAGCAGTCCGCCTACCAGAGAGAAAGGCAGCAGCACACGGGTCGTGATGCGAACCAGATCGGCAAAAAAGTTCCCTACATTGTCCTTCGTTTTTCCGGCCAGGCCACGGATAAAAGCCACACAGGCGGCATAGCCGCTGGCTGCCGAAACAAACATCATAAAGATGATGACCAGCATCTGAGAAAGATAGCTCAATCCACTTTCACCTGAGTAGTGCTGCAGATTGGTGTTGGTCATAAAACTAATAATGGTATTGAAGGCCAGAGTGGGTTCCATTTCCTCGATCCCGTTAGGATTAAAAAGAGAGATACTCTGGATCCGGAGAATGATGTAGCCGATGGCAATCATCACTGCGTTGGTACCGATAAGAGCCATGGCATACTGTTTCCAGTTCATACCTTTGCGGGGATCTACCCCGCCCAACTTGTAAATAGCCCCGTCTACCCGATCAAATACGGGATCGGCAAGGGTGTGTTTTCCTGCGGCGATATGATAAAGATACCGTCCCACCGGAATGACAAGGATCAAATAAATGATCAATGTCAAAGCCAGCTGTAACATACGAAACTCCTCCTATACTTTGTCCTCGTCATTAAAAACGTTCCGGATGTGCCAAAGCGTATACCAGATATCCGCCCAGCAGCAAAACAATGATTCCAAGCAAAATCATACGGTTCAACTCCTACTCTTCATTATTCCTGAGAATCGACTTGCCGCTGGCACCAATTCACCAGCATCCAGACAAAGCCAAAACCCACCAGCAGGGTTCCTACCATCAAGCAATCCATCATACGTGAGGCTCCTTTCGTTCATATAAATGATGCCATATCGCAAGAACGTTCTCCTTTTGCAATGGACAGGCGAGCAAAACACGCAACACCTGTTTTGCGGTCACAGCATACCGCAGCCTGTAATAAGTGGGGATTAAGGAAGATAACTCGACATTAACAGGAGATTAATGTTTCTCCCTTCCATCGTGTAAACTATCGCACTTTGAAGGAGTCCTTTTCTCCCCAATGGTCGGATCCAGTGCAGACTCTTCTTGCATCAGCACATCGGCACTACTGCTGATGTTTGTGAGCGGTTCCCGAAAATCACGTGAAACTTCTCGAAGCAAGTTGGCTTGCAGCCGCTCTTTCTGTGTCTGAAGCGCCTCTTTATTTCGTTCTTCCTGCAGCCGGATGCGTTCCTGACTGAGACCGCACTCACTTAATATGGCAATCATAAGGTTTTTTTCGAAAGCATCCGGAATGGAGTAGCCTACAATGGGAATTCCTACAATCCCCATCACGCCCTGCGTCCCTCTGACGGAGAGGAAAAACCATTTAGCGTCTGGCAGTGTGTTTGTGGTTGCACCTGCGTGCCTGTTGTTTCTTTGTACCCACTTGGCCACCCCGATTTCTTCGGAACCTAATTTCGTTAAAATATTCTGTTCATCGGAGGGCTCTACCCGAAATGCTAATTCCTTTTCTGTTCCACTCAAAGCATAGAGAACAGGCCGGTCAAAAAGTCGATTTAGTTGTTCTGCAGTCAGCCGAAGACAATCCCATTCGGTCCGCCCTTTCTGCAGCTTTTGGCTGCTCTCTAAAAGGAGTTCCGTATAATAGCTCTTTTCTGCCGCTAAACGGGCCTGTGCCTTTACGCGGCTGGCCAGAGAACTCGCAATAACGCTGGAGAAAAGCATAATCAGAAATGTAACCGGATAGTTGGGGTCGTTGGCTTGAAAGGTAAAACGAGGCTCTGTAAAAAGAAAATTGAAGGCAGCAACACTAAAGAGAGACTCAATTGCGCCGTAAAAGTGGCCGTTTGTCCAAACCGCAGTAATCAGGACGCCCAAAATGTAAACCGTAATGATGTTTGATTCGCTGAATCCAGCATAATAAAAGCCAAATCCCGCAAGGGAGGAAAGCAACAAAGAGGCCAGCATGATACCTGTGTCTTTCCAAGTAAAGTGTGCTTTTGGAACATGAAGCTTTCCAAGTGGCTTTTTATATAACGGTTGGTGATCTGGAATAATGTATATATCCAGATCTGTTAGTTCAATCAGGCGATCAGCCAGACTCTTTTTTCCCATAATAGGATTTTGCTTGTGATTAATGCGGCCCATAACAATTTTTGTTACACCGCTGACACGGGCATATTCTGCAATCTGTACGGCGGGGTCAGTTCCATATACCGTAGAAATCTGTGCACCCAACTGCTCTGCGAGATGCAGATTATTACGCAGGCGCTTCAGGTTTTCGCCGGATAATTCTTTTGTTTCTGGCGTCTGTACAAACAATGCAGTGAAACCGCTGTGAAAGGCTTCCGCCATTCGTGCTGCGGTTCGGATCACTTTTGCATTGGAAGGTGCAGAAGAAAGGCAGATCAAAATATGTTCCCCGGCTTTCGCGCTCTTTGCCTTACCCTCCTGCAGTGCCGTGCGGTTCAGCTGATCCGCAGTACGCCGCATAGCGATCTCACGCAGGGCAGCCAAATTTTCGATGGTAAAAAAGTTCTGGAGCGCCTGTTTTGCCTGGCGCTCCCGGTACACTTTTCCCATCTGAAGGCGTTTCACCAACTCGTCCGGCTCAATATCCACCAGTTCCACCTGATTGGCCCGGTCAAAAATATGATCCGGGATTCGCTCATTGACCGCAATGCCTGTGATAGAGGACACCAAATCGTTCAACGACTCCAAATGCTGCACATTCACCGTGGTATACACATTGATTCCAGCCTGGAGCAGTTCTTCTACATCCTGATACCGCTTTGTGTGCCGGCACCCTTGGGCATTATTGTGGGCCAATTCGTCTACCAGAATAAGTTGTGGTTTCCTCTGCAGCGCTCGGTCCAGATCCAACTCTTTCAGCTTAATCCCTCGATAGTCAATATCTTTGCAAGGCAAAATCTCCAGTCCTTCCAAAAGAGCTAGTGTATCTGGCCTGGCATGCGGCTCCACATACCCTACCACAACATCTGTACCTTCTTTTTGAGCCTGATGGGCTGCCTCCAGCATGGCATAGGTCTTGCCTACACCCGCTGCATAGCCGAAAAAAATCTTTAACCTGCCTTGATTGCAATCGTCTTTTGAAGAACCTGCCTTTGGAGGAGTTCCCCGGCTGCTATATGTTTCATCCATATTGATTTTTCTCCTTTTTACTAAGCGCATGCCCCTCTTATGATATAAAATAGCATTAACAGCCCTACGAAAATATGAATCTATCGTGTTTGGTATTAAAATTGTATAAAAACCATTTGAGTCAGTATTAAAGCGCTGCTGATACAATCATAAGCATCCTTATCCACAGAGTAGTCATTTAGGATTGACAGCACGGTCAACTCATAAGCAAAATCGAGCAGCGGCGAAATTCCATCGTCTTTTCATTTCAGGCCACCACCAAACTATTGGCATAGTGATCCTCATTTAAGAAAAAAGGCCCCCATTCCACCATCTGGATCAGATACTTCCCTACTCCCCTACTCCGGTTAGGCTGGCAGCTGCTTCGATAAAATCTACTGCATACTGAATTCATTCCTTTGGCTCACTAATTCTACTAAGTGTCTCCACCACAGCATTGCCAGCGCCAAAGGGATCCCCCATGTACGATATCGGCAAGGCCCTGGGCCACAGTTCCCCGGCCACTACCGGCAAGATTTACACCCACTTACTGAATCCGAGCCGCAAGGATCTTCTGGATCGGCTGTGGGATAATTCCTGATAAAATAAGCCGCCGGGCCTGTCCTGCTTTGCAGCAGGATGGCTTCGGCGGCGTTTCTTTTTCCCCTCATTTACAAACGGGTCATTTACAACTAACAAAAAATAAAAATTTATTCTCTAAAAGCAAGTTGTAAAAGCAAATAAATTAGGCAGGAAATCAGCCGATTTCCTGCCTAATTATGATGGGGGCGAGGGGACTCGAACCCCGACAGCCCGTCTCCTTACCCGTTTAAAAAGTCTCTAAAAGCCTCATATTAGGTGGTTTTTCTGCCTCTATTTCCCGGTTTATCCCTCTGCTTATGTTTCAGTTGGTAGCTTTTTGAGAGTGAATAGCTACCAATAGCTACCAAAATATCTTCTGCCCACAGCATGTTCTTGCAGTCTCTACTACACAGTCATCCGCCTGAAAATGGGGCACGACTTAAATCTCTGTATAAGAAATCTGGTACTCAAACAGACGTATTCTCTTATCTCCACGTACCTTTTTAACAAGCTCCCCGGGGGGGGAAATTCAAAAGGCATCATCGTATCCCGAGTCCTTTTTCAGCTCGATGATGTAAAGATTACCCTCCTCATCTTCGCACAGAAGGTCCAGCCGCCCGATCGGGATAATAAACTGCCTGCCGTATTTGCCTTCTCTGCGGTACATTTTCAGCTGCAATCCGAAAACTTCGATTCCTGCTTCGATTCGTGCTGTCAGCTCTTCTTCCAGAAGGCGTTCGCTGGAAAATCGCTGTCTCTTCGGCCCTAGATCAATGGCACTGCTGCTCGTAATGAGGTCTTGCTCATCCGCTTCATCAATCGTAATTTCTTCTATGTCCTTTTTCCGGAGTCTCGCATTTGAATAAT
>ERZ779866.45-NODE-45-length-113250-cov-6.106091_pt1 | contig 113250 bp, 133 predicted proteins | sample MGYA00511248_ERZ779866 | MGnify/ENA primary metagenome ERZ779866 (study PRJEB29588, sample SAMEA2155758) | human gut metagenome | biome: human gut; feature: human-associated habitat; material: faeces | place: Denmark | collected 2008/2010 ... | reverse complement strand
TTTAAATCATTAATCTTTTCATCTGTCAAAAAGGAAATAAAATCACACCGTTCATTTACATCCATTTTTAAAACTAAAAATTGAGCTAATTTTGACCCCTTGATAATTTTTGAAAAACTACCATCGACTAATTCAACCTTGTAATCTTCTAAACGTTTTGCCTCTTTTAAAATATCTTTTACTTTATTATAAGAATATTCTCGCTCCCAAAGCCAACTACCTTTTGAAAAATCAACTTTCTTTTGAAAATATGCTACTATTTCTTTATCCCAGTAGTTAAAAGATATAATTGGTTCTACTTTAGCAAAATAGTGATTGAAACCATAGGCTTCAGATGCTATATACACATTAAGTTCTCTTTCTCCTGTGACCTTTGGAATTTTAACAACAAAGTCTAATTTATCGAAAACGAGAACATTTTTATCTGCTCCGCCCATAAGTTCAACAGGAATTTTTGCTTCTTTTTTAAAAAAATCACATAACTTATCAGAAATTTCATCTATATAAGAATCAAAAGTAGATTGAGATATTTCAGTCATACCATCAAGAAAATCAGAATAATCTTCAATATCTTGCTTTAAAACAGTTTTCACCTTATTAGCGATAAAACTCTTTATACTCACGCTGAATTACCTCTTTTCTTATTCTCTATAATAATTATACCACAATATAGCTTATTTGTCAATATAAAAAAGACCCAGATATAACTGGGTCTTTAACTTAATCTTCTATCATTTCAACAAAGCGAAGGGATTTAAGCCGATTGTATTCTTTTGCTTCATATTTATTCATTTTCTTTAAATCAGCAGAAGAACTAGATTCTAGTCTAGCCCTCGTATATGGTTTAGATTGTGGCATAATATTTTCTTGATTTGGGAGCTTTTTAAATACCTTAGTTCTAGTTACTCCTTTACAAGTTTTCTTATTTTCCTCCATCAAAACCCAAAAATCAGCTTCACTACCTTTTAAATGGACGACCTGTCCAAGACCCATTTGTTTAATTCCTCCTCATTATTGAAAAATAGTTCTTTATATTCCTCTTCTGTTCTAGAGTAAATAAGTGCTTTAGAAAAAACTTCATTACTAAATTTAATTTTATCTAAATCAAGAGGGACGTTCTCATTCATAAAAGTATTGAGGACCTTCCTATAACAAGTTATGTTTGGAGAGAAACGTGGTGCGCCAAAGATAAACATATCATCTCCATTAAGATATTTGCCTATCGCCGCGGCCACTCCAGCAGAGCGAGATACGCCAGCTTCACAGTGGACAATAATCTGTGTAACAAAGTCTTTCATTTCGTTTACTGCTTCGCAAATCTTTTTAGCATCTTCATCAGTTATACAGGAGTAATATCTGTCATTCTCTTCAACATCGTCAAAATTAAGGAAAACTATTCCTTTTATATTCTCATTTTTAATTGAGACCCTTGCCTTATCTGGGTCTTTAAAATCTCTAATTGAAATGATTAAAGTAGGTTCTTTTATATTAAAGACTTCTATTTCAGCCTTTTCTCTTGATAGAACTTTTATTTTCATTTTATCACCACATTTGAATAAAGTTATATAATTTATTTAAAAAAGAGGTAAGTCACTTGTGATACCTTCAAAGTCTTCCGAAGGGCGAGGCTCGGTTGCTAAACAAGTATATGTTTTTTCTCCATGAAATTCTGTTGTTCCGTTATCTTGAATAAGAGAAAAGATAATTCCTTTAGCTTCCAGTTCTTTGGCTACATTAAAGAGTTCTTCTTCACTCTCGACATAGACACAAATTTTAGTAAAAGAATTATTAAACCAATCCTCAAGCCAAGTTTTGTATGTCTCGTCTTCACTATCATAAACCCAGTGACCGTTCGGATTAACATAAAGCTCTACAAACCCGTGTTGCGCGCGCCCCATCGTTTTCATTATTACAGAAACGCATGCGTGGCTAGCTTGAGCCGCGATTTTACCTTTTCTCATATTGAGGTCTTTACGCATCACTATAATCTGCTTGGTCATTATTTTCAGACTCCTTGTGTCTCATATCCCAAAGATAATCTACGATTTCCTCATATTCATCCTCTGTTACGCTCTCAAGAATTATTTTATCCTTGTTAAAAGATGGATAACCAACTCCTCTTAGGAAATGATTAATGAATCTTTCCATTTCATCAATTTCGCTATTGCCTAGGTCTGGATAAACCGTGGTTTCTTTGTCTAGAGAAGTAGTATTCCCATATTCGTCTGTATATCGCATTTCAATTCTAATCATAGCTTTTCCTCACTTTCTAAAACTATTATAACATAAAATCTCTCATAAGTCAATAGAAAGAAAGGGAGAGAATATCTCTCCCTAATTTTTTACTTTTCTGTGGGTTTTAGAAAATTATCTCCCATCAACATCATCATCAATGCCATATCCTTCATATCCCCTTTTGAATCACTCATCATCAGAAAAGGAAGAATGGAATTCATATTAGCCATTCCACCATTCATCATCATAAGCATAGGCAACATATCATCCTTATCTCCACCATCAGAGAACATCATAAGTAGCAACATATTACCAAAAGGATTATCAGGCGTCGCGCCACTCATCATAGAAGCAAAAGGATTCACAATCTTAGTATAAAAATTGAATCCAAAGATATTCTTTACAGGGAAGATAGTAATTTCAGAAGCGTTTGCTACATCTACCACAAGCAAAGTCCCATCGTCATTAATCACTTCTACAATCACAGGCTTCTTTTGATGGATAACCATATCGCCCTCTGTAATATCCTTAATGGCAACAGGCATTTTATAGAGAGGAATATCCTTAAACACAAGACCGGTTACGTCAACAATGTCACCATTGTAAGTTTTATAAGATTCTTGTGCCGTGCCAACATTGGTCCCAACTGCCATGCCTTTAATAGAATAAGCAATAGTATTGTCTTTTACTTTACCAAACTCAAAGTTCATATTTTTAAACATAGAATTAACATTCATATTCTTTTCCTCTTCTTTCGTATATTTTTTCATGTGGTTGTCAACTATTTTATCAATCTCTTCACAAGTTAAGGAATTACATGTTGCTACATTTACTCCACCTGCTATTGAATTGAGTCCCCAATAATTAGAATAGATAGGAGTAAAATAAGAACTTACATCTATATCACAACAATTTAACAATGTATCTGGTTCCTTCATTTTTAAAATCTCAATTTCCGCTATCCCGCAAGGAGTATTCATTTCTGCCTCTTGACCATCGACAAGACGGATTACTTTTGCTGAACTTGAATATGGAACCATTTTATCTTTTCGTTTAAAACTAATAAGAATCGAACCATTTTTTAAAATTTTATCTGTCTTATAAATATATTCTTTGTCGGAACTAAAAGCTTCAGTAGAATCCTTTTTTAAAAATTTCACAGCGTAATAAAACATCTTAATTCATCACTTCCCTCCATCTTTTATTCAAAATATCACATAAATTTTGACAATCTTTTTTATCCTTAAAAGTCATCGTAACATATTTCTGACTTTGCCCACCAAGAACCGCATTATATCTATCCCTAGCAAAACGAAGAAAAGATGGGAAAGAAAGTCCCATGATTCTAGCTGGAACTACATTATAAGAACTTTCTGTCCAGCCAATAGAAGCATATACTTCATCTGAATAACGAATCATATATGTTCCATCATTATAAAAATCACATGGATAGAATGGCTTTGCCATTTAAATCTCCTTTCTTAACTCTTTCATCTCATAAAGTTCGTCAGGACTTAAACAAATCCATTTCCCTCGCTCTTCGGGCGGTGGAATATAGACACAACTCGCGTCTGGGATAGGTTCATTAAATGGAATCTTTTCTTTCTTTTCAACAGGTTCAGCAGGTTTCGTTTGTTCAATGTATTTCTTGACGGTTGTTGGCGAAACTCCTACTTTCTTTGCCACCCCAGAATAGGTTCCGATTACTTGGTATTCTTTTACAATCTCTTGAATTTTTTCTTCTGTAAGTCTCGCCATATACGCAATCCTTTCTTAACTTTCTATATATATTATACCACAGACTTCCACTTTTGTCAATATTCAAGCCAACGATTATCTATTACATAAAATATTACAACCAAACCACCAGTTAAGAGTATCCAGAAAAACCAAAAAATCACAAGAATGAAATTTGTATTCTCAATAAGAATGCCTTTTAATTCTTCTGGAGTTGTATCTAAATAAAGTGCAACAATTTTATTTTGAATTTCATTATTACTTAAATTTACAAATGCTGAACCCCGCATTTCAGTAGGCACAATGACAAAATAATATCTATCATCAGAATCTTCATAAGCATATTCTCCGCGAATTTTATAATAATTTTCTTTCAAATAATCTGTTCCAATATCCGATAATGAAGCTGAATTATAGGAATAACCATTAAATTTATCAATAGGATAAACATCCCCATTGAAAATAATTTCTTTAGATTCTAGTTCTTCTGACCAAACTCTATCCCAAGTATAGTAAGTCTCTGTTCTTGTAGTTACTTTTCCTTTTGAATCAGTTGAAGAAACAGTCCGAGTATGACGAGTATAATGTTCCTTTACTTTCTCAATATATAAATATTCTCCACTAAGCTCTGGAATTGACTGCGGTTCAACGGCTTTTAATTCAAAGATAGTAAAAGTATACCGATACCCGTTTTTTTAACATAATTATATAATTCAATAGAGTTGGTAACTGGCGCTTTCCTGTATTTTTCATTTTTTTCTAATATACTATTGTGAATATTACTATGGATAAAAAAGCCAAAGGCGACCATCAAAAAGACAATCGCCAGGCTAGTTATCAATTCTCTTAATGTAATCTCAAACTCACCATCATAGAGAACTATTTTTTTCATTTTACTCTCCAAACATGTTTTCAATTACTTCTAATTCTTCTGAATCAAAAGTAAGATAATCTACTTCAATAGGCTCATAACCTTGTATTGAAAGAATTTGCTTGTGAGGAAAGACTTTGATATATTTTTTATACTCTTTCACTTGCTGATTATAATTATCTCGATATGAAGCAATCAAATTCTCACAACTTGAAATTTCCTTCATCAAATCACTATAAAGAGTATCCGACTTAATTTCTGGATAATTTTCTACTACAACATTAAGACTTTTTAGCGCGCCAGATACGTCTCCCTCTTGAAGCTTCGCGCGAGCATCAGTGACAGAATTTACAATATCTTGTTCGTGTGAAGTAAAATTTTCTACCACTTGAACAAGTTGTTTTATACTATCATTCCTATGTTTTTGCTGAATTTCAATCCCGGAATAGGATTCATTAATTTGCTCTTCCATTCTAGTCGCAGTATTTCCTACCGAAACTTGGTATCCGAAAAACAAAATTAGAAAAGAAAAGACGACGATTCCAATAATTCCAATTATTTTCCAGTCAAAATGTTTCATTTCATAAGCTCCTTTGTGAATTTCTTTTTTAGAATCTTAATCATTACATCATCCAAGAGAGAGGAAACCTCGTTATTAATCGTTGGATTTTTACGTTCTAAGAAATAGTTGTCTTTGATTTTCTCTGCTCTTTTTACTGCTTCATCAGCAATATTGCGTGCCTCATCAAGCGTATGAATACCTTTCTTAACTTCAAGAATATAATCCCTATTTCTCGGAATCATACACTCTTCATAAGGCCTACCTTCTACAAACTGTTCAAGAAAATCTAATCCTCGTAAGATGTGATGTAGCTGTTTTGGGTCGTATCCAAATTTTTCAATCTTATCCAATAGAGTCGGATACGGATGCTCAAGTGCTTTATATTTCTGATAAATCATACCTACTTGGCAATTAATTGCCGCAAAATCATTATATCTCGCAATGGCTTCGCGCGCCTCAAGAACCGGTTTGAAAAGTTCCTCATACTCTGGATTCAAAAATTTATATTTGGTAAATAGAATCTCAACGAAATTTATATTTTGTTTCTTAAAAATAGGTAGCATAATACGGATATCTTTTAAATCAAGATGCTCATTATTTTCTAAAACATGGGTATGCGAAATAGGATTCTTCGCCTTACAAAAATCCTCAAAAGAGGGTAGCACGATGGCTTTTGTATCTACGTCAGAACCATCGTATCCTAAATCATAATTCCACGAACCTTGGAGAAATACACCAACTATATCATACCCAAGTTCTCTAGTTTTTCCATAATGTTGAATTACCCTTTTGAATACTTCTTCTTTTGAATTATAAGACATTCTATCTCCCCATTCTATTACCACATAGGCTCATGTTTTTCTCTAACTGCCGAAGCAATAATTCTCGCACAAACAGTCTCTGAGACTTCTTCATCGTCTTCATCTTTATCGTCCCTGTAATCCCCATATCCAAAACGATTGAGAACTACCTTTCCCTCTTTAAACAAAGCCTCATACTGCGCCCTAAGCATATATTTCATGGTTTGACCTCTAGCAGATTCTTTTACAACGAGTCCAGTATCTACCATTTTCTTTAGCTCTTGAGTAATCTTCTGAGAAGTAATTCCATTCAAAACAAAAGAGTATGGTTCTGTAGTTTGCATTGTCTTAATATCAATACCCTTGTTAATAGCTAGTTCATCCAGCGCACCAATGATATTAAAACGAATCTCACTACTTTTTTCTGCGGTATATTTAGATTTGTTATAGCGGGGCATAGATATTCTTCCTTTCTCATTTACTATAATAATTATACCATACAATTCAGCTTTTGTCAATCTGTTTTATTTCATCTTCAAATAAATATCCGCATCCTTCAACAGAAGAAATATATGCCAGCATATCTTTGTACTTTTCTTGCTTGAACCAATTGCTCAAAATATAGGTGTATGTTATATTCTCAGCCCCGATTGCATGGCCAATTTTAGAAAATTCCCAAATTTTAAATCCGCAGGTTTGTGGCTTTTCATCAGCGGACCCTTCGGTCTTTTGAAATTTTTTCTCATAAATATCAAAATGCTTTGTTTCCTCATTATAATATGCTTCATCTGGAAGTAATTTTCTAGAAATAATTTTATTCCATTCTATCCCTTTATTTTTTAAAAACTTATACAGATTATTTTTAGATAAATTAATCCCTCCCTTATTTAAAATTACTTTTTTTTCAAAATTTAATCCAGTTGAAGTATCTCTTGTTGCGTTCATAATTATTTCCTTTCTAAACAAAAATAAGGTAAGAATTACTTCTTACCTCATATCTTAAACGGGAATAACCCATAATTTAATTGGTTCAGGTAGAAGGAATCGAACCTTCCTAATGATAGCTTATGAGACTACCCAGTGCGCCAGCTCTAGTTTACCTGTTCATTTGGTCGGTCAAAAGAGAATTGAACTCTTCTTCCTAGGCTTATGAAACCTTAGCGTGTTCACCAGCACTTGACCGATAGAGACTTTCTCGTAGTCTCTGATAGAAATGTATACCTTTCTATTTTACGTCCGTTTTTTTGGCCAGGAAACGAAAAAAAGACTGGAGTATCTCGAATAGTGCAGGATACCAGAGACGCTATTCCTTGAGCGAGGAGAAGATTTACCTACCTATGCAATCTTCCGAAGCGTAGCCAAAGCCGGTCGAGCGAGAGTTTCTATGTCTACTACCCTCTAAGATGATAGATACTTTTATCTATAAGCCACAATCTATAAGGTGATTGACCTACCTAAACGTCTTTAGGATTTTGTAGTGTTCTCTTTGTTTAGGACTGAGTTTCACACCACATAGAGGTCCGGGTGGAGCACCAAGAGGGAGTTGAACCCTCGCCCGAAGATTGGAAATCTTCTATTCTAGCCGTTAAACTACTGGTGCATATAAAGAGAGTTACTTTGCTTCTTATAACGCCTTTCCACTAAGCCACATATCAACTCTAAGTCTAACCTTTTCCTTTCGGCTCACATTAGGTATCTACGTTCCATAATGCTTGGGTCAGATTCAAGTGCCGGTGGTAGTTTACTCTCAAATCCATGTAAGGCAAATTGTAACTTTAAGGTCAGTTAACCGCACATAGAACTATTCCATTTGCTCAGGTGGCGGTTCATAGGGGAGTTGAACCCCTCTCTTCTGAGAGACAGTCAGATATCCTACGCCGATAGACGAATGAACCATAATGGCAACTTTTTAGAGAAGTTGCCAAAACTCGTGCTTTAATACATTGGACATATCCTCCTAATCAATTAGTGAAAAACTAACTAACCCATCGGACTAATCCTCCTTATTAAAATCAAGACACACAAAAGTAAAGTAAAAGGGAAATATAATAATATATCTTTTATAATTTTCAATACTTGCTGTATGTGCCTTTTATCAGCCTTAATAACTGAATTAAAAATTAAATAGACCTTCGTCTTACATCCACTATCGCATCAATTTTCAAGCACCGAGAAGATAGGTCTGAGCATAGAAACCGTCGTCTCTATACTTCCTACCCTAGACACGGACACTAAGCCGTTATATGGAATTATACCACACATCACAAACTCGTAGAAGATTGGTTACTTCTAACTTTCACCCGACATTCAGAAAATTTCTTCTTTCATTATGTCCAATAACTAATATTAAAGATATTAATAATATTCGTCTTTGGGCTACTCGACCAAGCTACTCAAGTTATACACAGATTTCTCCGCTTCACGACGAACGAGATTATTTTGGAATACATTATTTACTCTATTGGTTCCACCCAACAAGTTTAATGCTTATTCTCCACAAGAGCGTCTATTACTCTCGCCTTGAGTTCTTGCTTTTTTGATTACGATAGCTCTCTGCACCACTTCTTAATTTTGAGGTTTCCTCTTATTGGCATATTTCTCACGAAATTTCCAACGGTTAAAAGAGAAAGTATCCTTATCTCTTTCACCGCATTATACGAAGTGTCTCGGAGAGTTATCAACTCTTTTATAACCGAGGTAATTTAATTTTTAATTCAATTATCAAGGTTCTTTTTGACTTTCTGTAAATATTATATCATAATATTCTTTAAAAGTCAATTATTTGTAATCGTTAGTCACCAAAGGTGTGCAGAATTAACCACGTGCAGGTCGATTACTTTAACTCCTAGAGAAGCACCAGACGACTTCTCCCGCTCATTCTCGGCTTGAGCTTTGCCTAGGATTCTGGCAGCCAAGTTTCCATTTAAGGCAAAGGGAAACTCATAATGAACCTTCGTCTTACCGCGGAGACGAAAAACTGACTTGCTAGCGTTATCCAGCGCGCACCACGTGGAGGTAAGTCAACGCGCGCCTAACGAGGAAACCGTTTCAACCTCGTTACCAACTAACTCTTGGTTTTTTTAGCTAACGGTCTAGAAGGGTTTTGCTTTTGGTAAGCCCCCACCCATAAAGCTAACCTGGCTAATTGCCGCAGGAGGCACCATTTAAACTCCTATAAGAAGTAAACATCACAGAGAGCAGGCTCTTTAACCGATTTACTTTACTTCTATTGTCTGCTAATGGTTTTTAGAACTAATTAGTTACATCTTCGGAAAAGAATTCTCTGACTGTGCTGTTAAGCCGCAGTTTCCAAAAAACTTTTCTCTCAGATAGTGGCTGGAACGGTGAGACTTGAACTCACAGCCTATCGGTTAACAGCCGATTGCTCCACCATTGAGCTACGCTCCAAAGATAAGAAAATAAATCATATTTTATATTCTATAAATATTATACCATAAGTTTTTTCTTATGTCAAATATTTGGTGGGCTAGGAAGGAATCGAACCTTCTTGATACGCAATGATACATGATTTACAGTCATGCCACCCTCCATAGATGTCTACTAGCCCTCACATTCGATTGCTTTGACTTTCGGTACAATCAATGAACAGCTTTGTCTTCTGTAACCGGCTAAAACCTTGTCTTTATATACCGTAGGATAGCATCAACGGTTATGGTGGGTTCGAGGGGATTTGAACCCCTATCTCCTTGATTAAGAGTCAAGTATATTTGCCGTTATACTACGAACCTATATGGTAGGACGCATGGGACTTGAACCCACATAACCTTCATTAAAAGTGAAGTGTATTACCAATTATACTAACGCCCCACAGAAAGGGAATTACTTCCCTTTGAAATAAATTGTATAACCGCAGTGATTAGAAAGATAGTCTGCGGCGGAAAGAGTAGAAAGACCTTTCACATCACTAACTACCAACACTTTTGATGTTTTGCCCGCTGTATCAACATTAGCAGTAGAAATCAAATAAGACATTGCGGAAGAAGAACTAGAAAATTTCATAAACATTTTCCTTTCTTAATTTACTATAATAATTATATCATAGTATTTTATTTTTGTCAAATAAAATGGAGGCGGAAGTGAGATTCGAACTCACAACCTGAACTTTACAAGGGTCCTGCTCTAGCCGTTGGAGCTATTCCGCCATATGGTAGAGACGGAGCGAATTGAACGCCCATTACTTGGATATCAGCCAAGCTTTCTTCCATTGAAATACGTCTCCATAAACCGGTTTCCTCTACAACCGGAAAACTCATCTCGCTATTATTTTACTTCAATAGAGCGTTTGAAGTCATATATGAATGGTGCTCTCAATGAGACTCGAACTCATATCTCTACCTTGAGAGGGTAGCCACCTATTCCTTTTAGTAAGATGAGAGCATAATGGTGACCTAGAGGAGATTTGAACTCCCAACCATAAAGGCACTCCAGCTTGAAGGGCTGGGGACTTTAGCCAATTCGTCTACTAGGCCATAAAGAGTAAGCACTTGCTTACTCAAGAAAAATAACCTCTTCTTCGCTCAAACAAACTCGATAGACAGGTTTACAATCTTTAGGATAGAACATGACATTGCCACAATCGTTAACTTCTGTTGCTCTACCAACCAAACCTTCAAACTTCGAGCCAGAAACTACAACTTTTGCTTTCCTCAATGAGCACTTCTCCTTTCAGATTTTCTATATTTATTATACCACAGTTTTTATAGAAAGTCAAATTTTTCACTCGTAATTTCCAGGATATTCGTCAAAATCTTCCTCAAGGGCATCGTGATATGAATATTCAAATTCATCACTTTGCTGGTTCTCGTTCCAGCCATCATAATAGTCAGCATTCATTTGAACTCCTCCTTAACTTTCTATAATAATTATAACACATTATAGCTCTTTTGTCAATAAATAGGATTTATCCTTCTTCGCAATCTTCCAAACTATCAGCTTCTTCAATCCAATAGTCAATCCAAGATTCAACTTCTTCTTTATAAGCCTCTTCTATTTCAGCTTCTGACGCTCCGCTTTCTAGTCCATAGTCATCTAGATTCTCTCGAATATCATCACGAGATATAATTCCATGACTACCTTCATAAGACTCGTATTCAGCAACAGCTAATTCATAAGCGTCTACTTCTGCCTCATGGACAGAATCATATTCTTCTGTCTTATAATAGGTTGCTCCTCCAAAGCCACCGGCAAGTCCAGCATAAATTTTAAAAAACACTATTAGTCTCCTCTTCCTGCTCTAGAAGTTTCTTAATCAAATGACTCTCAAAATTTTCAAGTTTTTTCAGTCTAGGAGTCAAACTATCCAAAAAAGCACCAATGCTTTTTGCCATGTCTCTACGATATTTATAAAGGCACTTTTCGCGCGCGACCTTCATTCCAACTTCTTCATCCCACAAATCGTTTTCGTGGCATACCGCTTTGCCACGATAAGTCCTATTCATCAGAGGAATGTCACTTTCATAAACAGAGAAGGTATTTTTCAACTTTGTCCGAACTACCTTCATTGCGTCAAAACGGCAATCCTCATATACGGCTGTAATTGTTTTCTTTTCTTCATCTATATAATATCTAATAAAGGAATCAATAGGGCCGTAATAACTTGCTACTACTGGACTAGAGAATACATCCTTTTCTTCATCTTTGGTATTATCTTCAAGCATGTTATCCGCCAACCAATCTTTATATTCATTACTCATAAATTTATTCCTCTCTTTATTTTCTATAATTATTATATCATAATAATTTATTATTGTCAATTAAAATACAATTTATTTCTTCGCGTTGAACTTTATAACTTCTTCTTTGATTGGTTCTCCAACATAATTTGTTAAATCACACGCAACTTTTACTGCTTCTTTTGGCGAGTGGCCTAAATATAGAGCGGCGGTTGCCATTTCAAAACCAGAGCCTATTGCTACATAATCAGTTATTTCTATAATACTAAAACCAAATACTTCAAATATTTTATCTTTATAAACAATTATGAAACTGCTATCAAAAGGGTCACCACCAGCATAATCTTTCCTCCACCGAACAAAATCAGTGATAAAGTTCATAATTGTTTTCTCGCAACTTGCTGGTTCAAGAGAATGGGTTTCAAAGTAAATCCATAGCAATCCACAGGTTTCCGCGGTTCCCGTAACTCCAATTATTAAATCAGAATTAATCTTTCTCATTTTAACATCTGGAAACTTTCTATTCGTTCCACCATAAGAGATTTGTGAATCCGCAGCAACCACTATCTTATTTTCATATTTTTTCGCAGCAATGACGCTCATTCATCGTCCTCCAATCGGTTTTTATAAAATTCAGAAAGCGAATAGCTATATCCCTCCCAATTATCCACTCCACCACATTCAAGAGCATTCAATTTACGGTTAGAGTCTAAAAGCATTTCATAAGTTTCTTTATTTAAATGAATATTTTTATCCCAATAGCTACATGGGTAAAATTCGGGGCATTCATGGAGATATTCGCATTGAGGGACTAAAAGTCCTTTAAACTCTGGACTAATCATTTCTACTTGTTTACAAATTTCTTTCATTACTGCTCTTGTCGCGGGGTCTGCTTGATTACATAAACGTCTATGAGACATAAAAATAAGTTCCGTAGCATTTATATCCATTATATGAATTACTTCTGAATTCTGAGGCGCTTGCGTCCTGTCATAATTATCCTGTCTATCATTTCTTTGACTGGTGACAAAATGTTCTACTCCAAATTTATGTCTGACGAAATGAACCGACACATAATAAGGTAAAGTCAAACGGAAAGTAAACATTAATGTTCTAGCTGGGCTATGCTCACTTTTAAGCAATTTACGTTTCCACTCCTCTGTTGGTAAATTTATAGCTTTTTTACCAACTGTATTACAGGCTAATTGTTTCGCGCGCATCCAATCTTCTTCTGTTGGACAACGTAAAATTTCTACTTTAAAATCACAATTCATAAACATTATCACCTATATCTTTTGTATTGATTACCATTCCCTCTGGGAAATAATTAAACCCTCTCAATATTCCAATTAAAAAAGTTTCCACATTGTCTACTAAAACTGTTTCAATATTTCTATTGTCCGTTTCAAAAACTATTGGAGTAGGAATAGAATAGCCTAAAGTATTCGCTTTTTCCATAATATTATACTTAGCTTGTTTTGTTACAACTAAAATAGGAATTTGCTTTTGTGCTGAAATCTCAATAAGCTTTGTAGTTTTCCCAGTCCCGCGCTCGCCAAAAATTTTAATCATCATTATCCTCCAAATATTTTTTAATTTTATCGAAATCCAATTCTAGATTAACTCCAAAATTTTCAACATAACATTTCTCACATGGTGTTCCCTCATGCTTCGCGCAAAGAGTAAAATCCATACAAGTCCATTCCATATCAGAATAGAAAGTTTTTTCTTCGCCTTGTTCTATCAGAATGCCACCTTTGCCCCTTTGATATAATTCACAAGGACATTTAATATCATGTATACAAAAATCACAAAGAGCCATTTCACAATCGTTTGTTAAAAGTTTCTTAATAAATCGTTCGTAAATATCTTTTTCTTTAATCCAATCTAAATGTTCGCCATTCATAAGAATCCTCCCTTTATAGTAATTTAATATTCCAATGATTCAAGTATCATTTTATTATAATCAAATTCTAATATCGCTTTTGAATTATTCAAATAATCCATTTCTTTTTCGACTGATACTGATGAGATGTCGTCAAACATTAGAGCATATTCATTTTCTTCATTTGCTTTATTAAAATAAATAACTATTTTATTTACTGAATCCTTTTTAGGGTCTATCATTAATCTCAACTCATTTATATTTATATTATACCATACTTTTCTATTTTTGTCAAAAAAAAGAGCGACATAAGCCGCTCTTAAAGTGTCCGTAAGTTTCGGACTGTTACATTTGAATCTTTTTTCATTTCCTCTACCAAAGACTGTGTTTCCTCTGTGACTAAAGAACTTTCAATATAGATGTCGTCCGCGCCAAGACATTTATATCCATTACTTAATCCTAAAAAGGTTCTAATCTTAATATTCCTATCGTCTTTAGCAATGATAATTTCAATTCCGCCCTTTGGGAACTTCGTGTGCCCGTCGAAGCTATCTGGATAAATGGCGGGAAGTAGTTTGTCTACAAATTCATCATGTAAGTAGAAAACTAAAACTTTTCGTTCCATATGATAACCTCCTATAATTTTTAGTAGGAAGTTATGTATGTTCCTCTATTTTTAAGTTAGAAATATAATGTAATAGCTTTGCTCCAAAAGCGTTTCCTAGAGCCGCATAGAATAAAAATACTATGTCGTGTAAATTAATTCCATCAATAGAAAGATAAAAACTATCTGCTATTGAGTGATTAAATTTTGCTATAATAAAAGCACTAACAGCAAGAATGACTATAATTTCTCTTGACTTAGACTTCTGACTTAGGGTTACTGCTGTATACATCAAAATTCCACAAAAAATAGAAGAGAAGAAAACTTGAATAAAACTTTGGTTATTTTTATATTGAAGCGCAATTTGTAAAGAGTCTGTTATTGGACAAAGTTTAAAATACTGAGCTACCGTCCACGCTCCGACAATGTTAAAAATCAATATTAAACTTATATCTAATAGTCCCTTTTCTTCAATAGAATAAGCCCCTATCTTCCCGGTATAAAGATTGAAGTCTCCCAAAATTACTATCAATAGTCCAATAGCAAAAACAAAAGGTGCTACAGCGGGCATGGCATAAGAGGATATGATACCCGCCATTCCTATTGATAGTCCTGCTAAATAGCTTTTCGAGATTAGTTTCCCCATAAAACTACTTTCCCCTCTTTAAGAGATTTTTGAACGTCTATAATCCTTTGATTGGTTGAGCCACAATATGGGAGGCGCAAATCTTTTTTCTCTTGAATAAATTGTCCGTCAACAAGAACATCGAATTCTTTAAGAAGATAATACCAATGCTCATTTTTTATCAGTTCTTCAAAAGTATGTCCACTCCAAACCCAAAAACTAGAACAATCAGTATTTCTTTTTATTAATTGAATTAAATTAATGAGAACGTAATAATCTCCATCATTTTCTCTTTCAAAAGGCTCGCCGCCCAAAAGAGAAAATCCAGTAACATTCTCATTTTTCAAACTTTCAATTATATCTTGCTTAATTTCGCTTGAAAGAACTTCTCCATAATTATAGTCCCAAGTCACACTATTGAAACACCCCTTACAACGAAAGGGACATCCACTTAAAAATAGCGAAGTTCTGACACCAGGCCCATTCGCAATATCAAAATGTTTCACATTAGCAACATTCATAACATCATTCCATTCCTAGATGAACTACTCTATCTTTTATTTCCGCCATACGACCTTGATTCATTGCGTTTGTGCTAATATAGCCACACACGCGACGAGCTACATTCATTTTATTAAAATCTCTATTCCCACAATTTGGACATTCCCAAACTAATTTCCTATTTTCATCTTCAATCATTTGGATTTCGCCCTCAAAACCGCAAATCTGGCAATTATCAGATTTAGTATTCAATTCAGCATACATAATGTGCCCATAGATATACTTTATAACTTCTAGTACGGCAGGAATATTTTTTTGAAGATTGGGGACTTCAATATAGCTAATACATCCCCCAGGGCTTAATGGCTGAAGCTCAGATTCAATAGCTAGTTTACTAAAAGCATCAATAGGTTCGTCTACGTGAACATGATAGCTATTTGTAATATAGTTCTTATCTGACACACCTTCAATCAAACCGAATCTTTTTTGTAAACTTTTAGCAAATTTATAAGTAGTAGATTCAATAGGAGTTCCATAAAGAGAGTAGTCAATATTTTCTTCTTTTTTCCATTTGGAAGTATATTCATTTAATTTTTTAAGTATCTGTATACCTAATTCTTTTCCCTCTTTTTCTGTTAGCTTCTTCCCATTTAAACTATAAACACACTCCCAAAGACCGGCGTAACCAAGAGAAATAGTAGAGTATCCACCATGGAGTAATTCATCAATCTTTTCTCCAGACTTCAATCTAGCTATTGCTCCATTTTGCCAAAGGATTGGTGCTACATCTGAAACAGTTCCTTCCAATCTTTGATGGCGAGCTTGAAGCGCGCGATGGCATAACTCCAATCTTTCATCAAGAATAGACCAGAATTTATCTAAATCTTTATTCGCGCTTAATCCAACGTCAGGTAAGTTAATTGTTACAACACCTTGATTAAATCTGCCATAGTATTTTGGATTACCATTTTCATCTACATAAGGAGTAAGGAAAGAGCGACAGCCCATACACCCATAAACATTTCCATTGCCGTTCTTATCTACTTTATCTCTAAGCATTATCTTCTCAGAAATATAATCTGGAACCATTCTTTTGGCTGTACATTTAGCAGCTAGCTCTGTCAAATACCAAAATGGACTATTTTCTGTGATATTATCCTCTTCCAGAACATAAAGAAGTTTAGGGAAAGCAGGAGTAATCCATTCTCCTCTCGCATTCTTAACTCCTTGTATTCTTTGAAGCAAAGTCTCTTCAATAACAAGTGCTAAATCTTTTTTCTCTTGCTCATTCTTTGCTTCATTTAAATACATAAATTCACTAAGAAAAGGTGCTTGCCCATTAGTGGTCAAAAGAGTATTGATTTGGTATTGAATTGTCTGTACTCCACGCGCAACCTCTTTACGAACTCTTTTTTCTACTAATTCATCTATTAATTCCTCATGTTGTAAGTCTTGACTCTCTCCAACAGAATTAAGAATCTTATCCATTTCTTCTTCTACTTCTTGTCTTATCTTCTTTCTACTAACTTCAACAAAAGGTGCTAAGTGCGCTAAGGAGATGGTTTGTCCACCATACTGATTAGATGCTACTTGAGCAATAATTTGAGTAGCGATATTACAAGCGGTAGCAAAACTATGCGGAGTATCAATCCTTGTCTCACTAATCATAGTCCCATTTTGAAGCATATCTTTTAAATTAATCAAGCAACAGTTATAACTATGCTGAGCAAAATAGTCCATATCATGGAAATGAATAATACCTTCATCGTGAGCTTTAACAATTTCTTCAGAGAGAAGAATTCTTCTTGTTAAATCTTTGCTAACTTCTCCCGCCATATAGTCACGCTGAGTGCTCAATACTACTGGATTCTTATTAGAGTTTTCCTGTTTTAATTCCTCATTCTCTTGATTAATAAGAGATAAAATTGTTTCGTCTGTAGTATTGGATTTGCGAATTAATTCTCTATTATACCGATAACGAATATATTTTCGCGCGACCTCTACATAACCACCATCGACCAATTCTTCTTCTACAAAATCTTGAATTTCCTCTACTCCTATTGCCCTCCGAATTGATTTACAATCATCAATCACATCAGCTACAATTTCATCAAAATCCGTTTCAGAAATCTTATCAATCTCCTCAACTTCTCGATTCGCCTTTTGAATCGCAACTAAGATTTTGGAAGAATCGAAATCCACCTCTCTTCCATCCCTTTTAATTACCTTAACCATTTCGATTTCCTCCTATAAAATAAAGCTAAATCATAATAGATTTAGCTTTTAGTGGCGTGCCTAAGAAGATTTGAACTCCTACTAAAATATCCGTAGTATTTCGTGCTCTCCATTACACCATAGGCACATATTTAGTTACTATAAAGTAGTATCTTATAATAAAATACAATATTTTGTATTTCTAATTATATTATACCACAATTTTATTAAAAAGTCAAACTTGGAATAAAATGGAAAAATCCCATAGTCTAAAACTATGGGACTTCCAGAGGGAGGTGATGCCGAAATGAATGGTCTATAAAGACCTGGTGTTCTAGATGAGATTTGAACTCACACTGTATAGCTTCTAAGGCTACTATCTCTGCCAATTGGATTACTAGAACATAAACTAGACGCAATAAAGTGCCCTAACCATTAGGCGATATTCCAAATTTTTGGCTGGAATAATTGGATTTGAACCAATAAATACTTTCGTATTCGTTGCTGAATGCGTCTATGGTGCTTCGAGTGAGATTTGAACTCACACTACACAGGTTTTGAATCTGCTGTCTCTGCCGTTGGACTACCGAAGCAAGGGGGTAAGATAGACTAGTTAATAAAAGAAATAGAAAAAGGAGATAGCTATAACTTTACTAGTCTATCTGTTGGTACTCGCTGACGGGTTTGAACCGCCGACCTATTGGATGTAAGCCAATTGCTCTACCAGCTGAGCTAAGCGAGCATAAAGAAATTAAACTAAAGCCTAGGTGGATGGTCATGTTTCAGCCATACGCTTACGTTACTCCGTTCACAAGAATCCTCTTCCAGATTCTCAGGCGTAGGTTTTTTTACGCTAATTCAAGGGATTTCCACCGCAACCTACCTCACTTTACCTCGCCTACCTAGGCGGCCGATAGGACCTGAGCCGTTTCAGTTTAATTTCGTGGTGCCCCAGAGAGGACTTGAACCTCTGACTACGCGATTTCAATCAAAACAAAATTAGCTGTGAGAATCAATATACACGATTCGTTTGTTATTCGTGCTCTAACCAACTGAGCTACTGGGGTAAAATCAAGACACTTTTTCTAACGTATCAGTTCTCAAAACAGATGTTATATAAAATTGCTGGAAGTGTCTTATAAAATTATTCATTTATTAATTTTTCTATTTGTGTTTCTGCTAAATATGTATCAGCAAAAGTAATATCTTTTATTTGTCCGTTCTTTGGAGGAGCAAATCTCATTACTTTTTCACTTTTTCCAGCTTCCAAAACTGGAATAAGATAACATTTTTCTTCAATAAAAGTACAAAAATAATCTATTTCATTAGGTTTATAATTAACTGTTTTATTTCCCTGAGTATTTAAATAAGTGCTTTTACAATTAAATCTATAAACGCCATCTTCAGACTTTCTTGAAGTTTTAACTTGAACCTTGTATAATTTGTCAGCTATATCTAAGATGAAATCATATCTAGCATTATCTCCCCATGGGATACTAACATTATATCCAAGTCCATGTAAATAAGTTAAACATTGTAATTCAGTTTGTGCCCCTAAGTCTTTTGTAGATAAACTCATATTTTCTCCAAAATGTTAAATGATGGTACGCCCACGAGGAATCGAACCCCGAATCGCTGGATATAAGCCAGGTGCAACGATACCACATCACCTTGGGCGCATATTTAAAGAGACTTCATAGGCTTGCCCCGCTCTAGAAACGTGTTAAAACCTATAATGGGTAGCCCACTATTAGAGGGCGACTTGAGAGTTTAGTCTCTAACTCTTGTTCAGACAATTTAATTTAACCTTTTCTGGTGGGTCAGCCGAGAACCGAACTCGAACCTCATGCTTTTCAGGCATACGTGCAGACCAACTACACCACCGACCCACAAAGTAGTTCTTATTGAACTACAAAATAAACCAAGCTTTTTTCTGTTTGTCTTGTACCGATAACATTGATATTTCTAAGAAAATCAATTCTATCAAATACAATAGCTAATTCATCACTAGAAAGGATTTTCACTAAGTCTACAATTGTAAACTCTCCATCAATAGAAAGCAATATTTCATCTACTCTGTTCTCTAATTCACCATTCAATAGGCTCAAGTCCTTTCTCTATTAAGAATTTATTTGCTTGAGAAAAATGTCTACATCCAAAGAAACCTTTATTCGCGGAAAGAGGACTAGGGTGCGCGGCTTCTAATACTAAGTGATTGGAATTATCTAATAGATATTTCTTTTTCTTAGCGAAAGCTCCCCAAAGCATAAATACCTTTGGTCTATTATCGTCATTTAAAGCCTTAATTGTTCTATCAGTAAGAGTTTCCCACCAAAGTCCCTTATGAGAATTTGGTTGCCCTTCCCTTACTGTCAATGTCGCATTCAATAAAAATACGCCTTGGCGCGCCCAGCGAGTTAAATCACCGCTGTTTGGCTCTTGAATGCCCAAATCATCCTCAATTTCTTTATAAATGTTTCGTAATGATGGGGGAATTTTAACTCCCTCTTGAACCGAAAAAGACAATCCCATAGCTTGACCTTTCCCGTGATATGGGTCCTGACCTAATATAACTACCTTAACCTTGTCAAAAGGTGTTGTATTATATGACGCAAATACCATGTCTTCAGGTGGGAAAATATTGTATTTTTCAGAATCTTCTTTCACCTTATTTATCGTTCTAACCATGTAATCTTTTGATAATTCTTCTTTTAAAAAATCTTCCCAATTAAAGTCAGCCATAGTTAAACTCCAAATAACAAGATGCTTTCAATATATATTAAGCTTATATCATCAATAAATTGCTGTGAGCATCTTTGATTTATTTTCTATATTAATTATACCATAAATCTTATCCAAAGTCAAATAGAAAGGAGGGCAGTTTTTGGTCTTACCCAGGACAAGGACTTTAAAGTATAACACAATCGTAGAGTGGGTTAGATAAAGTTTTCATCATAGCTTCATAAGCATCCATACCAATAGACTCCAAGATAGACTTAAAAGTTGAGGTAGAAGAACCAGAAGCAAATTGCACATAAGGATTAGTTTTAGATGCTAAGAAAGTATCTCTACGTGCTTCAACATTCCACAAAATCAATTTAGGCATAGTATAGCCCTTTTGATGGAAACGAAGAGCCATTTCAGTTACGAAATCCAACCCATGGCCGCTATTATAGCAGTTAATCTGCATATCAGAAACTACAACCAAAGCTTTAGGCATATCTTCTTTAGATATATTATTCTTAATACAAGTATCAAGAATCTTATCAAAAGCAGCTTCTAGGTTAGTGTCATATCCCACACCAGTATTTAGAACTGATTTTACATTCTGACAAAGAGTATTCCCGTCTTGAACTTTAATGAAATTAGGCTGACGAGAAAACGTCATATAAAGTCCATGAAAATCCCCTTGATTATGTTCAGCAAAGTATAAGGCTAGACCAATAGAAGAAGCGATAGGTCTGGCATCGGCACAGTACATAGACCCGGAAACATCAGCCATTACGAGAACATTATTTTTCCCATCAATATAATTAGGCAAAGCTTTCCATTGAGCTTCAACAACTCTATCCTCCCTAGAACAAGAGTCCCAGCGAGAAGTCAAATATTTCTTTACTAGGTCATAAGGATAAAGAGTATCAGCGTTAATTTTTACTTCTCCCTTTTCCACACGGGAAAGAAACTTTTCAAAACGCTCAGAATCATGACGCTTGAATGCTTTACGATATTTAGCCATCGCGCGAGAGGGTACAGCAGAATATTCTACTTGTTTCCAATCTCCGCTAGACATAGCAACTTCAAGAACTCCTATGTATCTACGCATTTCAGCAAGAAGCTTACGGTATTCTTTCTCAGAAAGACCAAGATTATAGGCTGTCATAGCACCCAATTTTCTAGATTCCTTAGAAGAAGTATTTACAGATTTTAGCCATTTTGCCATAAGAGAAATAGATTTCTTCTCATTCATTCTTTCAATATCTTTATAAAGGGTAGCTTTAATAAAAGCCCACATATCCTTTTCGATAGGTGTGTCTATGAATGTATAAAGGTCATCCGCACGACCAAACTTCACCACATTCTCAAAATTTTTCACCATGGTTTCAGGATAATTCTGCGCAACCCAACGTAAACAGATACGTGCCGTATCTCTTTCTCCAAGTCCACCACGAATATTACGAGCATAAAATGCCATTTTAAGAGTAAGCAAAGCATCTTCGTTCCAAGAAGCTTTAAACTTTTCAACAATTTCATATTCACTTCTATTTCTTAGGGCACCAATGGTTCCATACATATCAAGAACTTTGGAACCAGTGGAAAAACGCGCATCTGCGCCATTTTCAGTTTTGGTTTTTACTCCGTTAAAATCAGCCTCATAAGAAACAGCATTAACAAACTTATTCATTACTCATTCTCCTTTTTCAAAATAGGTGTTAGAGAGAACCTAACAAGACACATAATATCTAACTACAGTCCAAAGTATAGTGATTCTATTAACTATATTGCTGAATGTGTCTTTTGGTGGAGCATAAGGGACTTGAACCCCTCACCTTTACATTGCAAGTGTAATGCTCTCCCAGATGAGCTAATGCCCCATAAAATGCTCTTATTTATCCTCGCGGCATGACGAGTTTGTTCCATGGATATATTATCTTGACTACGAGTATTATATTTGCTAAAGGACATCCTCGTTTCGCCTTACTGGTAGACGTAATGGGATTCGAACCCATACTGTACGGATTTTCGATGCTACTCTATGTCACCATAGCCGAGAAAATTTTTCTCGTTGTAGTCTGGACTATACCTTAACCATATCTTTCGACTTAGGTTCGCGCCGTCTAGTCTCTACACATTCCCATTTCTGGTTAGCTCGGTGGTTGTCTTTAAATAAAGAGTTTCCCCGAATTTGACGCGATTCACATAGAAAGTTTCCTATTCTAGTGCTCAAATTAGAAACTAATGTTATTTTTAACCATTAATTCTCTTGCTCTTGTATAATTTCCTGCCGATGGAGTTAAACCCATATGTAAAAGAGCTTGACGAATAGAAGTTGATAGCTTTAGTTCGTATACAAATTCCTCGTCAGTAATTTCTTTTTTAGGTTTATTACTTTTACGAAAATTTTGAGTATAAGAATGACAATTTGGACATAGTAATTTTAAATTACTTAAATCATTATTTGACTTATCTCCATCTATATGATGAACTTCTAAATTAATTGGTTGTCCTAGCCATTCTTCAATTCCGCAATTTTCGCATTTTCTACCCCTAAGATGAATTAATGGATTTAGAGTAGTTTTTCCAGATTTCTTTGAAGTCCCTTCTTTAAAAGAACTATAATCGTAATTTTCTTTATTCCATCCTTGACCTTTAAAATGAGAAGTATCAATATTAAGTTCTGTAAACATTGACTTTAAAGACTTTGCCGTTCCTCCAGAATTTGGAGAATAACCTAGCTTTCTTGCTACTTCTCTGACAGAAATAGATTCTGATACGATTTTTCTAATTTCTTCCTCAGAAAAACTCTTCCACTTTGCTTCTTTACTCATAAACATCACTCCTTTAAAGTTCTATTTATAAGTAGCGAATGGGCAAACTTACTCTAAAATTTTAGTCTCTTCGCCAAGTCCGTTGCCTCTGCCGTTGGGCTACACGTCCATATAGAGGAGATTTATTTCTAAATCTCCGAAGTTCTTTCCGAACTTTCTATAATTATTATATCAAAAAATTCGACGAAAGTCAATTATTTGTCTTTCAAAACCATGTAGATAAAACAATAGATAACGTATGAGGCCAAAAGGACAAGCAACAACGCACCCATTAAATATCCTCCATTGATAGTTGAACTGGTTCACTATTAGTTTTCTCCAAATGTACTGCAATTGGAGTATAAACATTTGCTCCATTTTGCTCATTAATCTGACATTCAATATTACTTACCAAATATTCGTCAGACTCATTTTTGAACAATTTATCTAGAATCCAGAAATCTCCTAGTATTTGGTCTACTCCATCAAAATGTGCTTCAGATAAAAAACCAACAACCTCATTATTATAAACAAGGGGAGAAAATTTAAATCTAGATGCAAAGTCTTCGTTCGCAACTGGAGCATTTTCAGACGTATCATTCTTATAAATAGGTATATTCTTAATTTCCATTATCTCACTCCATTCTAAACTCTTTAATATTAAAGACTTTTATTCGAGTTCCATCAATCTCTTCTTCAAAAGAATCATGCCAATGCCCGCAATACCACTTTTTTGCTCTTCCTTTTAATATATCAAATACTCTATCCAAAAAAACTTCTACTGTCTTTTCACTATTTTCTCTAACATAGAAATGTTTTTTTGCTATACTTAGAGGCATTGTATGAGTTACTACGTAATCAATAGTCATGTCTATTGGCAAATTTGCTATTTTATTAAAGATTTCGACACTTTCTCTGGCACTAATCCTTTCTTGTTCCCACCAAGAGACACCAGGCATCCTCCAAAGTTTATCTTGTGAATCCGCACCACCTATTGAGAGAAAAGTTTTTCCATCTATGGTATAAATTTCTCCCCTAATTAAAGCAAAAATATTAGGAGAAATTTTACGAGCGCGCCCTCCATAAATTTTTACCATTGGGCACTTATCTATCACATCGTAATTTTCGTGATTGCCTGGCACAAAAAGAATTTCCTTATCCTTATATTCTTTAGAAAATTTTCTAATAAACTTATTATACTTTATATCATTATATTTCCAAACAAAACCAAAATCACCAAGCTGGATTAATGTTTTACAATCAGACTCAAGGAAAGGTTTCATTGCCCCACGCTCGCCATGTACGTCGCCCATAAACATTAAACTCATTTCTCTCACATCCTTTCAATAATATTATTATACCATTATTTTTTAAAAAAGTCAATAAATTAAAAAAGAGGAGCATAAGCTCCTCTTAATCTACCCATTTCACAATAGAAACAGCATTGGCATATTTTAAAGCTCCCCACTTATTTGTCCCATCGCCTATTTTAATTAAATAAGACCCGTTAGAACAAATTTCTACTCCAATTTCACCCTTTTGTAAAATTGGGTTAGCTTTAATCCAGTTTGCGGTTGTATCTATTTTTTGATTAACTCTTGTATTAACGGTTTTTTTCGCCATTTATGACACCACCTCAAATATTCACGGTGGCACTTCCACAGTTAAGGATTAATAAATCACCAGAAGTTTGAATTAGGTCATTCACATTCCCAGAAGTAGCAATATCAGCTAAATCAGAAGCATTTGCTTTCCCATTTATTTTAGAAGCTAAAGCAGTTTCTAAATCTGCTTCTGCTACTTTATTTTTTGAAGCAAGGGTGCCAGTTGGAACTGCAATGTCTACTCCTTTTGAAGTTATTGATTGAACCTGTCCATTTACCTTAATTGATTCAATTATGTTTACTTGTGCTCCAGCAGCAATTCTAGTTAATTTATTCTTCTCGGCCGTAGTATAGTCATTAGTAGAAAGACCTTTTCCTTCAACTTTATCTACTTTATTGCCAAGAGCACTAACTGTCGCGTATGTGGTGGACGCACTTGTTTTTGTAAGAATATCATTATATCCAGGAGCTTCGGTTTTCTTTATATAATTTGTAGCAGTTTCAGTCGCCATAGAACCTAAATCTGCCGTATTTGCTTTTTTATCTAAGTCTGTAGTTAAGTTAGCAATTTTAGACTGTGCAATTGCAGCATTACTGGCAATATCAGCGTTGACAATTGAACCTTTTACGGCGTAAATAGATTCGTCACCTAATTCATGCCAAGTCTCTCCATCAAAAACATATTCTTTATTGCCAACAAGGATAACATCACCAGAAGAATATCCTGCTGAATTCTCTGGAACAGACTCTTTTACACCTTCAAAGTGCATTGCCCCACTTAAATCACCAACGGCCGCACTGACATCTGCCATAGTTGCAGCTTTATTTGTGGATGCATCATAAGCACTATTAAATACTAAAGTATCCTGCTTCCCAGCAAGAGAGGTTGTAAGACCATTTACTTTAGATTGACTAATTGTTGGTATATCAGCCTCTACTAATGCCCGTCTGCTTACTGTAATAATACCATCGGTTTCTGAAACTGCTGAAACTACTTGCCCACTTACAGGCGCATCAGCTTTATCTAATTTTCCAATAGCAGTTTCAATTTTATTATCTACCGAACCTCCGCTTCCTACTGCCGATTCCAAAGCATCTACTCTAGAATCCATAGCAGTATTTAAACTGTCAGCATACTTTTTAGCACCTTTAATTGTATCAGAAGCAGATGTATCCTCATCTGTTCCAATTAATTCGGTCTTTAAAGAACTAATAGCAGCTGCTATCTGCGCGGCAACGGAAGTTTCTCCAACAAGCCCTTCTAAGGCAGTTATTCTATCATCAAGTGCGGTATCATCATACTTAGGAATAACAATTGAACCGCCGACTACATCCGTCCAATCTCCGTCAAGTTCTTTTGACTGGAGCTTATAGTTATATTCGTTGACTTTTACAATTTTATAAGTAGTATTTGTATCTTTTATTTTTGAGCTAATGTAAGAATCCAAATTCTTAATTTCAGTAGCTTGATATTCTGGTTTAGACTGTGCTTTTGCCCAATCATATACATCAGCCGCATATCCAGCTGTGAAATCAAGAGTATTGAAAGTTTTTACTCCATTTCCAACTTTGAATAGAATAGCCGGTTCTTTTGTCGATGCTCCAGTAGAAGCTGGAACTTCAACTATACAAAGTTCTCCTTTTAATGGAGTGGGGTTATTATCTGTCCAATTTTGAAAGGTGTCGTATTTTAATTGGAGTCTTGTATTAAAAGTTGTTGTGGCCATCTTATTCCTCCTATTAGATTACACTTGTTCCACCATTGATAATAAGGATTTCATTTTCTAATTGCTTTATTTTTGAAAGCGTGATATTATTAACTTCCATTGAACCGTCAGATTTGATTGAAATACCATTATCTTCAGAAGAGCCTTTTACCAAGCCGAGAGCTAAAGCCGTAGCGGTTGGAAGGGATACGGCCTTTTCTGAAATTTGCAATGGTTCTTCTCCAATTTTGATAACTTCAATTAAATTAGCCTGCGCGCCCGTCTCAATGCCATCTAATTTACCTTTTAATTCATCGGTAAAATCATTGGCTGATAACCCTTTTCCTAATTCAACAGACACCTTATTATCTAATGCTTCTGAAAGTCCAGTAACTTTAGACTGAGCAATAGCAGTAATAGAAAGTTCTCTTTGGTCGGAGATAGAAAATTCCTCTGTAACAGAGTCAATGACATTCTTTTCTGCTTCTGCTTCTATTCCTTGTAATTTAGTAACTTCTGCTGAAGTAATAAGTCTAGAACCTTCTTCCTTATCAACTTTTTTATCTAGTTCGGTTCCAAGTTTAGTTTCTGTTACATATTGGGTTAAATCAACATCTGTATTGCCTAAAATCTCCCATTCCCCATTAATGACCATATATTCGTCATATGTATTCTGCCCTGAACCAGAGGTCTTTGGAACCATATATATTGTGTTCGCGTCTGCCTCTGCTACTTCTGGAAGAGATTCGACAATTTGTCTTTTTAAATGACTTGCTCCAGCGATAGCTGAAGAAATAGCTGAATCTGTTTCGGCTTTTGTATAAACATTTTTAATGTTACCTTGGAGGGTGGTTACATCACTTCTTAAAGCAGCTACCTCAGTTGCTAATCCCTCAACAGTAGAAGTATCTGGCTTTACCCACTGTAATTTTCCCTCTGCACTTTTAACAAGCTGCGCGCCAGCTACTGCATCGGCAAATCCTAAAAGATTTAATGCTCCTCCGCTATCTAAAGCAAATTGATTCGCATCAATTTTAATTTCTCCGCCAACTTTAGATAAAGTTTTATTTGGTTGAATAATATATAATGTTGCAACATTATCTTCTACAACACAGATATTTTCACCGTAGTAATATGTTGTAGTTGAGTCACCCGCTGGCATAGCAGTTGCAGCTGCCGCAACTGCGCTCTCATAACTCTCAAAATAGCTTCTTGCATCAAGAGGGAAGGCACTTGTAGGATTAAAGCTAACTGAGAAATTTAATTTACCAAAATCCAAAGACATACTCTTTTTCCCTCCTCTTAAATTGTTACACTAAAATTATTTTGAGTATCGTTAGCATTAGCAAAGTCTAAAGTAAAGACTTTATAATCAATAGGATTTGCACCTGCTGCGTCAGTTACTGATTTTGTGGTTTTTGTAAAGCTACCTTTTATCTCTGCATTCATTCCATTTACGTCCGTAATAGAAGTTACATCTCTTAATGTCGCAGGATATGCAATTACAACTCTCAAAGCTCCAACTGGAATGGATACAGTAAATTTCGCGCCATTAGCTAAAGCTTTATTAGATTTATTTTGCAATCCTCTAATAACGGAAGAATCTGGTTCGGTTTTTTCTTCAAGAGTCCCATAAAAAGAATTCCTATATCCAGTGATAGTGCCAGAAGCTCCTGTTTTTGAACCCTTTTTAATTTGTCCAGATGGATAAGGGTTACCAGTGTTCGTGTTTGGAATAGCTCCATCCTCATATTGAGCTACCGCAGTAATTTTATAATTCGTTCCATCCCCTACTGTAATTTCTGGAAAACTACCAGTATTCGTAACAGCATTATTTGAATCTGTATCAGAAACTGCCCATGAAGTAGCGACAATACCAGTAGCTGGACCATAGGAATAAGAACCAGCATTTAAAGTAGCTGTATAAGAAGGAGTTACTTTGGTTCCTACCTCATAAGCTTTAGCCTGTGGTAGTGATACAGAAACGGATGGTTGTGTGATAGAAGGGTTTTTTTCTTCTACAAAAATTGTATCAAAAACCTGTTTTAAATTTTTTCCCTTTGCTGAAATTGTAGCTTGTCCGTTTGATAAAGTTATATTACCAATAGCAGAAGTTGTTAATAAATCCTTATCGAAGTATACGTTCTCAGCATTGTAATTCCCGTCTAACGCTTTCCAAGTAGCGTCGTAATAATAAACAGTATACTCATACTTATCATTATAGATAAGTTTTTTTACTACTCCAATATCTCCTTTTACTAATTCATTTTCACCAACAACTCTTGTTAAGGCTTGTATATCACTTTCTCCCTCTTGAAGCTCCGCCTCATAGAAATTAGTCTTAGATGCAGAACCAGGGGCAAAAGGCTCTAATTGTCCCCAGGTCTTAACTCCATCACCAACTTTCATTGTTACAGAACCATCTTCATGGAATTCAAAACCTGTTTCACCTTTTAGAAGAACGGTGTTTTTATTGGCAGTCCAGTTAGCAGTAGTGTCATTTCTTAAAACTATTCTACCATTAAATTCAACCATTTGCCTTCCCTCCATTCATTAAAATTTCAGATTGGGTATAATCAATAGTTAATGGATAGTATTTTATCTCAATATCATCCCATCTATAACTAAGATTTTCCTTATCTGCTATATACAAAAAATTTACATTTCCAACAGTCGGAAATTCGTAATGTGTATTACGGTGTATAATTTTTGCTTCTGACGTGCCAACAGCTATATCCTCTATTTGCTTTAGCGCATTTGCTGCCATACCTCTCGCAAGTATATCAGCCGGCATTTAATTCACCCCCACTATTGTTATAGGGGTTGATTCTAAACTTTTCGTAATTTCTATTTTTGCCAAACCATTGATATCGAAAGTATAGAGTCCTTTCTTGGTAATGGGTTTTGTAATAATCAACCCGTTGTCATTAACTGCTGTCAAAGGTTCAAAATTCTCTCTGTCTATTGACCCTTTAACTTCCACAGTATCGTCTTCACCAACCTGAACCTTTAATACATCTGTATCTCTTACAGAAAATACTTCTGATAATTTAACTACTTTATACTCAAAGTTTACCATTACATCACCACCTTCGTTATTCAATTTTAAAGTAAAATCGTTTTTTTTTTCATAAAAAAAATAGAGAAAGGATATACCTTTCTCTACAAATTAAAAATATTAATTTCTATGGCACCTGCTAGAAGATTTTAACTCCTACCACCGGGTTTGGAAGCCGGGATGCTCACATTACACCAAGCAGGTTGGCGCGCCTTCTTGGACTTGAACCAAGACACCGTATTTCTACGATTACTACTCGTTTTCTAGACAAGCTCCTTACCATTAGGATTAAAGACGCATGTGATTGGACATGAGATGGAGACTAGAGTTTCCTCGTTTAATTCTGACTAACCCTTATTATCTATCTAGTTAAATAATAAGAAAAAAATCCAGACTTCTCATTAACGATACCAACATACCGCCGGTTTATAGCTTTATTCCCGGAAACTTTTGGCGCGCCCTCTCAGACTCGAACTGAGACACCATATTCCTATGATTACTATTGGTTTTCAAGGCCAATCCCTTACCAATTAGGGTTAAGGACGCATATAAAGGTAGAGTTTACTCTACCACGAAGGAGGCAAATGCATCATATACCGACGCATTCTCATCTTTTGAATAAAGGAATGTATCCTTCCACTCAAGAGAGTAAAGCATACCAAGCATTGATTGCGCACTGACTTCATGTCCTTCGCTATCTGCTACTCGAAGAGAGTCTTTTGGAAACTGCTGCGCGAGTTGAATAAAAGTTTGAACATCTGTCATTGTCTCAAGACCAATTTTGTAACGCTTCATAAAAATCTCCTTTCTGTATATGGTTGTCCCCAAGAGATTCGAACTCCTATCTTCTGGGTCAGAGCCAGATATGCTACCATTGCACTATGGGACATTAGTGGTTCTGGTGGAAGGGGTCGAACCTTCATACCGTTCAAGACGGATTACGACAGATTCAAAGTCTGTTTTCTGTACCACTCGAATACACCAGAGCATATATTGGAGCCTTCGGACAGAATCGAACTGTCAACAGAGGATTACTAAACCACCGTTTTACCGTTGAACTACGAAGGCATGGTGAGATTTTATAGAAAATCTCGAAACTGCATACTCCTAACCACGAATATGCGCAGGTCTATTCGCATATGCCTGGGCAATAGAAACCCTACTGGAGCAATAGAGCAGAATTGAACTGCTAATTGATGCTTGGCAAGCATCTGTTTTACCATTAAACTACTACTGCATATAGAGAAATTTATTCTCTATTTGTTATGATAAAATTTTAACCAAATGCGATAGCATTGCTTTTCATCTGGTTCTTCAATGACACGGTCAGGGAAATTTATTTTTAACCAGCGATAATTCTTCCATTCACTTTCCATAAACTCCTCAAAAGTTATTATCCATCCATAATCACAAATATCCCACGTTTCATAAAGCTTTTTATATTCTCCTTGTTGGACAATTAATTCTAAATTATTTTTTAACTTTTGACGTACTTTATGATTTGCGATTCGCTTCTTTTCCTTGCCTTTTTTATCGCCGCTCCATGGAGTTTTCTTATAAGAACGACTCATTTTCTAACCTCCTTTTATAGAAACTTAGAAAACGTTCATACAATAAGACATAGGATACCTCCACATTTATTTGTTTGGTGGGCTAGGTGGGATTTGAACCCACAAAAGACCTTGGTCCTTAGCCAAGCGCATATGCCATTCTGCTACAAGCCCATGGTGGAAAGTGGATTTTTAACGTCGCCGCTCCCCGTTACCGACGTGGGGGTAAAGACGAGAATTGAACTCGTGTCTCTTGAGTCACAGTCAAGTATGCTTACCATCTACACCACTAAACCCATATGGTCGGAACGGGGAGACTCGAACTCCCAGCTACGATACCCCAAATATCGCCGTCTTCCATTGACTTACGTCCCGATAAAGAGAGACTTATGCCTCTCCGTATTCCCTCCAATGATTAGAAAAATAAGAGCCGCAATTCTCTTTAACCCCAGTAATGGGATTGGTGAAAATTACATCACGATTCATATGAGGGACTCCTTCCCTCTCCATTTTCTGTTTAGCGCGCTTACGCATAAACTTGCGATTATTGATAGGAATTGCCACCCTAGTGTCTACTTTACCTCTCTTTGTCAATGTAATGTTATTCATAAAATTCCCCTTTCAATTTTTCTATATCTATTATACTATATTTTTATCTAAAAGTCAAAAATTTGGAGCACGCCGTGGGAGTCGAACCCACTTTAAATAACAGTTTTGCAGACTGCTCCTTAACCGTCCGGGCCGACGTGCATAAAGAGGATTGTAAATCCTCTAATAGTAATGGTGCGCCATGGGGGACTCGAACCCTAATCCAATCTCACGCTTAGAAGGCGCGTGCATTCTCCTATTATGCTAATGGCGCATAAAGGGGGTATTAACCCCTATTAAGAAAAAATACTCTCAATAAAATCATTAAATTCTTTCATGTCTTTATCTACCTCAACACGAGTAGAAGAATTTTTATTGATTACATCTTTAACTTTCGCGCGGAAATCATCATCATCTTTACATTTATGACAATCGCAATCAATATGATTTAGATTATTTAGCGCCTCTTGAAGATTTTTCTCAATCTCCTTCCAATTATCTGTATTGAAAGAACCAAAAATCATCTTGGCAGCATTGTCATCATAATCCTTAATTTTATCTTCTACCCAATGAGCCATAGCAGAGCTAATCACTTCTTCGGAGTATGCTTCCGCTAAATATGTAAGTTCATCATAAAAGTCATCAAAAACTTCCATAATTTCATCTTCTGTATTTTTAAGACACTCCTTTTCATGGGAAATCATTTTTTCTTTATCTTCGCAGAGAAAGCCACAGTATTCACACTTATAAATAGATTTCATAAAATTTACCTCTTTCTTTATTTTCTATATTAATTATAGCATAATTTTACCAAAAAGTCAATTATTAGACTCGATAAATTCAAAAGAAATAGAATATGTTTTATTTTCTAATTCATTGAATTTTGCTATATTTATATTCTCTTCGGTAGTAATCTCATTAAGTTGTTCGGATTTAGCTCTTGCTCTATAAAACAAAAACAAAGCATCCGATAGAGTGCCTTCAAAATCTTCTGGTAATTTAAAATAAGCATCTGTTATATGTAGAACCTTTCCCATCGAGCTACCTCCTTTCAACTTACTATAAATATTATATCACATTTTTATTCAAAAGTCAAAAAGCGTTATAGTCAATTTTCATTCTTAAATTAAATTTTACATTTTTAATAATTGAATTTCCAACTAATGACCCTATCTGAAGCAGAGGGTCTGGATAACGTTTTCCTTGCCAATTTCCTTTTTCATTTTTCTTTAGTTGCCTAATCACTCTATACTTTTGTTCACGCATAACATTGGGATTATATGATGTTGACCCAGTAAAATATATATTGGTAGATACCGTTCCCAAATCATCTCTTACAGCAGTTAAAATTTTAGATACAGGTATCAATTTTTTATTCAGAACCATAAAGGCTACTGGGTCAGTATTTTGGCCATCTTTTGAATAAGCATCCAAAAGTTTTTCTCCTATCCAATAAATAGTTGAGTATTTCAAAAAATCGGTAATAAAAGTATATTGAGAAAATATATTTTTATCTTTCTTTGTAATATTTTGCCCACCCTTTTCTTGTCTTGCCGCGATATTTGAATATCCTCCAGATGTACTAAAAGCATATAAGTTAACAAACATATAAGAAAAGTATGCTAATATGTCCCAATTATAATTATTTTCTTCTAAAATTGATTGCAAATCAAAATTTTGTTGACTTGTTATTTCTGAAAAATCTTGTATAAATGTTTCTTGCAAAGATTTTCCACTGTGTAGCGACAAATTATAAGCACCAGTTTCTTCTGTCCTATAATTTTTTACAGATAGTCCTATTGAATTTATTGAAATATCTGATTTTCCTTGCGGTGCAACAACTTCTATATGGGGAGAATTAAATCCTTTTTTAAACAACTCTGTGACGATTTTATTCTCATTCACAGAAGACATTGCTACACTATCTATCAGCGTGGCGAATTCGCCAACTGCTCCTTGATAATTTGAAAGATTAGAAAAGTATGCTAACGGAGTTTTCTTTAATGTCTCTAAGTAAATGTCTTCTCTTTCTTTTACTTTAATTACATTATTAACTTTAAATCCGTCAAATAGAGGACCGTAAAGTTTGTCATAATCTTTTTTAAGATTACTCATCTTTTCATTAAATAACGATTGTAATTCGCTATTAAATTTCTCTCCACTTATAGCTTGCTTATTATCTTTCCCGTCATATGTAGAGCCTTCTTTAATTGCTTTATCTATAAGCTCGTCTATTAAATTGCGTAAATTTAAATCATCCCAAACTTTTTCTCCGAAAGCAGAAAGCGACAACGATTCGGTTAATTCTTCTGGGTTATCTACACCTCTAAGCGCATAAATTTTATTTTCTCTTGAAATAGATTTTGCTATTTCTTCATTAAATTTATCTTCCATTCTTTTTCTAAGTTCTGTCGTTGGAAGAGCTTTTTCTTGTTGTTTTGCAATTTTTTCAAAGTTATATATACCAGTATGGACATAATTATTTTTCATTAGTCGTTCTGTTGGATATGCAGATTCTATAACCTCAACATTTCCAGCTTCTTCTCTTATTCTTTTTTCAGAATAATATCTAGCTCTCATTTTATCGCCTCCAATAGAACTGTAATAAGAAAGCAAGAGTAATCAATACTCTTGCTCCTCAATGCATCTTATTTCTTTAAAGCATTCCCTGCAAAGTCCTTGATTTTTAATCTTATACCAAACCTCTTCACTTCCACAAATTGCACATTTTGAAGACTGTCTAGACAAAATAATCTTTCCATCATCGACATCCAAATTTAATTCTTCTCCAACTTGTATCCCAAGGTCACGTCTAACTTCCGCAGGTAAAATAATTCTTCCTAAATTATCAACTTTCTTTTTCATTTTACAATCCTTAAATAGTTTACTTTCCTTTCTTCGGCTTCTTCCCTCCAGAAGATTTTGTCCCTGTTCCACATTTCGCCATTCTAATCACCCCAATTGTAAATCCCGGAATATAGAGATTCATAAAATTCTATTAATCCAATGTCTGGAATAAGAGGCCCATAATGGGGCTTTACCTTTTTATCCCAATATCGGATTTTTAAACGACGAAGAAAATTATTATCCTTCAAATAACTATTTAAATTTGTTAGTTTCAAATAGTTTTTGACTTCTTTTAAATAGGTATCCACCATTTCTGGCCTATAATTTTCCAAATCAATAAATTGCCAATAAATATTAAGACAAGTTGTAAGTAATTCATCTGTGAGTTCTTCTGATTCTCCAAACTCTTTAAATAAATAATTATATACAAACTCTCGGCCAGCAATGTATTCTGTTAAAAAATTACCATAATAATCTTCATCCGCGCGAGTCATAGATTCTCTGTTATTTATCCATACATAAGAAATAAAATCTAACTGTTTAATATTTTTTGCTTTTTAAAAGCAATAGAACAAAAGGCCGAATCCTCATTGGCTCTAATTTCCGGGAATTTAATTTTGTTTACATCAAGAAAATTTCTATTAAATACTTTCCCATGTAGCCAGGTTGTATTATCTAACTTCATTGAAATTAGAGTGGAAAAAGTTTGTTGTTGGAATCTAGTAATAAAAATGTCTGGTTGATTCAATTGTATTTTCTTGTTTATAGTTTCAATAGCAATGGGACTTGATAGCGCATCGTCCGAATCTAAAAACATAATCCAATCACAAAATGAATTTTCAAGTCCAACGTTCCTAGCCGCGCCAGGTCCTAAATTTACATCACTACATAAATAATTTATATTAAGGGAAGAAAATTTAGGAAAAATACATTCATAAAGAAAAGTTTCAGTAGAATTTTTAACCATTAATTCATTTCTGCTATCCCAATGCTCAATAAGTTCGTCAGAACAATCATCTACAATTGTTACAATTACTTTTCTATAAGCTGTTTGCATTGCTATTGAATGTAATGCTCTTTCTATCGTAGCACTAGCATTATAATAAGGAATAATAATATTTATCAATATTTATCACACCTTCCTGCTACAACCAAACAACTATAACAAACGATTGTAAAAACAACGCCAAGCAAAATAATTAATTTAATCATAAGCTCCACCTTTCTAAAATGGCGCGGTAGACAGGACTTGAACCTGCACGCCGATTTTACTCGACTACTGATTGTTTAGCAAACAACTGCCTTACCATTAGGCTTACTACCGCATAAAATGGAGAGGATACTTCCCCTCCTAAAGATGGACCAGGGTCTCGCGACCAGCCCTTTAGAACGATAAGTTAGAATCTTTTATAGAGCAACTCAATCTCCAAAGACTCTTTCAAATTATGTAGTTTACCACAAAAACATAAAAATGAGTTTGCACTCAAAACCAATTCCTATCGTTCTATAATTATTATAGCATAATTTGGTAAAAAAGTCAAAGAAATGAGTTATTCTCCAAAAGAGCGGACCCAATCATAAATATTATCTACTCTATTATTAACTTCTGTTATATCTTTTGAATAATCTGGTAGATTTTGAATCTCGATACTCAAAGCATCTAATTGACTTCCAAAAGTTTCTACGACCTTACTTAAATTATTAACGATTTCTTCTAAGCCGTCAATACGTTCTACTGCCCCGTTGAACTCCTCGCGAGAAACCTCTGGCTCTGGCTCTGGTTCAGGAGTTGGCTCTGGGTCTGGCGTTGGTTCTGGTTCAACAGGCGTATCAATTATTTCACATCTTCCATCTGGTAAATTATATACCGCATAATAAGAATTACCATTTGTATATTTAAATTGACACCAATAGAATCCTTCGTCGTGTGCTTCTGTATCAATTGTTACTAAAGGATATACTCCAACTGGAATATAACTACTGTCTCCAAATTTCACAACGTCGCTTGTATTACGAGATAAGAAGGCTTGATTTTTATTTGCGGTAATAATCTTTAAAGATTTATTCTCTACTGGAACATCAATAGTCGCATCTACTATTTCGCATCTACCGTCTGGAAGATTATACACGGCATAACAAGAGCGCCCGTCTGGTAGCCTAATCTCACACCAGTAAAAACCTTGTTCGCCAACAGTATTTTCTTTACTAAGAATTTTATAATCTCCAATAGGAAGATAGCTCGAATCATTTATCTTAATTACATCATCTACGTTTTTTGAACCAAAACCTTGGCATTTGTTTTCAATCTTTACTCTGTATCTTAAAGCAGATAAATTCTCCACATCTCCACCTCCTGTGGAACCGCCACTAATTAAAGCTGGATAATCTTTGTAAGCAATATTCATATCTACATTTCCACTAATTCCTGGGACAGTCCCCTTTGAGCTATATTGCCATATACCATAGCTACCTTTATATCCAACGTAACCGCGATAATCTGCTATCCATGTATCAAAAGAAGATAAATTAGACATTTCCAAATAGCTATTGGCAAAGTTTGTATAAGTATAAATCATAGCATAATATCCAGCATTTTGAATCACGTCTAAGAAAGTTTTACAAATTGCCGTATTATTTGTTTTACCCAAACTAGAGTAAGTCTTACTATCTTCAAAATCAAAAGCAACAGGCATTGTTAATTTATAAGGTTTTATTTTTTCTAAAACCGCTCGCGCGCATACCTCAGCCGCAGAAGTAGTTTTTGCGTATGAATATACATATACACCTACATTTAACCCAGCAGCAATAGCATTAGCCATATTAGTTTCATAATATGGGTCATATCCTTCATTTATCGTTCCATCATAATTACAATATCCTACTCTGATAAAAGCAAAATTATAGCCAGCATTTTTCACTTGGCTCCAATCTATTCTACCTTGATATTTAGATACATCAATTCCTCTAAACTCTTGATTTGGAGTAGTATTATTAGAACTTCCATAAATCCCAGTGCTATTGGAGCAACCAGCATAGTGAGTTGGGTCTAATCCTTTTCCACTACGTGTCGCGCGAACCTCTAAATGGCAATGTTTAATTGGAGGATTAGCAAGTGAAGCATTGCCACTGTTGCCCATAATAGCAATTGAGTCTCCTGTTTTTACTTTTTGTCCTACTTTTACTAAATTCCTTTCGTTGTGGCAGAAGTAGAGAAAATTAACCGCGTCTGGGGTTTGATTAGTATCTAGCTGAACGCATACATACCAACCCCACTCCCAAGTTAAATCTCCACTACTTTTGTCTACTTTACGAGAGGAAACTACAGTTCCGCTAATAGACTTGCCATCATAGTCTGGCATAAGAATAGTTGTGCTATCTAATCCTACTAAGTCTATGCCTCCATGCCAAGTTTTCCCATTCCCTCTTGTGTAACCATAGCAACTATAATAAAATGGGACTTGAGTTCTTCCTGTATAAATAGACATATTTTTCTCCTATATTTGTATTAGCTACCTCTTTGTTTAGAAGCAACTTCATCTATTTCTCCACTATCTATTGGGTTTGTATTTATTTTTAACTGCAAAGCTTCAACACACTTTTGAATAAATTTATAGCCATACACACCGTAAGCACCAGTAATAATTGCTGACACGGCCTGTGCCATAGTCATCGTTTGCCCGTTTACCATTCCTATTGAAATATCTGGAACCATCATCCCAGCCACATAGCCAGCAATAAGACCTAGAAGGATTCCTGTTGCTTTAATAATGCCTTTCTTACTTTTTTCTTTATCAAAAGTTCCTTCAGCTATCGCATTGAAACCACCAATTAGATTATTTGATAGGACAAGTAAAATAAGTCCCCCTAAAGTGAGGATAAAAGGAAGAATTGTTGACCAATCCATATAAACTACCTCCTATATTACGATACTTACGCTTGTTTACTCATTTGTTCTAGAATTTCTTTCATTCTTCTTACATCTGCTTCTTGATATGTCAATTGTTCAAGATTTGCTACTAGACGGTATTCTTCTACTGGTTCTCCTGTCGTAACAACAGTAGTGTCATATCTACTTACTCCAATAGAAAAAGGTTCGTTATATCCTTCATAAGTGATATTGCTATCTGTCTTTGTATTGATAATTGAGATTTTCTTTGTTAGGTCTTTATCTGAAAATAAAGCGATAAATTCCGCGTCAGTCATGGCATCAAGAGGCATATGAATCTCCATTCTGTTTCTAGAATTTGATGAATAACTAGGATAGACCGCGGTTTCTGGGAGAACCTCATATTCTGTTCCATTTGAAAGTTTAATTTTAACCATTATAATTTCCTCCTTATTTGGTACACCAACATTTATTTAATACAAGATGAATTGTAGCTTGAACTGTAGAACTTGCTCTGCCGAATATGCCTACGGCCCAACTGTTTTGAAAACCTGACACATCTAATGTAAGTGTAAATCTTTTTGATACTGAGCCATTGCCCCATCCTTGCCCATTTGGGTCAGTGTGATAAGTATTGATTGAGTTATCCCATCCAATGCCAGTAACGTTTGGCCATCCGCCATTTATACCATATGTATCAAAGTTACCGATTCCAACCATTCCAGTAGAATATGGTTCAACCCAATAGACAGAATAATCAAAATATATTTTATTCCAAGGAGTAAGATTTACAACTGCATATACAGCACTATCATTACCAACATTGCCAGATACCGGACGCTGAATTACACTTGGCGGCGCGGTTCCAGTTTCACTAAGAACACTTCCTCTTCTATTCCAAGTATAACCGGGATATATAGATTCATCTTTTTGCCAAACGAGATTATTGTTATAGTATACGGCCTTACATGATTGGTTATTTATATAAACATTTGAAGAAGAGGGGATATTTGTATTATTGTAATATAATGCCATTAATATCCACCTCTTTCAAAAGAAGATTGTAAATTTAGGGGGGGGGCGTCAATTGTATAAAATTTCATCACCATAATATCTCCTTATGATAAGACTACTGAATTAATGTGGCACCAGTTAGCAGCGACAGTAGAACCGGAATATAGATAAATAAATATATATTTATTACCAGTAACACTTGACACATCTAAAGACTTTGAACCAATAGGACTCCAACTCACGATGCTGTTATTCTCCCAAGCCTTTACTTGATTATTTCCATAAAGATTTACCATCCCGCTAGATACACCAAATCTAAACTGTGCATAAGAACAACTACCATCATTAACATTTATCGTTAATGTATTCCATGGGGTAAAATCAGTATATAACAAACATTGAGCACTAGAGCCGTTATATCCTCCGTTTAAGACGAGAACAGCGTCTGTTTGTCTTGATTCCGCGCCATAGCCACTTCCACCATCAGTTAAATTTGTATAATGTTCCCATGTTCTTCCTGGGAAACCACCGAAAGTTCTTTTCCAAACTAAATTATTATTGAAGAAAACTTGATTTGATGCCTGGCTATTTAGATATACATTTTGAGTTGTTGATACTTGCACATTATTGTAGAATAAAGCCAATATATATCACCCCTCAATTAAACATTTATATACAAGTTCCCATTATATGAAGAATTACTTGAATCAACTACTTTATTTGTTCCTTCATTTTGGTATATAACTCCATCTATTTTCATAGATACCTTACCGCTAGACGGATTATTATTTCTAAAACTTATCGCTCCACCACCAGCAGTTGCCCAACCTGTAATAAAAGTCCCGGTTTGATTGCCCCAACCGTCTCCAGTAGATGCCTGTTCTCCACTAAAGCCATTTGGATAACTCATTCTAGTCGCAAATGGAACTGTTAAAGTGGCTAGGACCGCTCCGCTTTTAGCTTTTAATCTGATAGTATTACCACTAGCATCAATAGCAGCACCATAAGAAGTCGTTATCGTGTTTCCAGAAGCGTCTTTAGTGGCTGTTTCTGCACTGTCTGCCGCCGAAGCATTTACCGCATTTCCAGCTAAATCACATGTTTCAGCAAATTTAACTTGACTAACAGCTTTATTAGTTTTGTCCCCAGCATATAAAGTTCCATCATTCGCAATCGCTATCTCCCCATAATTAAGAGAGGTTGGAGCCGCTGGAGAAGCAGTAGTGCTTTGCTGTCGTTTATTTTTAATTGACATAAGTTATTTCCTCCTTGTAAGGAGGAAACTCCTCCTTACGAATAGCTAATATATAGATTGCCGTTATAACTCATACTAATATTTGATGCTCTAGCAGAATCAGCTCGGTCGGCATGAAAACAAGCATAATACTTTCTTACTCCGCCATAGTTACCTGTTCCACTATAATTTAAAAACCAAGAGTGTGGGTCACTAGCGTGTATAGAAATAGTCATTCCTTTAATATTACCTGTTACGCCAGTAGCATTTGTAGCGTTAGTAGCATTCGTTGCCGTTGTAGCAGTAGTGGCTGAATTAGCTGAATTAGCTGTACCAGCAGAAACAGCATAACTAACTCTGCTAACTGCTTCATTAGAACTGTTCCCTACATAAATAGTTCCATCTTTATCGCAAGCTAATTCTCCGTAGTTTAAACTAGAGGGGGGGGCGGCTGAAGCAGCCGAAGCGTTCTGCCGATATATTTTTATTGCCATTTATATCACTCCTTAATTGGAGAGATTACATTTCTCCAATTATTTTCTTATATTCAAACTCGGAAATCCACAAAGGCACATAAGAATATAATTGTTCCTTTGTTATATTTCCCATAGCATATTGAATTTTTAAGAAATCAAACATTTGAAACACCCCTAGACAACATTACAAGCATTGCTTCTTCTAAAGCAGCAACTCTATCGTTATAACTCGGCATTGGAGCTGGGCGGTTTGCTATTTCGGCTTCTTTTTCTTCATCGCTACGCTCTACTGGAATGTTGTTTTCAAGTTTATAGTTGGCGCATCCTCGAACATCATAGAGTGGTTGTGGGAAATAGTTTCCTTGTGCGTGATGGTGTTTGTCTCCATATCCGCTATCAATTTCTATCCATCCAGTAGTATCACTGATAAAAGCGCTACTATTTATCTCTACTATATATCCAAGTTCATTTACACGAACATATACAATATATTTATCTTCCATTTTATATACCTCGTTATACTTCAGCACTTAATGTTGTTTGAGTGTCACTTGTAATAAAACAACATGTTTGATTAGTATGTCCATTTGTTGTAATTTTGGCCGTTTTCGGGGTATTTTTACGTAAATTTTGCTCTTTTTGGCCCATTTTTACGTCAAAAACACCCTTTAAACGGCTCATAAAACTCATATTTTATAATTCTGCTTCTAAAACAATTACAGCTGTGAAAGCACCACCGGGATTGGAGGCAGTTGCATTTACAGCGAGCTGTAACGTCCTATCGTTATAAACCCCGTCTGTCTGTGGAATAGAACATGTTAATCCAGAAAATCCACCCAAATAATGTGCACTAGCAATAGTAATTGTTGGCACTACCCTCATTGGATAAAATGAAATCGTTGTAAAATACTTTTCTCCATCGCCAACATTAAATGCTTCCCCTCTAAAATTCATATTAAGGCGCTGGTAATATCTCAGACAGGCAGTTAGTTCTTCGTTGTATCCTTTAGCCACATATGGCGTAGCGAAACTTCCAAACTCCATCTTTATCCAGTCAACAGTTATAGATTGTGATACATTTACGACTAATGATAAAAGCGTAGCATTTCTATTTTCTTGTGTTATCATTTTAAAGCCGCCCCATGTAGTTTCTAATAGAAACGGAGCATTTGTTACAGTAGTTCCATATTCTGGTACTGTTGTTGTGAATACATATTTAATATTATTTATAACTGAACTTACAGTTATAGTATCACCAATTGATATATCTCCTAGCGGTATATATTGTCTGAACTGATTACCATACCCCGCCAACGTATCATTCGATGTGTAAGTCCTAGTTGCAACATTAAATGTCCCACCTAGTACTTGCCATCTGTCAACCGAGTTTTCAACAATATTTGTTGTGTTATCATAACGGGTTTGATTGCGCTGATTCACAAGATTAAAGAAGTTTGTATTAATTAATAAATTTGGATTTGATGTTTGAGAATATTTTTTAACACTCATTTGCTCGACTGGACTGTTAGAGCTGTCACCCACATACATACTTCCGGCCCTGTCACACGCAATTATTCCATATTCTGTGGTGGGGGGGGGCAACGGCTCTGTGGATGTTGATGATATTGTTTGTCTTAATATTTTAATTCCCATAGTAGTCACCCATCATAAAAACCATCATCATATGTTATGCTTCCAGCGGTGCTAAGCGTCACAGTGTCACTAAATGTAGTCGCGCCAGACACTGTGCCGCCTGTAATTGGAAGGGCACCAACATTTGCGGCTGTTATATTAACCTGTCCCTCTCGATAGGCAGTTTCTGCATTTCCTTTTACGCCATATACCCTTCCTCTTGGAGCGCTCCATGTTCCGTCTGAACAAAGATACCTTGTTGATTGGCCAGAAGTCGGAGCGGGAACCAATCCGCTTGTACCTGCTGCTGTTGTTGTAGCGCCTGTAAATTCCGAATATGTGGTGTCAGTAAGCGCTATTGTTTCAGAATCGGCTTGGTTTAGTGTAAATTTCCCCTTAATAGTTCCATTCTGACTAATAGTTATAGACGGGTTATTAGCCGTTGGCGGAGTTGCCCATACCGCATCTTCTCTAAGGAACTTTGTTGTACCAGCAGTAGCGGGTGGAGTTGGAACAAGTCCAGATTTTGCTCCTGTTCCAGATTTTACAAATACGGAATATGTTGTGTTTTGTAATTTTATGGTTTGATTGCCTATTTGATTAAGCGTAAACGAACCCTTCGAAACTCCGTTTTGAGTAATTGTAATAGTTGGGTTGTTTACAGCTGGATGCGTTACTATTTTCCATGTTCCATCACCGCACAAATATCTATCAGTCGCTCCCGTTTGTGGCATAGGAACTAAACCGACGCTTCCAGCCGCTGAAGAAGTAGCTCCTTTAAAAGTCGAATATGTAGTATCAGTAAATTTAGCATTAGCTGGAACAGCCGTAAGGACTGTCAATCCATTAACTTTCTCCGCATTATCTACGATACCATTCCCATTCTTATCGTAGACTTCTTTCAGCATATCGCCTTCGCCTAAAACTTCTCCAGTCATATAGAATTCATTATCAAGGTCTACCTCGTCAGCCGCCTTTGCGGTAAGAAATTGAGAACGAGTTAGCTTATTGATTTTTAAAGAACTTAATAAAGTTTCTGTTTTAGTTGGCATCCTCTCACCTCTTAATAAGTTCCTGCATCATAATTTAATTCGCCATCTACTATTGAGATACTTCCAGTAGCACAATTTATTGTCAAATCACTGGTTAATGTAATCGAGCCACCAAGAGGCATAGCTCCTATATTCGCAGGAGTTAAGTTTACATTACCACTACGATAAGTAGATTCTGCGTTACCTTTTACGCCTGAAACCGCGCCAGACGGCACATCTATTGTAGCCCACGCTCCGTCACCACGAAGATAAGAAGTGGTATTTCCAGGAAGCTTTGGAGCTAAGCCATTAGCAACAGTTGATACTACACTGTAAGTTGTATCAGTAAACTTTGCGTTTGCCGGCACTGCGGTTAGAACAGTAAGTCCATTTACTTTTTCAGCGTTGTCTACGATTCCATTATTGTTAGTATCATAGACATTTTTTAACATATCCCCAGTTCCAGCAGAAGCCATAGCGTCATCAACATATTTCTTATTTACGGCGTGGTTATCTTCGGTTGGCGATTTTCTTAATACCACATTACCATAAAATCGCGCCTCTGTCCCTTTTACATTCATAACCGCTGTTTCAATTCCATCAGCTGGTTTAGCAGTTATCTGAAATATATTTGAAGATTTATACGTCTTTACACGATATAATGTTCCGTCATCAACAGTCCACTGTAAACCAACATTATTCGTTCCACCCTCCAACCATCCAGTATATGTCCCGCCAGACGATGGTATAGCTCCTATTTCTATAGAAGTGGGTTTATCTGATTCTGAATAAATTCTATACCAAGGAGACCAAGAAGAATTATAATCATAATATACCCTATAATACCTTTTGGAGATTTCAGGAGAATATGTTGTGATTATTTGAGCTATTCCGGCTCCTGTGCTGATTATCTCTAAACCAAAAGCTTGCTCTGTTGGGCAATTGATAAATGTTCTTGCGATATTTACTAGCTCAACATCATAATGACCGGATGTTTTGTAATCATTTAAATCTGAATTTTCTGGTAATGGTATATAATTATAAGTTAAATTTAAATTAATATTACTACTACCATCAATAGAAGTAGAGCCTGTCATAACTCCGCTAGTATTAAAAGTCCTAGTTGTTCCCCATTTAGCTGTAGTAATATTAGCACTACCATCAAAAGAAGTTCCATTAATAGTGCGCGCGGTAGATAACTTATCCGCTGTTTCTGAGTGATGAACAGTTGGAGAACCATCAGCAAAAGTAACATCTCCATTAGTAGAATCCTCTACAATACCAGCAGTAGTTCCATTTGCTCTATTGATTGAAGTAGATAAGTCATAAAGATAATACCAACCAGCGGCACTCCCAAGAGAACCATCAGTATAATAATATAACAAATCTCTTCTCTTGTCACTTGGTAATAAAGTTACTGCTACTGTCACAGCATCCCACATACTTGGATTTGGATAAGTCGCTGTAATTTTTGCTTTTGCCGCGGTGTCTATTGTTGTCTGTGGAGGCCACTCCGCGCCAGTAATATCAATAGAAAGTCCAGACAAATAGTTATATTTAGGAATATTATCAATTTGAGATTGAATATTTCCTTTTATGTTTTTTAAAGACTGAATCTCACTTGTGGTTACATCAGTGGTAACAATATTGCCAACATTATCGGTAACTACCGCTAAATTTTTATTAGTTACTGTTGTGCCATCTGAACCATATTTCGCATTATTAATGTTACCCTTAACTGTTAAATCTCCTTTTTTATCCGGAGTTCCTTCAATAGTAACATCCCCATAAACAGGTCCGCCATTCTTACTATAGTAATTATTCTTTACATAGCCAACATTAGTAATCTGTGTTCCAGTTACCTCATCTGGCATGGGAGTTGTTGGAATGCCAGTTAAGTGAGGACTATCAATAGGAGCGAATTTCCCATCGGTTTCATCTGAGTCATAATAATAAGTCTCAATAAACTCTATATTAGGAATTCTTTTCTTATTAGTCACACTCTTAGGAAGAGTTTCATTTAAAACTAAATTTCCTCTTGCTTCTCCATCAACGGTGTGTATATAATTACCGTCTGTTTCTGTTTTATTATAATAATGCTCTTCTACAAACTCGCCAGTCGCAATTTGATTAGTTCCCAACTCTGTTGCTTTTGGCGCAGTCGGAACTCCAACAAAAGAAGGACTATCAAGAGGAGCATAATCGCGGGCCACATATTCAGCATTAACAAGTCGCTTATCATTTGCTTCTTTATCAGAAATTGTTTGAGCTTTTGGTTCCCAATCTAATTTTGTAGTAAAATCTCTTAAATCAAGAACTGGATTATCTCCATTAACATAAACCTTAGCTTCTGAATGATTATTTAGTTTTAGAGAACCGTCAATTGCTTCTCCATCCGCTCCTTCTTCCTCATAACCACCTATATAATGTGTTTGAAGACCATAATAACCCCTTATAATTAAATCTCCAAACATTTCATCTCCGCGTTTTCTGACAATGTGATTAACCACATTATCAAATTTTATTTCTAAATCGCACTGAGAAATAATAACATCTTCTTCCGCGATAAAGGAAAATCCAACGGCAAAGAAGTTGGTAATGCTGTCAAAAGTAAATAATGTAATTGGACCGCCAGACGCGCGACTGGATAGAGAATTTATATCAAAAACAATAGGAGAATCTAACTTGTATATCACATCTATTGGATTTGAGTATAAAAATCCTTCTAATCCATTCTCATAATCTTGATTCGTCTGGCCAGGATTTCTTTGGAGATGTTCATAATTTATTCTTATATAAGCTTTCCCATTATGAAAAGCTATACATTCAGTGTCACTTACCGCAAAATCATCAATGTTTTTCGCAGGCAGAACATTTGAATCTCCATAAATAAGTGAATTTTCTACCCAAGAAGTCTGGCCAAGAGATAGCTCAAATGGTATAGTTGAATTTTTAAATCCGCTTCCTATAACAGAAACAGTCCATCCAGCATCATAGGTCAAAGTATCCTTCTTTATATTGTGGTATATCAACTTTTTATTAAAATCACAATAGTCGCTAGCTACAGAATCTAATGAATATAGCGGAGTATCCACTTCTAAATAAAAATCATCATATTGATTATCATAATAAACTGCTGTTTCCCATAAATAATAATTATTAAATTCTTCTAAATCAATCTCTCTTTTATCAGAAAATTGTAATTCTATTCCAACGTATTCAACATTGTCTGGAATTGTTATTTTAGATTTGTTTGGTAAAAAAGTTGTTGAAAAAACTCCGTCTGGTTCATTTAAACGATTTACAGAAACCACTTTCAAATTTAAAATATATTCCAAATTATTGAAAGTATAAGTTTCTCCTTTATTCACTTTGGCAGGTTTTGAAGTTCTAACAATAGTATTATCTTCATTGGCATTAAAAGAGCCTATAACTAAATTTCTGTCCGTTAATAAATCTCTGCCAATAGCAAATAGATTGATAACATCTATACCTGCTAAAATAGATTTATTTTCAAAACTCTTCGCCAAAATTGGGTTTTCTAATCTATGAATTGTTTCTCCATAAATAAGGCAATTCAATACATCTGTTTCAATACCATAGTCCTTATAAATAAGTTTACCTGTTTTTACTATTGGCGCGCCAAGTAATGATTCAGAAGCATTGTCTGGAATTCCAACCGCATTATCAACATAGTCGAATATATCTGTTGATTTTCCATGCGTATCATAAACGGACTGTAACATATCTCCACTAACTCCAGTGACAGATACCCACTCTCCATTTACCCTAACATAAATTTTACCATCTGTTGGAGCCTCAAATACGTAATCGTCTGGATAGATTCTATACCAATTTCCATTACGACGTGCCCATGTCCAATTCCTTGTATTTTCGTCGTTAGGTGCATCTTCTACATAGCCGTAAAATAAATCTGATTTTTTCACCTTTTGTGTTTCTGATGCGCCTTGAACGTCAACAGGAAGAAAATCATTATCCCCGACAGAGTAAGTCTGACCTAATTGATTTATTCGTTTGTAGGTTGCCAATAAACTCACCCCTTTTCTTTCTAATCTAGAAAAAGAGTAGTAAAACTTATTTACTACTCTATAAACTTATTCTCCTATTTTGTTAATAATATTTTCTAAATCTTTTATAGCTACTTTTATATAACCTTCTCTATAATAGAATCCATTTTCAAAAATTGAATCTATAATATTATAAATAGGTGAACTACCATTAATCTTAAAATTTTGTCCTTCGCAGAAAATTCCTGTAATTCTATGAGCATAAGGCAATGGCATTTCTTTATAAGATTTAAGTTCTTTTTCTTTTTTAAGACTAAGAAATCTTCTTTCTTCCTCTAAATACCATTTAGCTTTTTCTAAATCTTCAACTAAAGTATCAGGATTCTTTTTCCCAGCTCTACAAATATATTTAACGGCATTTCCAAGACAGAAATCTAAATCAAATATTTCTATAAAATCTACAACTTCAAAATGACTGGAATTGTAATGAGATGGATGATTTATATTCTCAATTTTCATTTTCTTCCTCCTAATATAATAATATAAATTATTTTAAAAGTCAAATTTATATTATGACTTAATTTTTTAAATTGGATAATTCTCTTTCTTTTATCTTTCTTTGGAGTGCAGAGGGATTTCTTTCTTTTTCTTTCTCTTGTACTCCACTCACTTAGATATCCTGTCTGCGATTGTACTTGCCACATAGCTTTCATCTTTTATCTTCGCTACAAAGCCCTCTGCCGTAATCCAACCTAAAATACTTTGAATCAAATCCTTAGTTTTTCCTTCTCGTCCAATATCAACATGGATTTCTACATCCGCGCGGATACCTTCCTCATGGAAATACTCGTTTAATTCCCGCGCAATTTCAAGGCTTTTTTCTGTTTCAGTAAAAATCTTTGTATTAAGATTCTTTATTTTTGGTAGTAAATCAATATGGTAAAAAAATACTCCACCATGACCTTCATTAATAAGGCAAATTACAACTACCATTTTAGTTTTATATGTATTTTGAGAATCGGTTCCAACAATAACTTTATAATTACCTTTCTCTTGTAAAATTGACTTTTTTAAATAATTAAAAACTTGCTCTTTTTCAAGAGTGCCATAAGTAGGACTTTTAAATTTCATAATTATCTTCCTTTACATAAGTTTTTCTCTTTCATTAACAGCTAATTCATCAACTAATTCATTATAATAGTTACCTGAATGTCCTTTAACTTTTGAAATTGTAATTTGAGGATTTTTAAAATAAGGAATTAGTTTTTCCCATAAATCTCGATTAGCTACAGGTTCCTTTTTACTATTCCTCCATCCATTTCGTTCCCAAGAACAGTACCATTTATTAAGATAACAATTACATAAATAAGCACTATCAGTATATAAAATAACTTCATCACCAAAAGAAAGCTTGGGAATCATACTTAATCCCTCAATAGCTCCAGTAAGTTCCATTCTTTGGTTTGTAGTAGGCATCTCGCCTCCACTTCTAATCTCATATTCTTGATTAGCTTCATTTTTAATGAATATTGCGGCCCAACCACCTTTCGCATTCGCTCGCCCATTATTGCTAGTGGCTCCATCAGTATAAATATAATACTTCATCTTTATTCACCTTTCTTCTAAACTTCCTTTTATTAAATTTCTTATCTGTTCTAATAGAATTTAATCTTGCTCTTTGGCAATAATATTTTCTAGCAAACTTATCTTCACGAGTTACTTTCTTATGGTAATTATTTTTCATATAAATTAACTCCTTTACGATTATATTATACCACAAAATCGTAAAGGAGTCAACTTCTTATCTAACTCAATTTTCCATTCATACCAGCTAAAGTAATATGCATATCTGTTAATTTATCACTACAATCGCCTAATTTTCTTGATACATCTTTTTCTGAATCAACGGCTTCATCAACTTTTGAATTTAATAACTCTAGCATTGCTTGCGTGCTTTTTAACGCGGCAGTATTGTTTTCGATAACTTTATTTGAGTTGTCTAGACTCTTTTCATACTGGCTGGTTACTTTAGAAATCTCCGCTGTTTGCCTTGAGTTATCTCTAATTAAATCCTCAAATGCTTTATAGCGAGATGGCGCAACCTTCCAAAAATAGTAAACAAAGAAAATAATTAATCCAATACACATTATTAAATATAATGGTGTACCAACTAATTTGTCAACTATGTTGAAAAATCCTTCAACATCCTTCATAGAGTCACCTCCCTCTAAAGGATAAGTAAATTTATTTTATGATTCGTCTATCTTTTTGTTTTGCTTGACTTTTTGTTAATCTTATGGTATAATAAATATAGAAAAATGAAAAGAGGTATTTGAATGGAAAATTTATTTGAATTATCACCAGAGAAATACTGGGATTTCCCATCATCATATTCAAAAGAAAGAAAAGAAAGTGAAATTTTAACTAGGATTGCTAGTGATGATTATATTGCCTCATTAAAAAAAGATGGCCATTATAATCGAACTGTTATCGCAAATGGAAGAATTGCAATGCAAAGTAGAACCATATCAAAAGTGACTGGAGAATATGCTGATAAAACAGCCCATGTGCCACATATTGTAGATAGTTTGAAAAAACTTCCGGAAGGCACTGTGATAATTGGAGAACTTTATCAGCATGGGAAAACTAGCAGTGATATGACTTCCGTTCTACAATGTCTCCCAGAAAAAAGTGTTAAACGACAAAAAGGAGAATATGGATTTGTTTACTATTATATTCACGATTGTTGGTATTATAATGGACAAAATCTAATGGATGAACCATATTCAAAAAGAATTGAATACGTTCAGAAAATTTTCAATAATTTTATGAAAGATAATCTTTATATCGAAGTAGCAGAATACGCGAAAACACCAGAAGAAATTACAAATCTTCTTAATTATGCAAGAGAGAATGGGGAAGAAGGTATTGTAATGGTTAGAAAAGATGCGATTGTAAGTCCTGGAAAACGAACGGCTTGGAAAACAATTAAAGTTAAAAAAGAATTAGAGAAAGAAGTAGATTGCTTCTTAACTGGGCATTATAAAACTCCAACTAGACTTTATACTGGAAAAGAGCTTAGGAGTTGGATTTATTGGGAAGATTTAAAAACAGGAAGTCTTGTATCTGGTAAATTATTTGAAGATTATGAAGCCGGGAGACCAATAGAACCAGTTACAAAACCATATTATTTCGGGTGGGCAGGTTCTCTCGAACTTGGAATTCTCCACAATGGCAAAGTTGAAGAATTGGGATATGTTTCTGGCGTTAATGATGAAATTAAACAAGCTATTGTTGAAGAGCCTAACAAGTATTCTATGCGTCCTTGTAAAGTCACAGCAATGGAGTTTACAGATGATAAAAAGTTGCGCCACCCTCGTTTCGTTGAATTTAGAGATGATTTGAATATTGAAGATTGTAATTGGGAGAAAATTTTTGGAGAAGAATAATTATGTCAAAAGCTATCACTTGGGGAAAATTTAAAGAACTATTTAAAAATTGTTCTGATGATACAATTATGAATTTCTCATTCCTCACGTCTTTTGAAGATATAAGAAAATGGTTTGAAGATGAAGTCAATAAAGAAAAAACAGAGTATTTTAAAAGAGGATATCAGTCTTGTATTGATGATGAAATAAAGACAAAATATGGTTTTGAAAAAGAAGATTGTTGTTTAAATTGTCAATATCATTTTTATTATGGTGAATGTTCATTAGAACCTGTAAAAAATAGTAAAATGAAAATTGGGACAATTTGTCCTTTGTTTTCTAAATAAAAAATAGCCATTTCCTTAAACGGGAATGGCTATACTTTTACTTTAATTTTGGAGAGATTTCTTCAAAAGGAGGACGTTTTATTTGAAGCTGGTTGATACAAACGTGTTATTAGACTATCCTAGGATTGTGGAAAATTATGATGATATTGTTCTTCATATTTCAGTTTTAAAAGAATTAGATAACTTGAAGAATAAAAATCAAGAGATAGGAAAGAAAGCGCGCAAAGCATCTAATTTAATCTTTAATAACAAGAATAAAATTACTTTTAATAAAGATGTAATTAAAGATGATTATGTAGATGATATTCTTATTTATTTAGCAAAGAAAAATAGATACATAATCGTTTCAAATGATATTAATATGTTAATCAAATGTGAATTTGAAAACATTGAAAGTATGACATATTCTTATCCAGATGATAATTATACTGGAATTACACGACTAAAAATTGGTATTAATGATGAAGATATTGCGAAAATTTACGAAGGCGCGCCAACTAATTTAAAACTTTGCGAAAATGAATATGTATTTATCTATAATGAAAATACGGTAGATGAATTTAAAAACAAACAAGGCAAGTTAATACAGTGTCCTTATTGTTCTATTGAACAAACGTCTTACAATGAAAAAGTAAAACCTAGGAATCCAGAACAAAGAGCTTTAATTACGACTCTTTTAGATAAAGATAATACAATAGTATTCGCAACCGGTAATTACGGAACTGGGAAATCATATTTACTCTATTCTTTTGCTCTTCACGAATTATCAAAAGGGTCAATAGATAAAATTGTAATAGTTCCAAATAATGCTCAGAATGAAAACACTAGAGAACTTGGAACTCTACCAGGAGATATGTTCTCTAAAGAATTAGTTTATATGGGCCAAATAGTCGATATCCTTGGAGATTCAATAGAGGTTGAAAGACTTTATAATGACGGTTTGATTGAAATAATGCCAATTGCCGTAGCTAGAGGCCGCAACTTAGAAAAAAGCATTGTTATAGTAAATGAAGCACAAAATTTAACTGAAGACCATATTAAGTTACTAATTGCCAGATGCGCCGCGGGAACAAGAATATTTTTTGATGGGGATACAAAACAAACTGACGCGAAAATTTTTAGAGAAAAAAGTGGTCTTAAACTTCTAACTAAATTAAAAGACAGTGAAAAATTTGGCGACTTATTTTCTATGGTAAGACTTGAATCTATTGAGCGAAGCAGAACTGCTCAGGCCGCGCAATATTTAGATGAAATCGAATAAATTTCAAAGTCAAGCATTAATTTGCTTGACTTTTTCTTTATTTTATGATATAATTATAATAGGTAAAGGAGTGAGTAAATGATTGATGAATTAGAGAAAGAATTTCGTTCCATTGGAATTGAAATTAAAAGCCATGGATATTATAAAACAATAGGAGAAATTTTTGAAGAATTGAAAAACAAGTGGAATTTTATACCCCTTAATGATAGGGATGATTTTATATCTTCAATTTTTATGATACTTGAAGGCGGTGATATAATTGAATAATTATACTATTAATGATATTGAGTCTCTTTCTTTTAAAGATGGGGTTAGGAAAAGAATTGCTATGTATCTTGGTTCCGCCGACATGCAAGGTGTATATAATGCGATTCAAGAAATTATCTCCAATAGTGTGGATGAATACTATATGGGTTATGGGAATAGAATTGAAGTTGGTCTTGGTCCTAATAATATGGTTGTAATTACGGACAAAGGAAGAGGCGTTCCTTTTGGTATTAGAGAAGATGGTTCAAATGTGCTAGTGGATATTTTTTCAAAAGCTCACACTGGCGGAAAATTTAATGATAAAGTATATAATTCTGTTGCTGGTCTTAATGGAATAGGCGCGAAAGCAACATGCCTTTCTTCTTTTAAATTTAATGTTAGTGTAGTAAGAGAGGGACGTCATGCTATAGCCTCTTGGGAGAAAGGAGAATTAATATCCTATAAAGAAGAAGATTGGGACAATAAAGAAGTTCATGGAACCTCAATTCAATTTGCTCCCGACTCAGAAGTTTTTAATGTAGAACCTATTGATATTAAATTTGAAGAACTTTGTAAAAGATGTAAAAATCTTTCGTATCTAACAAAGGGACTGACTTTTTCTCTTGAAAACTCTATGACTGGTGAAAGAGTAGAATATTGCGCAACAAATGGATTGATTGATTTGATTAAAGACAATGTCTCTGATTCAGTTCATCAAACTCCTATTTATTTCGAGATGGAAGATGGAGAAGAGCATATAGAAGTAGCATTACAATGGACGCATGGTAAAGAGCGAGGTTTTACTTTTACTAATGGTCTTTATCATAGCGAAGGCGGGACTAGCCAGACTGGCTTAAAAACAGCGATTACTAATTTTATGAAGAAACAAATCAAAAGTGGAATGGATGGAGATATGGCTAGAACGGGATTAGTATATGCTGTATCATGTAAAACACCTAATCCTTCTTTTGCTAATCAAACAAAAACCAAAATCAATAATACATCTTTAAGAGGTCTAGCTCAAAGAGCTACAACTCAAGCACTTGGAAACTTTAAAAATATCTATCCCAATGAATTTGAAAAAATTCTAACTTTTTTATTAAAAGAGAAGAAAGCAGAAGAAGCAGCACAGAGAGCAAGAAAGCAAGTTCTCGAAGCAACTAAAGATATAGAAAAGAATCAAAAGAAAAAAGTCTTTTCTTCTGATAAATTAAAAGATGCTGAATTTCTAGGACAAGACTCTATCCTTTTAATTGTAGAAGGTAATTCCGCGGCTGGAGCTATGGCTTCCGCGCGAGACGTAAAGAAATATGGTATTTTAGGAATTCGAGGGAAAATTATTAACTGTCTTGCTCATCCAGAAGAGAAAATCTTTGAAAATGAAGAGATTAAACTTCTCCTTAGTGCCATGAACATAGTTCCGGGAAAATACGATTCTAAAAAATTGCGTTATGGTAAGATAGCTATTTGTACTGATGCTGATTCAGATAAACTTTTAAGTTTCAACGCTTAATAACTGTCTGTAAATACTTTACCGCTAACCAGCGGGGTCTTCAAATTATAGAGAGGGTTTACATATTCTCTACTTAATAATAGAAGGCTAACGGGCAACTAAACCGGAAGGTTATGGTGGTAAGAGAGGCTAAACCCCTAGTGGGCACGCTAATCCCGTGGGAATCAGAATTAACCCAAGCCTAATAATTGTGGAGGTGCCGCAATGATAGGCATATATAAAATAACCAAAAAAGAAAACGGAAAATCTTATATAGGACAAAGCAATGATATAGAAAGAAGATTTTCTGAGCATAAAACAAAAACTGATATACCAATTGATATAGCCATCCAGAAATATGGAGTTAATGCCTTTGAATTTTCTATAATTGAGGAATGTGATTTATCACAACTTGATGAAAAAGAAAAGTATTGGATTGCGTTTTATAATACTTATAAAGGATTTGGGTATAACTGTAATGAAGGCGGAGGCAATAGTCGTGGCGAAAATAATGGTAGAACTAAACTTACCAATGAAGATGTTGCTTATATTAGAGAATGTTATGATGCACATCAACGTCGTCGCGAAGTATATAAAAAATTTCAAGATAAAATCAGTTTTGATAGTTTCGCCAGCATTTGGGATGGAACTACTTGGAAAGATATAAAACCAGAAGTTTACACTAAAGAAAATCTTGATTATTATAAATATCATGCTACTGATGGTAGTGCCTCTGATAGCGCAAAGTTTACAAGCGAAGAAGTAATTAAAATACGTGAACGTTATGTAAATGAAGATGCTCGGAGTATATACCAAGATTATATAGATAGGTGTAGTTATCAAACATTACAACAAATATTGTGGGGTCGCACCTATAAAGACCTTCCAATATATAAAAAGAAACAAAAGGTTTGGGTTAATAAATGAAGCCTGTAACGACTATCTCCCGGAAGGAGAGTACACCCTTTATTGGTACAAGGGTGGAAAGAGTATTCTCACTTTAGTGAGTAACATATAGTCTACGCTAATGGAAACATTAGATTACGTTGGGTTATCATATTGGCTTATTGATTATGTCCGCTTTACGTTACTTGGCTCCACAATTCCTTGAAGAGGGTAGACTTTGTTGGCTACGTTCGCCACTTTATGTTGTTCACAATAAGAAAAATAGTTATTATTTTACCGATGAGGAATTTAATGCTGCTAGAGGTAAAATAAAAGGAGAAGTAAAGCGAGCAAAAGGTCTTGGAGGACTTAACGCAGAAGAAGCACATGAATCTATGTTTACGGAAGAATATCAAAGACTTGATATACTCTATCCAAATGCTGAATCTCTTTCTTTGCTAGAGGATTTGATGGGAACCGATGTTGAACCACGAAGGAATTTTATTTTCAGCAATATTGATTTTTCTACTATAAGAGAGTAAGGAGATAAAAATGGAATTAACACCTATAATTAAAGAATCATTTGCTCAATATGCTGGAGCAGTTCTTCAATCAAGAGCATTGATTGACGTTCGTGATTGTCTCAAACCTTCCGCACGTCAAATTTTTTATTCGATGAATTTAAATAAATTAACCTATTCTAAGCCATTTAAGAAAACCAATAATGCGGTTGGTTTAGCTATGGCTGATTTCTATGTTCACGGAGATGCTTCTTGCGAGGGAGTAATTATGCGCGCTGGGCAACCCTTTGCTATGAGATATCCTCTTGTTGAAGTTGAAGGAAATTATGGAAATTTGATAGAAAGCGGAAACTGGGCGGCGCCACGATATACTGAATCAAGACTTTCCTCTTTTAGTAACCTTCTTTTTTCTGACATTGAAAAAGAAGTAATCCAAGAGTGGAGAAATAATTATGATGATACAAAACAATATCCATCTGTGTTAGCTAGTAAAGGATTTTACAACATTGTTAATGGGACAGTAGGAATCGGTGTAGGCGCGGCGGCTTCAATCCCATCGTTCAATCTAAGCGAAGTAAATAATGCAATGGTTAAATTACTACAAAATCCAGATATTGATTTTGATGAAATTTATTGTCGTCCGGATTTTCCTACTGGTGGTATTATTTTAAATGAAGATGAAGTAAAAGAATCTTTGAAAAATGGCCGAGGAAAATCTTGTAAAATTCGGTCTGTTGTTGAATTTGACCCAGAGGAAAGTTGTCTTATTGTAAGAGAAATTCCTTATGGAGTATACACAAATACGATTTGTGGAGAATTAGAGCATATTCTTAACAACGATGATAAACACGGAATTGAAAGATTCAATGATTTAACAGGTAAACAGCCTTGTATTAAAATATATTTAACGAAAAAAGCCAATCCAGCACAGGTTCTTCGATTTTTGTATAAAAATACTTCCTTACAATCTTACTTTGGAATTAATATGACTATGCTTGAAAACGGTAGATTTCCCAGAGTCTTTGGATGGAAAGAAGCGCTTCAATCTCATATAAGTCATGAAAAGGAAGTTTATCGAAAGGGATTTGAATTTGATTTGAAAAAAATTAATTCTAGAATCCATATTATAGAAGGTATCTTGATTGCTCTTGCTAATATTAATGAAGTTGTTGAGACGATTAAAAAATCAGCTTCTACTATTGAAGCAAGCAAAAAATTACAAATCAACTTTTTACTTTCTGAACAGCAAGCAAAAGCAGTATTAGAAATTAAACTTTCTCGTTTAGCTCATTTGGAAGTTGAGAAACTTCAAAAGGAAAAAAATGAACTAGAAAAAGAAAAAGAGAGACTAGAAAATATCCTTAATAATGAGGAATTGTTAAATCAAGAACTTATTAATGGATGGAATGAAGTTGCGAAAAAATTTGGTGACGCGCGCAGAACAAAAGTATTAAATATTGAAAAAGAAGATGATGAAGAACCAATAGAGAAAAAGCAGTTGGTTATTTATCTAACTAATTTAAATAATATTTATGCTTATGAAGATTCAATGCTTATCTCTCAGCGGCGCGGAGGCGTAGGGACAAAGTTGAAACTTTCTAGTAATGAATTTATTAAACAAACTATTACAGAAACAAATTACAATAATTTATTAGCTTTCACTGATAAAGGAAAGGTTTATAATTTGATTTTAGACGAAGTTGAATTAAATGTAAAAACTCCAATTAGTTCTATAATTGAACTAGAGGATGGAGAAATTGTTTCAACTCTTATTTCTGATGAAGGAGCAGTAAATAGTGAATACATCCTTTTTATCACTAAAAACGGAACAGTTAAAAAAACAGAATTAAAAGAGTATCGTTTTAAGAAAAACGGAGGTATCAGCGCGATTAAGTTGAGGGAAAATGACTATATTAAAAACGTTTTTCTTATTAATACTAATGATTGCGTTGGTATTGCTTCTAAAAACGGATATTTTGTTTATTTCTCAACAAATGAAATCCCGTCAACAGGGCGAACTACTATTGGACTAAAAGGAATTAATTTAAAAGAAGATGAAGTATGCGGAGCTATTATTATAAATGATAAAGTAAAAGAAATTGTTTCAGTTACAAAAAATGGTTTTATAAAGAAAACTCCAATTACAGATTTTTCAAAAGGTTCAAGAGGTAACAAGGGAGTCATAGTGCATAAATTGGATGAAGACGATGAAGTTATTACGCTTGCAGCTACTACCGATACGAATAAAGAGATTCTTGTGTCGAGTTTAAATAGTATTATAAAATTTAGTTTAAATGAGGTACAGTCCTCTAGTAGAAATACAATTGGTACACACTCTATTAGATTAAGGGATGGACAAAGCATAACAGGGATGGTGGTAATATAAATGCAAGAAAAATATTTAAAACATTATAATGAATTGAAAGCTTCAATTCAAAGAGTGCTCGATGATATTTATGATATGATTGATGCTACTGAACAAGCAGGTATTTCAGATTCCCGCACCGACACTTTAAAAAAGGTCGCAGTACAATATGAAGAACTTCTAAAAAGATTCAAAAATAAGGAAGATATGACAAGCTTAGAACAGTCAGAAATTTTAATTATTGTGAATCAAGTTATTACATCAATGGAATCACAAAGAACTAAATTAACCAAGGCTATAAATGGGATGAAGAATATAAAGTTAAAATTGTGAAAAATGCACAAATTCGTAATCAAAAACTTGATTTTTTCGTGAATATATGATATAATATATATAGTGGTTAAGGAAAGCCACAGAAAATAAAAAAAACTTTTTTAAAAAGAATTTTGGAGGAAAACAAAATGACAGACAATAGCAGAAAAGTATTTGATTTCTTGAAGGAGCATCACGGTGCTAAGATGACGGCTCAGGAACTTGCGAAGGAGCTTGACGTTACCATTAGTGCTGTAACTGGTTCAGTTAACGGTCTTGTGAAGAAGGGCTATGCAATTCGTGAGGAAGTTTCTACTCAGAATGCCGATGGTAAGCCCGTTATCACAAAGTATATTTCTTTGACTGATGCTGGTCTTGCATTTGACCCTGATGCAGTTGTTGAAAAGACAGATAAATAATCTAATAGCTTTATTTTAAATATAGAGTTATTGGGAGGAAAAAAATGTTAAAACAATCTAAAAACGAAGTAGTAATTGAAGGTATTCTTAACGAAGTAGACCTAGAAGTAAGAAAAGACAAGAATGATAGAACTTATATTAGCGGTAAAGTTTTTTTCCTTGTCCAGCAAACTATTAATGGAGTAGAAGATATTGATATTATCCCCGTTAATGTTTTTGCTTATGAATTAACTAAAGCCGGCAAGCAGAATCCCGCTTTCAAGAGCGCAAAAGATTTGTTGGATAATTATAAATCTATTAGTTCTCTAGGCGGTGGGCGCGATGCAATTGAAAGTGCCGATAAATATATGGTTACTGGTGCTAATATCGCCGTTAATCAGTTTACTGCGGCAGATGGAAGAGAAGTTACCTACCCTCTAATCAGAGGTAGCTTCTTCCAGAAAGTAAATGTTAATAAGTCTTTGCAGCCAGAGGCTTCATTTACTCAAGAGATTTTGATTAAGAAAATCGAACCAGAGGTCAAGGATGATGTTGAAACTGGTAGACTTCTTATCGACGGTATAGTTATCCAGTATGGTGAAATTCCTGATATTATTACCTATGTTGTTGCTAGCAAAGAAGCAATTGATTTTATTGATAATAATTGGGCACCAGAAGATACAGTAAAGATTGGTGGTCGTATCCGTTGGTCAGTTACTGAGGATACAATTGAAGATAATACCGAAGTTGGTTTTGGTACTCCCGAAAAGAGAGTTGTTCAGAAGACACTTAGAGAGTTTGTTATTACGAGTGGTTCTGGTAGCTATCCTGAGGAAAGCAGCTATAACACAGAAGAAGTTGTGGCGGCTTTGCAGAAGAAGAAAGAGGACTATGAGGCGAAGCAAAAGGAAAACCAAACTCCTAAAGCATCCCCTCGCTCTCGTGGATTCTAAAACAAATGGGTAGCAAGAATAATCTTGCTACCCTTCTTTTATTCTGGAGGTAATATTTATGGCAGTAGATTTATTAAACTTGGAACCAACTAAAATAAGTAGAGATTTGAAAGGTAAATACATGCTCTTTTATGGGCTGCCTAAAACTGGCAAAACTTCTTTGGCAGTTAGATTTCCGAAATCTCTTTTGTTAGCTTTTGAAAAAGGCTATAATGCATTGGCGAATGTTATGAAATATGATATTCCCAACTGGAGAACTATGAAAGAGGTTTTGCGTGAATTACGCAAACCAGACATTCAAGAAAAATTTGATAGCGTTATCATTGATACAGCATCTATTGCTTGGGAGAAATGTGCTGATTACATTTGCGCGCGGCATGGAGTAGCTGAATTAGGTGATGTTGCTTGGGGTAAAGGATTCTCAGCCTGTAAAAAAGAATTCCAAAAAACTCTCCAAGAAATTTCAATGCTTGGCTATGGAATTGTTTTCTTGGCTCATGCGGAAGAAAAAATTCCAATGGGCGGCAAAGAAGAAGATATGTATATTGCTCCAAATTTAGATAAACGTCCTTATTCTATTATTAATGGAATGGTGGATATTATAGCTTGTATTGATATTGATAAAGAAACACGAGAACGTTTCCTTCAAATGAGGTCTACACCTGCGATTTTTGCTGGAAGCAGATTTAAATATATGCCTGCGCGTATTCCTCTTTCTTACGAGAACCTTGTAAATGCTCTTGGTGAGGCAATTGAAAAAGAGGGAGAAGCTAATGGCGGAAGAATTGTTGATGAAAGGGTTGATTTAAAAGAGGAAAAAGAACGCTCTTTTGAAGAGTGTATGGATGAAGCTAGAGAGCTTTGGACCGTTATTCAAGATAAAGACCCCTCTGACGCAATGATAGACAAACTTTTAAAGATTGTCGAAAATAATTTTGGTCAGAAAATTAAACTTTCGACAGTATCTCCAGAACAGCAAGATTTGTTAGAACTAACAATTCTTGATTTGAGAGATTTGAAAAATAGTTTATAAGATAAGGGGATATAAGTTTCGACTTATATCCCTATTTTGTTGACATTTTCTCAAAAGTGTGTTATAATGGAGTAAAGGATGTGATATAATGGCCAGAGCACCAGTAAAATGTCTATATTGCGGAGAAATTTTTGATAGGAATAAAGAACCTTGTCAAAAAATAGGACTAAGATATGCTCATCAAGAATGTTATGATTTAAATTTTACAGAAGAGGACGATTATAAAGAAAAAATATATCAATTTGTAAAAAAAATATTTGGTCCAGATTATAAATATCAATCAATAGAAAGTCAAAGAAAAAATTTTCTAAAAAAGGGAATGACTAATAAAGGCATATATTACACCTTAAAATACTACTTTGAGATTCAAAATGGTTCTATTGAAAAATCGGCTGGGCGCATAGGCATAGTGCCATATGTCTATGAAGAAGCCCAGGAGTATTATGAGAAAATTGATAAAATGGCTAGAAATTTAGCTGAGTCAGTTCAACAGGCAATGAAGGAAAGAATAGTTGATGTTGATTTAATTGAGACACAACAGAGTCAAAAGAGTCGAAAAATAGATATGAATTCTTTAGAGTAAGTAGGTGATATTATCGAAGGGTTAGTTGATAAAACAGCAATTATGCAGGTATTTGGATGCATAATGCAAGACCCGCTACTTTTGGCTCAAGTAGATAAATATAGACTAGATATAAATGATTTTGATACCAGATTTAGTAAAATAATTTATAGTAGTCTATATAATATGTATGTAGATGGAGCAAGAGTAATCACTCCTTTGGACATTGATAATTATTTGGAGTCATATAGGGATTTAAAAATTACTTTTGAAGAAAATAATGGGATTCAATATGTTCAAGATTGTGAAGAAATTGCCGATGTAGTAAATTTTAATTATTATTATCAAAGAGTAAAAAAATTTAGTGCCTTGCGAGCATTACAAAAAGATGGGTTTGATATTAGCGAATTCTATTGTGACGATATTTTAAATAGAAATTATACTAATATCCAAGGGAGATTTGACACATTGAACGTTGCCGATATTTTTTCAGAGATTAAGAAAAAACTTTTTGGACTAGAAGAAAAATATGTTACTTCTTCTACTAGCGGGGCATCAAAAGCAAGCGATGGACTTTTTGATTTAAAAGAACAATATAAGAAAACGCCAGAAATTGGTTTACCGTTACAAGGTCAAATATATAACACTGTTGTAAGAGGCGCGCGAAAGGGTAAATATTATCTTCGGTCAGCTCCAACGGGCGCAGGTAAGACTAGAATGATGGTTGGCGACGCTTGTGGATTAGCTATACCAATTTACTATGATAACAGAATAAAGCAATGGATAAATAGAGGCTACGCAGAAAAATGCCTTATAATTACAACAGAGCTAGATAAAGATGAGATTCAAACTTTAGTCTTGGCGTATGTAAGCGGGATAAACGAAGATACCATTCTTAATGGTACTTACACTTTTGAAGAAGAAGAAATAGTCAACAAAGCAATAGAAATCATCAATGAATATTCAGATTATTTACAATTGGAAAAAATGCCTGACCCGAATATTACTCAAATAGAAGCTGTTGTTAGAAAGCAATGTTTGGTTAATGGAGTTCAAAATGTTTTTTATGATTATATCTTCTCTAGTCCTAGTCTTTTGAATGAGTATCAAGCATTGAGGATTCGTGAGGATGTTATATTAACAATGTTATCTACCGCATTAAAAGATTTAGCTTCAGAATTAAATATTTTTATGATGTCTAGTACACAGCTAAGTGGCGATTTTGAAAATAAAAGAGGTATTAGAAATCAAATGTTTCTTAGAGGCGCAAAAGCGGTAGCAGATAAATGTGACGTTGGAGTAATTACAACTTGGATGGGACAAGAGGAAACGCAAATTATGCAAGGTTTGGTAAGTAAATTAAATTGTGAAATGCCAAATTATGTAACCGACGTATATAAAGCGCGCAGAAGTAAATATAAGAATATTAAAATTTGGAGTCATGTAGATTTGGGCACTTGTAGAGTTGAAGATGTTTGTATAACAGATGGATATTATAATCCAATACCAGATTTTATTACTTTGAAGTATGAAAAACTGATAGCAGAAGAAAAAGATTTTGTTCGTATGGAACCAGAGAAAAAAAGTGAAACTTCTATTGAAATTGAAAAACCAGAAAAGAAAAAACCTAGCTTAGATGATTTTTGAAAAGAGGAATTTGAATGAAAGTTGATTTGGATGAATTAAAAAAACAACTAGATTCTAATGAAATTATTAATATAATAAAAACATTAGTTCCAGATTTAAGATATGAAGAAACAAACTCCTATTTAATTCTTCCAACTATTTGTCATAATAAAAATTCAGAAGACGCAAGTATGAAATTATATTATTATTTTAATACTCATTTATTTTTCTGTTATACAGAATGTAATTCTTCTTTTGATATTTATGAGTTAGTTAAAAAAATTCTCGATTTAAGAGATATGCCGTCAGATTTCACAGAAGTGTTTAATATAATCACGAGAAATACTGATAAAATATATAACTTAAATGAAGAAGAAGTAGAAGGAAAATACCATTCATTCTTAGATAGATATGAAAAGAAAAATCAGAATGTTAATTTTAATATATATAACAAAGAATTAATTAACTTTTTTGAAGATTATATTTATCGAGGCTGGTTAGACGAAGGGATATCTATAAAATCAATGGAAAAATATTATATCCGCTATTCAGTTTCAAGAGAGCAAGTAATAATCCCTCATTTTGATATTGATGGAAATTTAATTGGAATAAGGGGAAGGAATTTAAATGATTTTGCTCTTTTGAATGGTAAATATATGCCTGTAAAGATAGAAGGAAAGTTTTATAGCCATCCATTGAGCTATAATTTATACGGTTTAAATTTTACAAAAGAATCAATAGCAAGAAAAAAAATAGTCTTCATTTTTGAAGGCGAGAAGAGCACTTTATTGTCAGATTCATGGTATGATGAAAATAGTGTCGCTGTATCAACTTGCGGAAATAAACTTAATAAATTTCAAGTAAATTTGTTAATGAAGCTAGGAGTGCGCGAAGCAATCATTTGTTACGATAGAATGAATAAAGATAGATATGACGATTCATATTTTAATAAACTTTATTCTTTATGTAAAAAGTATTCAAATTATATGAATTTTTCTTTTATTTATGATAGAAATTGTATTCTTGAATATAAAGCTGCTCCAGTGGACAGTGGCAAGGAAACGTTCGAGAAATTATTACAACAAAGGGTAGTGGTTAAGTAAATGTATTATAGACTAAATGAAAGAGTTGTAAATAGCGGGAATTATATAAAAGATATTTTAGAAGCTAGAGGAATAAATAATATTGACGAATATTTAAATCCGTCAAAAGAAGATTTATTTCCTGCTGATAAATTAAAAAATATAGACAAGGGAGTAGATTTATTATTAACTCACTTAAAAAACAATTCAAAAATTTATGTAGTTGTGGATTGTGATAATGATGGAATTACATCCGCAGCAGGGCTAATTTTATATATAAATAATATATATCCAAATGCCAATATATATTGGACCATGCATGATAGCAAACAGCACGGTGTTGAGTTATCTAAAGTAGAAGAAGATACTAAATTAGTCATAATTCCCGATGCAGGAAGTAACCAATATGAGGAACATAAGGAACTATCTGATAGAGGGATTGATGTTTTAGTAATTGACCATCACGAAAGTGAATATTATAGTGATTATGCAATAGTGATTAATAATCAAATGTGTGATTATCCAAATAAGTCTTTAAGTGGAGCTGGTGTAGTTTATAAATTTTTACAAAAGCTAGATGAAGTTCTTAAAATAGATTATGCAGACTTATTTTTAGATTTGGCTGCTACTGGTATTGTTGGAGATATGATGTTACTTCAAGACTTAGAAACCAGATATATTGTAAGTTATGGTCTGTCACATATAAATAATTTTGGACTAAAAACACTAATAAAAAAACAGGAATTTTCTATTGGTGATATAAATAATATTTCTCCAAATGATATTTCTTTTTATATCACACCACTTATTAATGCCATTATTCGAGTTGGAACGATGGAAGAGAAAGAAACTCTTTTTAAATCATTTATAAGTGGGCAAGAATTAGTTCCGTCAACAAAGAGGGGGCACAAAGTAGGAGATACAGAAGTTTGCGCAGAACAAGCTGCTAGATACGGAACTAACTGTAGAAGTCGTCAAAATAAAATTCTTGATGCAGGAGTAGATTATTTAACATTTAAAATTCAAAAGGAAGAACTTAACGATAATCAAATTATTTTCGTTAGGTTAGATGAAGAAGAAGAGGAAAGAATTCCCTCTGAATTAACTGGTCTTATTGCCATGAAATTAGTTCAGAAATTTGGAAAGCCCACTATTGTTACACGCTTGGGGAATGATAATGAATGGTCTGGTTCGCTACGTGGATTGAACAATTCTGATTTTTCTGATTTTAAAAAGTTTTGCAATGATAGTAATATGTTTACTTTTGCTGAAGGTCGATTTGGCCTATAACATCTTTTCCGTCTTATCAACGGGGTTAGATAAAAATCTAGCTAACGAGAAATCCTAAACCAATTTGGCACGGAAACCTCGTGGGAAAATAGTAGTTATAAATTAAAAAAAAGGGGGTGAATATAATGGTAAAGGCTATTTATAAGATTGAAAATAAAATAAATCATAAAATTTATATCGGACAGAGTAACAATCCTTTACAAAGATTTAAACAACATTGTAATAGAAAAGAAGATTACAAATCTTTAATACATAATGCTATTTTAAAATATGGAGAAGATAATTTTTCTTTTGAGATTATTGAATGGACAGAAAATTATAATGAAAGAGAAAAATATTGGATAAAATACTATCGTTCTCAAATTCCAAATGGTTATAATATATTAGATGGAGGACAAGAACCGCCAGTCAATTCTGGAGAAGATAATGGGTTTTCAAAAATAACAGCTTCAATGGCTAATAAAATAAAAAATGATTTGTTAGATTGGCGAATTCCTAGAAAACAAATTGTAAAAAAATACAATGTCTCTCACGATATTATAAGACATATCAATGACGGGAGTTCTTGGAAAGATGAAAACCTATCATATCCTCTTAGACCAACAGAAAAAGAATTAAATGAACTAAGAGCAGATAAAGTAATAGAACTTCTTAAAACTACAAAATTAACTCAAAAAGAAATTGGGCAAATTGTTGGATGGAATAGAAGTGCTATTACGATGATAAATATAGGTAAAAATCATTTTAAAGATGGCGAAAATTATCCAATTAGAAAATAACTACTATAAACCTGTAACGACTAGTCTCTATGGAGACGTAAGGTTGCTATTGATACGCAACTTGAAATGGATGTTCTATCTTATGATAGTAAAAAATAGTCTATGCTATTGGAAACAATAGATAACATGCACGCGAACGCCTGTGGCGTTAAAATTAACAATTCAAAAGTTGATAAATTTATTGAATATTCAAATGATAAACTATCTAATTTTAACTTCGGAGAAACAAGTTATATAGTTGATTATGAATTCAATAGTGAAAATCTTTCTGATATTTATAATATGGCAATTCAATTAGATGAAATAAAATCTATTTGGGGACGGGGAATTGAAGAACCAAAAATTGCTATTAATGGACTTTCGTATACTTCTGATGATATACAAGTTATGGGAAGAACAGCAGATACATCTAAAATTACAAAAAATGGAATATCATTTATTCGATTTAAAGATTCTATCTTTGCAAATAAAATAACTAAATATGATTATGGCATCATAACTTTGATTGGAAGAGTTCAAATTAATGAGTGGGCTGGAAGAAGAAGCGCGCAAGTTATAATAGAAGATTATGAAATTTTAGATGATAGATGCTCATTTTAAATTATTTCTTGACAAAAGTTAATTTTTGTGATATAATTATTATAGAAATAAGAAATTATGCTAAATTATTTATTGAGAAAATTAGAAAGAGAGGTGATGCTAAGCAATGATGGGTTATTTTAGTGTTCACAATCACACCCATTATTCTTAGTGGGTCCAATATAAGAATGATTGATTGCATCAATAAAGAAGATGCACTTATAGATTACGCAATAGAGCTTGGATTATGTGGATTAGCTATTACAGACCATGAATCATTAGGCGGACATATTAAAGCTTTACAATATTATAAAAAGCTCCAAGAAAAAGCAAAAGAAGATATAAATAAAGACGACCAAAAGAAAAAAGAGTGGGCAAACAAAGTTCTAAATTTTAAACTTGCTCTAGGTAATGAGATTTATCTATGTAGAGATGATTTAAATAAAAACAATTATATTAAAGGAGAAGATGGATTCTTTCACTTTATTCTAGTAGCAAAAGATAAGATAGGACATAAGCAATTGAGAGAACTTTCTTCAAGAGCATGGAATCATACTTTTAGACAATTTATGGAAAGAGTTCCTACTTATTATAGAGATATAGAAGAAATAGTATGTTCAAATAAAGGTCATTTGATTGCTACTACTGCTTGTTTGGGAGGCCAATTTCCTAAACTATTAATGGAGGCAATTGAAAAAAACAATTTCTCTAAAGTTGATAATTTTATGAACTGGTGTAGAGAAATATTTGAAGACGATTTCTATATTGAAATTCAGCCTGGTTTAAGTGACGACCAAGTAAGTTTCAATTCTGCCGCAATTACTTACGCTAATCAGCGTGGTTTTAAATATGTAGTATCAACAGATACTCATTATCTAAAAGAAACAGATAGACCGGTTCATAAAAGTTTCTTAAATTCCGGTGATGGAGATAGAGAAGTTGATGATTTCTATGCCTATACTTATATGATGGATTATGATGAAATAATTCAAAAACTTACAACTCATATGAGTAAAGAAATGGCTATTGAAGCATTGGAAAATACAAAAGAAATTTATTCTAAAATTGAATTTTATGATTTGGCACACAAGCAAGTAATTCCTCGTGTTCCTTACAACTGGAAAGAAATTAGTTGGTCAAAACCGATTGTTCCAGATTTTCCATATATCAGAAAGTTCTTTGAATCTGAGTATGAAGATGATAGATTCTTTATTACTTCGATTCTTAAAAGAGGTAATGAATTAGGCATTTTAGATGATATTCATTGGAAAAGAATCGAAGATGAATGTGGAGAAATATGGGAAGTTTCTGAAAAAATTGAAGAGCGCCTTAGCGCATATTTTTTAACTATCCAAAAGGTAGTTGATATTGGTTGGAACGAAGGCGATACTCTTATGGGTCCATGGAGAGGTAGTGCTGGTGCGCTCTTGACAGCTTATCTTCTAGACATTACACAAAGAGACCCACTAGAATCCCCAATTGAATTGCCGTATTGGAGATGTATTTCAAGAGGTCGAGCTGAATTAGCGGACTTTGACCTAGATTCTCAAGCCAGTAAACGTGAACGTTTTATTGCAGCAATAAAAACCTTTTTTGAATCTATCGGAGGACAAGTAATATCTGTTTGTACTTATGGTACGGAGACTTCAAAGGCTGCTCTTTTAACGGCCGCGCGCGGACTTGGGTATGAACCAGAATTGGGAACTTATTTAAGTTCTTTGATTCCTATTGATAGAGGTTTTGTAAGAACTTTATCTCAATGTTATTATGGCGATGAAGAAAAAGGTTATAAGCCTATAAAACAGTTCATCACAGAAATGAATATTCACAAAGACATTTGGGAAGTCGCGCGAGGTATAGAGGGATTAATTAGTCGTAGGGGTATTCATGCGGCTGGTATTCTTATCACTAATAACAAATTTACCGAATTTAATGCGACAATGCGCTCTCCAAAAGGAGTTCTTACTTCTCAATGGGAACTCCACGACAGTGAGTATGTGGGTAAACGAAAAAATTGCCCAAAAACAGTTAATGATTTATCAATCACGTTTGTAAGGCTTTGATATAATCAAGTAAGTAAATAATACCTTATAAGCGTCGGGGAAGCCCTAATAGGTAAAGCTAAGGGTAATCCCGAACCAATATATTTATAAATTTGACTGAAATTTTATAATCCTCTATATACGAATTTACTTTAAATATAGAGGTGATATTATGGTTGTTTATAAAATTACATCTAAATTAAATAACAAATGCTATATCGGAATAACTAATGATTTTAATAGAAGAATGAGAGAGCATAAAACTCTTCATAGTAAAAATTCTTTAATCGAACAAGCAATTCAATTAGATGGAGTAGATAATTTTATTTATGAAATCATTGAAAAAGATTTGTCTTTAGAAGAAGCTCAAGAAAAAGAAATTAGTTATATTAAAAAATTTAATAGCAGGTTTCCTAATGGCTATAACTATACATCCGGTGGAGAGTTAATGACGGGAACCAATAACGGTAGAGCAGAATTTTCTTTATCTGAAATAATAGATATTAGAGAAAGGTTTAATAATGATGAAAATTATTTAGACATTTATCGAGATTATAAAAAAGTAAGTCTTGGACAATTTTTAAAAATATTAAGAAATAAAACTTATATTGATTGTCCAGTTAAAGCAAAAGAAAAAAGTCTTTATAATCAAGGATATTTAACAAAATTAAAAACTGGAAAATTGAAATTTTCTAAAGAGGAAATTGAATATTTTAGAACTCAATGGAAAAATTTAATAAATTATAAAGAAGTATATCAAGATTATAAAGATATTTGTAGTTTAGAATATTTCTATCAAGTTTATTATGGCATTCTTTATAAAGATATAATGCCAGAAGTTTTTACTCCAGAATTAAAAAAGGCTCATTCTTCGTTAAGCCATTCTGGAGAAAACAATAGCAAGGCAAAATTAAAAAAAGAAGATGTTATTAAGATTAGAGAGCTTTATAGAAACAAAATAAAGACTCAAAGTGCTTTAGCAAAAGAATACCAAGTATCAGTAGGAACAATAAATAATATTGTTAATTATAAAACTTGGAGAAATTTATAAATATAGCGTGTATCGACTAGTTCGTTTAGAACGTAGGGCTACTATTGATACGTAGCTCGAAACACTGTTTCTACAAATTGTAGATAAAAGATAGTCAGGGCCTATAGTAATATAGGAATAACCGAATATTAAATTCGATATGCTAACTATTGATGCTTTGGATAGAATTAGAACTACTCTAGAGCTATTACTTGAATATGGCTATATTGAATGGCAAGGAACTTTAAAGAAAACTTATTTAAAATATATTGCTCCGCAAGTATTAGATTATGATAATGAAAAAATGTGGGAGCTTGTTGGCGAAAACAAGATTATTTCTCTATTCCAGTTTGATACTCCTGTTGGATTACAGTGTGCGAAACAAATCAAACCTCGTTCTCTTTTAGAATTGGCTCAGGCCAATAGTTTGATGAGGCTTATGCCAGAAGGAACAGATTTGACTCCAGTTGAGGAATTTGTCCGATACAAAGAAAATCCGAATTTACTTTCTGACGAAATTGATTCTTTAATCGCGACAGAAGAAGAAAAGAAAGAACTTTATAATTTTCTAAAACAATATAATGGTGTACCAGATTCACAAGAATCAATTATGTTACTTGTTATGCATCCTAAATTTTTAGGATTTGATGTTATTCAAGCAAATAAGTTAAGAAAACTAATCGCAAAGAAAAAAATAAGAGAAATTGAAGAATTTAAAGTATATTATTATGACGTTGGCCGGAAAAATGGATGTTCCGAAGATGTTTTGAGATATATTTGGGATAAACAGATTAGCCGCCAGCTAGGATATTCTTTTTCTATTATTCATACTATTGCTTATTCGACGGTAGCTATTCAAGAATTGAATCTTGCTTATCATTATCCTTCTATATTTTGGAATACAGCTTGTTTGATAGTTGATAGTGCAGGATTGGTTGAAGATGAAGATGAAGAATCTCCTTCAGTAGTAGAATCTATTGGATTAAAAAATAATCCAAAAGATGAACAAACTGAAGAAACCGAAACCGATGATGAAGAAGACGAAGACGATGAAGAAATAAAAGAAGAGAAAACAAAAAAACCTAAAAAGGTTGTAAACTACGGTAAAATTAGTTCTGCTATTGGGAAAATGAAACAGTTTGGAATTAATATTGTTCCACCAGACATTAACCGTTCAAAATATACTTTTGTACCAGACGTAGAAAATAATCAAATCGTTTATGGAATAAAGGGCATAACGAAAATTAATGATGAACTCGCTGCGCTCATTATTGAAAAGCGTCCATACGATGGAATTGAAGATTTTATGTCTAAAGTAAAAGTAACAAAACTCCAAATGATAAATTTAATTAAGTCTGGAGCATTTGACGCCATTTCTAACTATCCTAGAGAAGACATAATGTTTGATTATATAAAAACTATTTCTGGATGTAAGAAAAAACTAACTTTGCAAAATATGCAAATGATTATAAATCAAGGGTTAATTCCAGAAGAATTAAAGCCACTAGAAAAAGTTTATAACTTTAATAAATTCTTAAAGAAAAACAAATTTGAAGATTATTACATTTTGGATGATTATTCCCAAGAATATTTCAATTCAAATTTTAATGCTGACCTATTAACTTTTGTAGATGGAAATTGTTGTATTAAACAAAAAGAATGGGATAAAATTTATAAAAAGCAAATGGATGGTATTCGCCCATTCTTGGCGAAACCAGAAACTTTACAACAGTTGAATCATAATTTAATTGGTGACTTATGGGATAAATATTGTTCTGGCCCTGTATCTAAATGGGAAATGGATAGTATAGGTTTTTACAATAGCAATCACGAGCTAGATGGAATTAGAGATGAAGACTACGATATCGTTAATTTCTTTAGTTTACCAGAAGAACCGATTCCTGCTTCAACTTTTACAACAAAAGAAGGTAAAACTATTCCATTATTTAAACTTGAAAGAATTGCTGGAACAGTTCTTGAGAAAAATAAATTAAAAAATATTATCACTCTATTAACTAAAGATGGAGTTGTAAAAGTAAAAATTTATAAGCCTCAATTTGTTAAATACGACAGACAAATTTTTGAAAGAGACCTTGAAACCGGGAAAAAGAAAGTAATTGAAAAGTCTTGGTTTACTAGAGGTAATAAATTGATAATAAGTGGGATACGTAGAGAAGACTCTTTCTCTCCGAAGTGTTATCGAAATTCTCCATATCCTAATGCTATTGGAATGATTGAAGATATTAATTATAATGATGGTTCTTTGTCCATTATTTACGATAGAAAAGGAGAATAAGATGTATATTGGACTATTTGACCAAGATTTGTTAGTAACACCAAACACATTTATCCCCTCTCTTGAGTTAATGAAATATTCTTATTACTATAAAATGAATAAGAATATTGTTAAAATGATTTATGATGCGAATGCCATAAGTCCATTCGACAAAGTAATTGTTAGTAGTAACATAAGGCACAAACTATATTTACCTAAACTCTTAATGACAAATCCAAAAGTTGAATGGATTGGCACAACATTTTTTAATGCTTATTCGCGGCTTCCTTTTGAAATTGAGAATTGTGAAGCGGATAAAAGCATTTATGAAACGTTTTATAGAAAAAACAAAGATAATTTTTCTAATAAACAAAAAAGTAAATTGGGAACTTTTTTAAATTCGGGAGTAGCTTATCGTTTAACACATAATGGAGAAATTATATTTGATTATGAAAAAGTAATAGTAAATAAGAATAAGATATACTTATATGATGAAGATATTTTTTCGTGTCAAGAAATTTTAAAACAAATTCCAAAATTCCAAACTGAACGTGGTATTTGTTTTTTAAAACCACAAAAAATTTATGACTTCGATATTTTTTTAAAATCGAAATCTGATTTTCCTAAATGTTACCCATATTCAAATAGCTCTCCTATTTTTATATATGTAGGAGAATTAACAAAAAAAGAATTTATAAAACATTATTTAGATTTATCTCCGTCCTATTGCTTAGGAATAACAGATAAAAAAAGGGATAATGAATCGTGGAATGATTTTGGTTTTAGGCAATTCTTAACTTTAGGAAATTATTATTTTTATTCAATATCAAAAAAACATAAAATTACCTTTGTAAAAAATCCTAATGTTCCAGATGATTCAGATGGAGTAAAATTGTTAAATGGGTTATGTAGATTAACAAGAATAGGAACACCATCCTCAGACTATAATCTTTATCAATTTTTAAAAAAGGATGGATATATGATAGATAAAATATATAATAAATATAGGTTTGATTCTCCAGTAAATAAAATTCTTACTGCTAACTTGAAACAAATATGCCAATGTGGAGTGTGGGTGTTATAATGAATAGAAATGAAATTAAAAATAAAATAGATGTTATAGAATCTGAGATTTTAAACATTTTAGTTTTAGGAGTGTTAGATGAGCGTCTGCCCTCTTTAGAAGCTGAAAAAGAAAATCTTCAAGCAATGTGTAACCATGAAGCGGTTGAAATTGAAGATGGAAAAGAATTTTGTTCTATTTGCCATAAACATCTAATTTAATTAGTTTTTAAGTTATCTGATGCCTAAATTAGTGCGGCACGTATTGTAATTAACAATATGTGACTAATTTATGGGAGTGAGGAATATTATGGAATATTCAATTTTCACATCAGTAGATTATATGTTGGAGGCATTTGAGAGTATTGATAGAATTGACGTTAGTCTTACAAGAGATAATAAGATTGCGACGATTTTATCTTAATAATAGATATTGTGATTATGATATTACAATAGAAGATATTAAGAAATTACTCAATGATGAAGAACATAAATATCTACACTTTATCAGATAACTTTTTAAATAAAGGGAGAAGTAATACTTCTCCCACTTTTTAAAATATTATTAATAGGAGTATATAAATATGACAGAAAATTTTCTATTACAGAATCCATTGCAGTTATTTGATGATTTTAAAGAAATACCAGACTTAGCATTTGAAGATGAAAGTAGTCGAGAAGAATTAGTTTCTGTAATTAATTCAGTAATTAATTCAGAAGATTATATTAGAGTATTAGTTAATCTATACCATGACAATCCAGAAGAAATTCGTAATAAAATGAATGATTTTAAGAAAGAGTTAAGTAAGGCCAATAGTGGTCAATATAGAGACAAAAGAGCTGAAATCGTAAAATATTTTATGGATAAAACCATTAATACTCTTGAAGAAATTATTCTCTACGATGGAGCTTTTAAAAGTATTCCAATTAAGGTTATGAAAGTAGACGAAGATGCAAAACTCCCATTCTATTCGGACGGAGGGGACGCTTGTATGGATATTTGTTCAAACAAAGAAATGACAATTGCGCCACATACAACAGAAGTTGTGCCATCTGGTATCAAAGCAATTGTTCCTGGAGGTTATGAATTACAGGTTCGACCAAGAAGTGGGCTTTCTAGAAAAACTGGAATTAGAGTAGCGAATACTCCTGGCACTATTGATTCTGGATATAGGCATGAGATTGGAGTCATTCTTGAAAATACTTCTGATACTCCTTTTGAAATTCATAAATATGATAGAATTGCACAGCTACGTTTGGCAGAAGTCCCGCATATTATATGGGATGAAATTTCAGAGGAAGAATATGATAAATATACTACTAACCGAGGGGAAGGGTTTGGAAGTTCTGGCATAGCTACAAATGGCTAAATTAAAAATAGAAGACATTCGTAAAGATTTAGAAGAAAGAGGATGGAAATTAATTTCTACAGAATATAAGAATTTAGAAACCGAACTCGAAATGGAATGCCCAGAAGGACATAAGGTATTTAAAAATTATAAATCAATTAGAAAAAATTACGGATGTCCCGTCTGTAAAAATAACCCTTATAAGAATTGTGATTCAATAGTCATACCAAATAAGGGTAAAAAATTCAGAATTTTGGCACTTGACCAAGCTACCGTAATAAGTGGATGGTCAGTATTCGACGATAAAGAGTTAGTTAAATATGGTATAATTTCCCCAAACGAGAAATTTGATAAAACAACTCGTATATCAATAGTCAAACAGTGGTTAATTGGAACTATTGATTCTATAAAACCAGATTTAATCTTATTTGAAGATATCCAGCTTCAAGATTTCAATAACTCTTTTCCAGGCCAAAAAAAGCAACATGACAATATTGGCGTAACAACATTTAAAGTATTAGCAGAGTTAATCGGAGTTTTAGAAAATGCAGCTTATGAAGCAGGAGTGCCATTTAAAATAGTTCATTCTGCTACTTGGAGAAAGGACGTTGGAATTAATGGTAGAACTAGAGCAGACAAAAAGAAGAGCGCACAGATGTTAGTAAAACGATGGTATGATGTTCAAGTAAGCGAAGACGAAGCTGATGCTATATGCATTGGTCGTTACGGCTCGAATAATTTTAAAAAAGAAATTGAAATGGTTAGTTGGGAATAAAAAAGAGAGAGCTTCCGCTCTCTCTCTTTTTTTTATTACATCTTGAAATTTTGAACTGCGTATTCTAGTTCCTCTTTTTCTTCCATAAAATATTCGTGCATACAGTCCCATTTACCTTCTTCATAAGACTTTCCACTTTCCATCTCTTCTTTTTTAATAAGTTCTTCCATTTTCTGATGGTCTTCATTCTTACAATTCAAGCAAAGAGCCTACCAGTGGGAGGACTGGTTTTAGCCCTTCTAATAATCCTCCCAATGGATTTGATTTATTTTGTTTATTTGCCTTTTCAGACATTTGCTTTGTCAACAAAATAAATTTTAATTCATCAGGAGTTAATGTTCCGCCTTCGCTAAGGCGTTTCATTATGGTTATGGAAGCATCTACCATACCATCAAGAAATTTATCTTCCATATTCTCAACTCCGAAATTGGTAAATTTTGGTTCCCTCATACTAATAGTGAGAAAGTATATTCTCAGCTCAAAATTTTTGGTAAAATTTTCCAAAATTTTGACAAAATAATAGGGAGACATAAGTCTCCCTTAATTATTAAACCCACTTATCAAGTAAATATTCTTCTGTTTCAGCTATTTCTTCAGCAGTTAAAACTCTTGGCCATATGATAAATTCATAAAGTTCCCCAGTTAAAGCCTCTACTCCACCGCCCGCGTGGTCACATACTCTAACATCTTGAATTTGTGATACACTTTCTCTAGTAGCTACTTTAGTCCATAAATCGTTTTTATAGCTTTTTATTCTATAATTCACGTTATTTCCGTTCGTATACATCCATACGCAACAAGTATTTTGGTTTATAAATGGAACTGCTTCGGTTCCTCCACTAGTATTTACTTGAGGACGACTGTCAAATTCCTGCATTAGCGGAGGAATATATTGGCCATCTCGATATGTTAAAGTAGCAATAGTTCTACCAGTGTAATAGAATTTATCTGTTTCATATCTATATTCGCCCTTTTCATTAAAATAACAACTGTTCGTAAATGTTTCATTACTTAATAGGTCAAAATTTAATCTTTGCACACACACTAATGTCGCATTATCTACTGGGTTTGGGAATCTAAAGGTTCCACCACGACCACAGCGGCCACTTTGATTATTGAAACTAATTGGTCTACCATCCCAAGAGCCTAACCCCCAAGTATCAGTTTTGTCAGTTATTAAATGCCAAGGTTGTATCTTTGATGGCGCGCCATTTACGGCATTTATAATAGAGCTAACTCTTGTTTGATTATACTGTCCAGTAGAAGCATCAAAATCATACATATATCCTTCTGTTGCACCTTCAGTGAAAATCAAAACTGGATTATTTGAAGGGTCGCCAATCCAAATTTTTTTTAATTTAATCGGATTATTATTGCCATCTCCGATATACATTTTTTTTAGCCTAATGGGATTATTATTGCTGTCACCAATATAAAGTTTTGGCATAAAATCCCTCCTTAATATTGACCCCAAAGAGTGCCATAAGCAACTTCGCCATTATTTGGTTTCCTATTAACAGCTCTTAGAGGTCTGGCATAAACAACGCTAATATCACCAGGGCTAGAAATAACTACGCGATTATTCATTGTTACTTGCCCTTCAACTTTTAATATGCCATTTAGTGTAACAGGACCACCAACATCAAGACCTGACCTTATATTTGCGGAGCCTATCACAGCACTCGTTGAGCTAAGATTTGCTATTGTTCCGGTTCCAGAAACCCCGATTGTTGAGAAATTACTTACTCCTAAAGTATTTGAAGAACCAGTAGATACTATTCCTCCATTAACTGTTAATCTTTGTCCAAAAGTCGCGGCTCCTTTTGCTTCAAAAGTGCCATAAGATACAGCAGCTTTATTTTTGCTAACAGTAAATGAGGGCGCGCCTTCGGCATTTGTATCATAAACATATAAATGGTCTGCAATTATTGCTCCACCATCTGAAACAGTGAGTCCATTAGCAGTAATTTTCCCATTTATTACTTGGTCGCCACCATTTTTCATAAGTCCTGTTTCCGGACTAAGATAATCTACTCCGTCTTTTGCATGTAATAGTTGCTGGTCGCCAGAAGAAGCAACTCCAACTAACGCGAAAAGTTTATTATTATCGTTAGTTTTATCTTCTGGGATATTTGTAGCTATTTTAAAGTTATCTGTAATAACTTTTCTTACTTCTGATTGAGCATCATTTGCTTTAAATTCAGAAAACTTAGGCATATTTATTCCTCCTGTCCATAAAATCTATCAGTTATAACTCCATTACTTAAATTCCCTATTTTACTTTCTATAAAAACTCCGTCTCCTTCTTTAATTTTTCCTACCAAATAGTCTCGATAAGGGAAAGTAAAAATTGTGTCGAAGCCAATTATTGTTACCCTCGCAGTTTGATTTGTTCCCATAGAAATTATTTTTCCTACATATTTACAAACTATACGAGCATTTTTGATATAAGAATCTATTCTTCTATCAATAATATCTATAAGCGCGTCAGCTTGATTCATTTGCTCACCTCAATAAGTTGGAAGTTCTTTTATATTGCTTCCACTTAAACTCATTGTACCTATGCCAATAGGACAAGTTAAACTTTGGATTAAGAACGACTCTTTTATAATTTTATAGAAAGTATCAGTTAAAGTAAACAATCTATTTACTGTTAGACTTGGAATAAGAGTGCATTCAAAACTTATAGTGTTCTGTTCAATAGACAAAGATTTTAACATATAATCAGCATAATCTTTAGCCTCTGTTGCAGTCTGTATTGTACTACTTTCCAAATATTTGCTTTTTATACCAATTTTTTGAATTGCGATAGGTGACGCGGCGTTTCTATTTTCGGATATCGCCGTAGGAGGAATTGCTCCATTTGGATTATCGCCAACTACACATACCCTATTAGCAGTTCTTACTAGATTATAAGTTAAAGAAGAGTTTATATATTCGGGGCTAGTATCATAAAAATCCCATATAATTGGAAGATTAGCATTTTCTTCTCCTAATAAACTTCTCCAAAAATTCAATCTTCCGTCATCATCGTAATAAATATCTGCTCTAAATGTAGTAGCTAAATCAGTTAAACTTTCACTAATATAACTTCCAGGTCCTTTATCTATATCAAAAGGGATAGTAACATTTTTATAATAAGGGTCAACTATCGGTTCGATAGGGTCTAATACTTGGCCATTCCCCATATCTTGATTCAATATAGTAAATATAGCTTCATAAATAGTGAATCCTTTTGGAATTGAAAATGTCCCTATCATTTCGTTATAGCCAGTTTCACTTCCGAACATTCCAAATTTATCTACTCCATTTATTGTGACTGTTTTATCTGCAAGATTATGTGATGCGTTTATATCTGTAATAACATAGACTCCTTTGGAGAACCAATAAATATCTTCTTCTGAGTTAATTTCAAATTCTCCATGTCCAGTAATTATAATCCCATCGTTGGGAGAATTTTCTATTGGTTTATCTATGTCATTCCAATTATTTGGATTGTTGTATTTTAAATAAGCAATTAAATCCTCTTCATCGTAAGAGTATATTAATGGATTCTCTTCACTATAATATCTAGTTTTCGCAAGCCCAACATATATTTTAAATTTTCTATTTATCCAAAAATTTTTATTGTTTGGGTCAGGAATAAAATCTCCATTTGGGTCAAAAATAGTAAAAGAAGTTGTTTTTCTTACTCCTTGCTTATAACTTTCGGATATAGTGCCGATTTGTTCGGCACTTATATCCTCAATAAGTTCTGCATAAGCATTTTCATGGCTGTCTAATAATTCTATTTTAACCATTGGATTAATAATCTCATGTTTTGCTATTTTTCTAAAATCTTCATTGTCGGTATTATAAAATTCCATGAAATCACCCCTTATACTCCAAAGATTAAATAAGAATTTACATCAGCAATTTGTGTGATATTTAAACTAATTGTTGTTGGGAAATCGTCAATTTTAATATCTGTTTGTTCTCTGCTGTCGCTAACTACTCCGATATAACAATTTCCTTTCATATCTTTTACAAGGATTGGTTCATCTGTAGAAATGAACTTATTCCAGGCATTAATTCTTTCAATAGAATCGTCGAAATAAATGCTTCTTTTCTTTATAACCTGATATTCATTTTCTCCTTCTGGCAAATAATCTGTATAAATTACATAATTATTAGTTGAAGGGTTTTGCGTATTTGGTAAAAAGTATTTAAAAGGCTCTTCAATGATAATATAAAATTTACTATCTGCTCCTACACCCTCTGTTCCATAGAAAGTAATTCTTCTTTGTTGATTATTTATGAATAAATATGCTTTCTTTTGCTCTAGGTTGATTCCCTCAAATATACTTGTTTGCTGAATATAAACTTTTGTATTATTTATATCGGTAGTATTATAAGGAATTTTACCAGAAACTACAGGAATCAAATAATTGTCCTTATAAATTGTTTCATATTTAAAATCGCTCACGAGACAAGTTAATGAAGTAGTGATATAATTAGTTCTTCCTACTGACAACTTAGGATATTTACTTAATCCTTGATGGAATACTTTATTGACATTGTGCTGGACATCTCCGGCTTCAATGTTCAACTTAAATACCCATTGTTCAATAGGCCGATAAATATTGTCTCTAACTCTGCCAATAGAAGTGAAAATCCATTCATACCAATTAGTTTTTATTTTATTACTTTCTATTCTGGCTCCAATTACGGTGCTTGTCATTGGAAGAATGGAGTAACTAAATATTCCACGATTTCTAACGCTATAATCTGTTATTTTCAAAGAAGTATTATCATTTACACTTTCTAATTCTGTAGCAGAAACCTCTGCGATTAAAATACTCTCAAATGGGTCTTTATCTTCCTCATTGTAGAATGTATTCCTATAAATTCTATATCCGTTAATTTCAGATTCAATTCCGTCATAATATTTGGAACTCAAACTTCCATCATAAGTACAATTTATCAATATGTCAATTTGGTTCTCATCTGTCCATTTCGGGCGGAAGAAATAATATAACATATCATGGATTTCATTAGAAGTAAAATAACTTCTTGTAAAAACTGTCAGATAATCATATTCAACATCACCGAAAATTGAGATTTGATTAAATGGAATATTGTTTCTTCTTGTGAATTTACATACATATACATTATCATTTTCAGCATTTTCACCGTTTTCATAGTAGCATAAAAACTTATCTCCTGTTTTTACTGAAGAAAATGCTGAATCAATGATTGCTATTCCAGTTGTTGAGTCATAATCAATAATTTCTCTACTTTCCTCTCCAATCATAAGAAGCGTTTTATTTGTTCTATTAGAAAGTAATCTATTATTACCAAGAGTTATCTGTACTCCATCGGCCGCTTTAACAGCTCCAACCCATCTAAGCATTGGATATAATTCTGCTCTATTTGGATATACTAGAAGTTTATATACCATTGTATTTGTATCTGAGCTAGTTTCGGTCCAGAAGTAAGAATCTTTCCAAGTTATATTCCCAAAACTCCCATCAGTTTCTTGTTCCATCCATTCATAAGCATAACCTATTTTTTCATCCTCTGTCAGAGGTCTGTAAGTGCCATCAGCCTGCTTTACTCCTTGCTGCTGTCCTGGGACAACTTTCAATAGAGAAAATGGAACGCGCGAATCAATGAAGTTATTTTCAGCTATTTTTTTTGCTTTATAAAAATCATAAGTTATACTTCCACCATCTGTTTCGTCACTACAAACAATTTGAAGTTTATATTTATTTTTTATAACGGATAATCTATTTCCTCTTGGATTTGAGCTTAATGTGATTATTTCACCACTCCAAGGCGCGGGACCTGGGTCATTGATTGCGATAAAAGTAGATAGCATAAAATTAGTAGAATCAAAAATTAAGTCCGCGCCAGAAAGGTTATCATATCTATATTGTGTAATACCAGGCACTCTAAGATTTAACTTTTCTTCCTTTACATAGTCAAAGAAATGAGTAAACTCACCATCTTCACCATCGACTAACACAGGAATAGATAGTCTATTATCTGGCCATACAACATCTACACTATAAGAGCTACTATTATAAATAGCTTCGCCGCTTGTTTTGAAATCTATTTCTTTGTAAGAAATAATTAAATCAGGAGATAGATATTCAGACATAGCTCCTTCTTGATTAACGACAATTAATTTTATCTTGTAAGTATGATAGTTTTCAAAATTATCATAAGAAAAAGAAAGGTTTGAATTAAATTGCTTTTCTGTGCGATACACGGGCTTTATCTTAGTAATATCATAAACTTCCCAAATATGATATTTTACAGGAATATTATTTTTTTGCTGATAACTTCCTAAAAAATTATAATATCTGCTAGGAAAAGCATCTGCTTGTTCAATAGGAAAGTTATCAATATTTACCGTTGCTTCTTTTCTTGATTTGAAAAAATAGAAATTGGTATCGTAATAATTACGATAAGCTGAATATGATGTGCCAGCTTCAATTTCTGGAGATACTTTTCTATCTACCACACAGTATGCACCTACGTCACTGTCATGTTCTTGATACCATGCGATATCAGTAACGTCAGCTATTGTTTCAACAGTAGTCTTGGATTGCCCTTCGTGATATGTTGTTTTTGTAACTGTTATTTTATAATGCTGAACATCCTCTACTATTTCTGTTTTTTCAATATCATACTGAACATCCCATTGCCAATATTCTTTTATTCTATAAATTACTCCACTACCAAAATCTAAATTTACAACAACTTCATTTTGAAGCCTATTATCTGTTATATTCTCTAATACTGGGATTACCCCAGTGAGGATAATATCTCCTGTTGAAGGGACTTCAAAAACATCTGGATTGGTTGTAATTCCATTTAAAACAGGTATTGTAGCGGTTATTGTAGGATTATTTTCATCTTGGGTCTGTGGAAAATTTCCATATAGGATATATCTATCTGTATATCCACTCCCATATGTTGGGAGAACCGAAAAAGCTTCACTGACTGTAACGGCATGAGTCGAAGTATTATAACCAATTACTCTGCGTCTTTCGTTTCTAATTGTAATATTAACAATAATTTCTTTTTTGCTCCAATCAATAGAGCTAAGTAAACTATTCTCATTTTGGAGATATATTATAGTTGGCGCGCTTTCTGTTGTGCTTCTTGAAATATCTTTATAATCAGTTAATTTATAAGAAGCATTATTTTCCCAAAAAGTTATCCTCCATAGTAGATTTTTTCCTACTAACGAAGCAAGATTATCTCCACCTACCTTAAATGATAATTCATCATCATTATAAATAGTTGGATTATCTATTCTAGCAGAAGAATAAATCGCAGAACCGCCCTGATTATTTTCAAAAATATCATATTTATAACTCTCTAATTCGTCTCCATTAAAAATTAAAGAGAAAGTATTGCTTATACTCGTATCAATAGTAGTATTATATGGAACTACACCATATGGTTCTCTTATCAATTATCTCACCTCTTGAGAAAATGGGGAAGGTTTCCCTTCCCCACTATTAGAACTTCCGTAATGGAGAACGATTTTTAACATCTTGTAACAATCCATTGATGCTATCCTCATTAGAAACAACTTCAAATTTACAGTTAGTATAATTGGTGCTATTATCTTCTGTTTTAGAAGTTGAAGCGACAACATTTTGTGGAGTGTTTCTCTTGTTTAAAGTAGGCATTCTAGTTAAACCATCAATAAATTTAAATAAAGCGCCCGCTTGAGAGTTATTTAAAAATACCTCTGGTCTAGACTTTGTTCCATGAACTGCGGCTAATCCGGTATAGGTATTTACTCCGCCAGTTGCATATCCCTCTCCGTTTTTGCTAGCTTTAGAAATTGCGTCCGCACGAGCTTGCGCCGCTTCATAAGCAGCTTGAGCAGCATTGACTCTTTCCCATTGGTCAGCCAAATTAGAAACTTGATTTGCAATATCGTTATAAACTGCGCTATCTTTTGATAATTGTTCTATTGTCATTTGATTATAGTAATTAAAGAGTTGGAGTTCTTTATTTAGTTCTGATTGACTTTTTCCTAAGTTTTCAGTAAGTTCATCCCAATCTTCAAGTGCTTTGTCTATTGCTTCAACTGCGCTTTCATTTTGAGTCATTTGCTCACTTAATTTTAAGAAATTATCAATGTAACTATTAACTCCATGAGTTAAAGTATCTAAATGACTTACAAGCCCTTCAATACCTTTTTCGCCTAAAAGACTATCAAGAGAATCAACTACTTGATTAATCTTATTATCTTTAATTAGCTCTTCCGCACTTTTTCCAATTTTATCAATTAATTCGCTAGTTTGTTCAGAAAGCTCTTCAACTTTCGCAATATTCCAAGCAAGAGTTCCTTCTTTCTCTGCATCGCTTTGGTCTTCAAAAGCATTTTCTTTATCGGTAGCATCTTGGTTAAGTTGATTATTTCTTATTACCGCATCAATAAAAGCATTTAGAGCTTCTTTTCTTTGCTCTTCTGTCATATTAGCAAATTCTTTATATGCTTTATTATACTTTTCTAATTCTTCTGTTGTTTTACCAATGTTTTCTGCTTTTTCTGCCCAAGCGTCAGCTTGGTCTTGAAGAAGTTCTTTTTCCTCATTTAATTTAGCTATTTCAACTTCTCTTTCGGCGTCTCTTAAAGCGTCATAGGTAGAACTTATTTCTTCTTGGTCGCGTTTAAATACCCAACCCGCGCCACGAACTAGGACAAGTCTATTTTTTGTATTTTTCGCACGTTCATATGCGTCTCTAGCTTCTTGGAGCTTTTGAAGTCTATCTTCTGCTTCTGCTTCTTCGTTAAGAGCATTTATCTTTTCGTCAATTAACTCAATTTGGTCTTTATAATAATCTTGAGCTATTTGATTTTGGAAAGTAAGATTTTCATTACTTTCATCCGCGGCTTCTCTAGCTTTTTCTGCCGCTTTTTCCATGTCGTCGAGAGTTTGTTGATATTCGTCTTTTCTTTTTTCTAAGTATTTTAAATAGGCTTCTAAAAGAATCTCTTGAGCTTCTTTTTCTTTATCTATTTGTTTTTGAATAGTTTCATTTTGTTCTTCTAATGCTTTCTTTCTAGCTTCAAGAACTTTTTTAATACCTTCAACTTCTGTTTCAATTCTCTTTTGCTCTGCTTCTGCCGCGTCTTTTAAAGCTTCTGCTTGCTCTTTTAAGGCATCAGCATAGGCTTTTGCCGCGTCTGTAGCTTTCCCAGATGATTTGGTAGAACTTCGCAAATTTTTATCATAATCTTTTGTGGCGTTCCCAGCAGAGATTATGCCATTTTTAAGACCTTCTAATTTTTTATTATCATCTTCAAGAGCACTGGCATTATTTTTAGCATCTGAAGCTACGTCCCTTAAATCAGAAGCTAAAGCTCTCATTTTTTCTGCCGAACCTTTAACTTCTCCGGTAAAGCTATCAAAATCTACTGGTGCGTTTCTAATTAAGGTCAATAAACTGGCCATAACGGTGCCAACATCATCAATCGAATATACTAACTGTTCATTAGCTTCGACCGCATTGGCTTTAGATTCTATTTCATCTGCTAAAGATTCAGCTTGATTTTTTACTGCTGTATTATATGCAATACCTTGATTATTCTTGGCAATTGCTTCATCTATATGAGCAATAGCTAAATCTCTTTCTCCTGCGGCCATAGCTTGTAGAATTTGTAAATACTCGTCTCCATATTCTCCAGCCAGCTTCCAATTCTCTCCGTCAAAAGAGAAAATATCATACATAGTTAAGTTTTCAAGTTCCGGCATAGTTTCAGCCATTTGTTGGAATAAATTAAATGCTTCCTCTTCACTATCTAATCCATCATTAATGGCTTTATCTATATCTTTATATGCTTCTGCCAATTCAAAAGTTTGTGGGATAACACTAGAGAGCGTCTGATTCGCTGTATCAGCAACAGTCATCAGAGCATCAACAAGCTCATTCCCGGTCTTTACGCCACCTTCTTCTAACATAGCTAATATTTGAATTACTTCTTGAAGGTTGCTTGGGTCGAGACTATTAAATGCTTGATTAAGAGCATCCATGTCTCCTTTAAATTCTTCAATATTGATTCCATTTACTAAAGCGTTAAATATTTGTTTATAGGCAGATGTTAATTCATCATTATCTTTTGCTTCCTCAAATTTTGTTCTCCAAGCTCTAATAATATCATCTGGGAAACTCATTAGCTGAGGAAAATCTTCAACTCCAGGGATTTGATTTAATCCAAGAAGACTCCCAAGAAAATTTCTGTTGTCTTTCATATCTGTTTGATAAGCAGAATAAACTTCTGGTAAGGCTTTTTCAATATCAAACCCAAGGTCTTTTAAACGCTCAATTATTTCTTTTGTCAATTTAAGAGGATTACCAGATAGTGCGGAAGCTAAAGCTGTAGTTACTTCCGCATCTCCAGAATTCATAATCTCATCAATTGAATCAACATAAGATTGTAAAATATCTGAAGAAAATTTAATCGTACCTTCTTTCAATCCTTTTTCATCTATATCTGCGCTTGTTAATCCTGAAAGAAGTTGAGTTACATATCGCTGGGCAAATGTACCAGTAATACCTTCATCTAAAATGTATTTCGCAGCTATACTTTGAATTTCCCCAGCGGTTGCCTTTACATCTTCATTAGCTTTATTTCTTAAATCACGTATATCCTCTTGGAGTTTTTCATATCGTCTAACATATTCAGATGCCGTTACGGTTTCTCCATCCCATTCAAAGGTTTGTTCTGGTAAACCAGTATTTTTGGCTTTTTGAATTGCATTTCTTGCTTGCTGAAGAGCTTGTCTGTTAGTACCAGAACTAGCTAATTCATCTGCTTCATCATTATAATCCGCCGCAGATTTTTCTTTTCTGCTCTGAATAGCTCCAATAGCCGCTTCGGCTGCTTCTGCTCTCTTAGCAATAATATATTCGTTTATAGCATTGGTTAATTCAGAATACGAGGCAGTTTCAATATCTAATCCTTCTATCGCATCCGGAAATTGGTCAATTAATTGCTGTTTTATTTCAGCTAAGTCTTCACCTTTTTTGTAGGCTTCCTGATATTGTTCTTGCAAAGTTTCAAGAGATTCAATTTCTTGATTAGCAGCTCCCATCTTCCCTGTATATTCTTGAAGAGCTTCTGCTGCTTCTCTTGAAGCTATTTTATTTTTATTTATTATTCTATTTAAACCATAAATGGCCCCTGCCAAAAGTGTAATACCTGCAATGATTGCGGTCAATGCGATTAATTGGGGAGCCATAGCCAATAAACTAGCTTTCGCAGCTACTGCTTGAGCTTGTAATCCCGCAGTAACAGCCGATACAGCAGTTAATTTTCCAGCTTCTCCGGCAATTACTTTTACACTACTTGCGGCACTAGCAATTGCAATTTTTGAAAAAGCAAAAATAGCTATTGTCGAAAGTGTTGTAAATCCTAGTCCTAAATCTGATAAATTAGCAATTAAATCTGCTGCTCCATCAATTAAATTACTAAATATGTTGCTAGCATTAAAAGAGGTATAAAGACCTTCCCAAGCAGCTTGTAATCTATTCATTGAGGCTTCTAATCCAGTTAATTGAGTATTAAACTGAGCCGCACTTGCTCCCGCACTGTTTTGTGCCATATTTACTAACTCTACATTTCTATCATAATCTTCTACAAGAGCAATAAAACGAGATTGCTGGCGCGCGCCTGCGGCGATAGTCGCGATATAACGCTGAGTATTACGGTCTAATCCATCCCACTTAGAAGATAATTCCATAATAACGTCGTCGAAATCTCTAAATTGTCCAGCCGAATCTCTTAACGCAACGTCCGCTTGTTTTAATGCTTTTTCAACTTTATTAGCATCTACCCCATCTTCTAAGGCTTCAGTGGAGTCTTTTAATTCTTGGAAACGAGCAATAATTGTCTTTAATGCTGTACCTAAGTTTTCTGGTGCTTCACGAGTAGTTTCAATCATCTTAGTTAGGAAAGCTGATGTTGTTTCAATATCAGCACCGGCAGACTTAGCAATAGAAGCTACCTTACTAATAGCAACAGCTAATTCATTAGTATCTACCGCAGCTTTAGCAGCTAAGTTTGCCCATATATCTGTAATATTAGACGCATCATCCGCTTCTAACTTAAATCCGTTTATTGCGGCAGTTAAATAGTTCGTAGCATCTGCAAAATCAAGTTCAGAGATAGTGGCAAGAATTGTTGTTTGCTCTACCAATTCCATTACTTCTGATTGGGAGCGACCCTGTTGGAAATATAATTTAGATGATTCTACTACTTGAGAAGTTGTTGCACCTAATCTTTGGGCCATCTCATTATATGTACCAATCATGTCCCACATTTGGTCGCGGGTTCTACCAGATACGACCGCTATTTGAGTTAAACTTGCATCTAAATCAAGATATGTTTCCTTCATCTTTTGAAGTTGATTTCTAGCAAATTGAACAGCTATTCCTATGCCTGTCCATCTAGCTAAAGTATTATTTAAATTACTAGAAGCCTCTTGGGCTTTAATTTGTTCTGTTTCATTATTCCACTTAGATAATACTTCAGTTGCCTCTTCAATTGGAGCATTTACTTTCTCATACGCAGAAGAAATATTTTTAACTCCAGTGACAGCTTGTTGTTGAGCTTTATTATTTTCAATAGTCGCTTCTTCTAATTGAGCTTCTAACTTGATTAGTTTTTCTTTCGCCTTCGCGCTTTCTTTAAGCGCCGCAGTCATTTGCTCCTGCTTTTTAGCGGTAGATTCTGCCGCAGCACCGGTTAATCCAGCAGTTAGTTCTTGTTTTTCTTTTCTAGCAGCATCTTGTTTTGCTTTTGAATCTGAGCTAGTTACTCCATAGTAACTTTTAGTTGCTTTATCGAGGGCCTGAATCTCTTTCTTTAAATTCTCTATTTGTTGTTTATAATTCTCTATTTTTGGGTTCTTAGAAAATGCTTCTTCTGTATTAGATTCTAAACTATTTATACTAATACTAAGCTGTTTAAAAGAATCATTAAGTTGACTTATAAGATTCCTATATTCCCCTAAATTATTAGTAGTAGGTTTAAAGTTAAGAATCTTCTGTAAGTTCTTCTGATAATCTGCTAAATCTTTCTCTAAATCTTTAGTTATGGTTTTTGGAAGAGATAAACTACTAAGTTTTTTCTTAAAGTTATCTGCTTGCTTTAATGCACTACTAAAAGCGGCTTGAACATCAACGTTAATTTGTAATTTTTTTACGCCACTTGCCACTTATCTCACCTCTGGATAAAAAAATAAGGTTGGTAGAAAACTACCAACCCTACGATTAAAAATCTCCATCTATATCTTCATCCAAATAGGAAACACTAACAGTTGTAGCCTGTTCACGTGAGCCTAGCGGGATTGCTTGAAATTGGAGTGCTGATACTAATGGGTTGGTATTTCTTCCTAAATTGATTGCGAAATTTGAATTAATTCTTAATCTAGGAATCTCAATTAAACCAGTCTTTTGGACCGCCGTATACTCATCTGTGTAGCGAAACTTACCCACAAACATTAGATACCCATTTAAATCTTTTTGTCCTACATTTACTATTTCCATTCCTTGGTTGTAAAGAAAATAGTAATCGACAAGAATATCTATATTTTTATCTTCTAAAATTATAGTATCATCCTCTATTGTATAATCTAAGATTTTCCGCACTCGTCTGTCGTTCTCTAATTCATAAATACTTATTTTACTATTAGTATCAACGATATGCTTAACTTTAGCTTTCCCGTCCATCCCAACATAAACCCTTTCATACTGGTTTATTTTTTTTGTTGGCAACCTTTTTATCATGTTCCCGTTCATAATGCCAAAAGCAAGATGACTTACTGTTCCCATATTCATAATACAATTAACTTCTTTTGTAGACTCCCAATGAACAAGAGAACGATTATCAAACATGCCGCGCGCGTCATTGACATTTTTATTCTCTTGAAAAAGGATTTCTTGTATCTTATCAAAATAAAGTATTGTATCTCCTATATCATAATGAGTTCCCATAATATCCATTGAAACCGCCGCTTTTAAACTTGCTTCGTATATATCTTTTATACCATATCTCCCAGTATCGGACTGTTTCTCAGTATTCATAAATACCTCCTAAATAAAAGAAGTCCGCTTTCGCGGACTTCGTTGCTTTATTATAAACTTGCGTAAGCGGCAGCCGCAGCGTTTGCAATCGGATATTTAATCAACTTCATCATGTTGCCATCTTCTGGTCTTAAAACGCGAAGTGACATAGAGAATGTTGAAGGGTCGCCTTCCGCCTGCATGGTGATGGTCTTTTCTGCGTTCATCTTCGCCATAGGAATAACGAACTGGAAGAATTCGTCTTTACCTGTGACATAGCTTCTTGCGTAAGTGTCGCCAACAATGCGATAAGTGCCAGGGAAGTTCTCGGCATTGATTGTGATAACATCTGCTCCACCATTAGAAACGGTTTCTTTCCAAGTAGCAATATATTGCTCGTTTGCGGCAATATTTGATACATCTACTGCTTCTTCCGCATCGTTATAAACTTTTGCATTCTCAGGAATACCAAGTCCTTCGGGGATTGCGCCAGAAGCTGTGGGACGGAAAGATTTTGCTCTATCTACGCTTTGAGTTTTTGAAATCTTACCACCGTGCATCAAAGCCATAGATTTCATAGAGAATAGAGCGTCTTCAAGGTTCAAAGTAATTTCTTTACCATAGTCCCAGATAATAAGTGCTGCGTTACCTTTACCACCGGTAGCTGTTGATTGCTGTGCAGTTTCCTCAATGGTAGAGACTTTTAGCGTATCCAAGTACAATGCCGGCGCGCCGGTAGCAGTATCATAGAAAGTTACGTCAGCAACTTCCTTAATGCCATATTGCTCAAATAAGTTAGCCATTGTTCTCCTCCTTTATTACAAAGTAATTTTCTTAATCCAGTATTGTAAATCGACCTTTTTACTATCGACACCAGCAAGAAGCATTTGAGTGCCCGTCTCATAATCTTCTTTTAATTGAAGTCGTTTAAATTGGTCATACAACTGATAGATTGTAAGGTCCCAGACATTAAAAAGAGTATAACCTACTCCATAGGCACACAGAGAAGAAACAATGTCTGGTAAAGTTATTTCTTTGCCTCTATGTTTTGCGGCTTGCTCAGCTCTGGCTTTTGCTTTTGCTAGTTTAAGCTTTTTTCTTGCTTCTTCAAATTTCTTTTTCATTTCTAAATCGTCAGTGATGATTTCATCATCCTCTTCTTCTTCGGACATATTAAGAAGTCTGATTATTGATTGAAATTCTGAGAAATTTGTTTTATTAAGAAAGAAAAATTCTTGTGCTTTTACAATTTTGCCGCCCGGAAGAACTTTTTCTCCATCAACTAAAAATTTAAAACCTTTATTTTCAGTATCTAAGAATACTTCCTCCTTAATGTAAGTAAGAAAACCTATTTGTAACTCCAAGAAAAAAGTTGGGTTCTTTAAACAGTTTTCATAAAGCCATAAAATTGGATTTGTTTCTCCTTCTTCTATATGCTCTTGATGATACATTAGCAATAGGTCGCTTTCACTTATTGTAAGAAGATTTGTTATTCTAGCAAATTGGTCATAACTAATTTTGTTTATATCTTTTAGAGTTGGTTGATAGATAGTAATTGACCCAAAACTAACAGGCGCGCCTTGTAATATTGAAACTTTATCTATTTTAGTTGTTGACATCTACAACAAACCTCATTGTATGCATTGTAACTTCTGAGCTGAGAACGTCTAAATCAAAAGAAACAAATCTTAAAGTTCCAATACCAGTAACTCTAGAGTTATCTAACAATCTTTTTAAACAAGACATTATATAATATGGACGTTGAATAGGATAGTTTAATTGCCATTTATCCTGCGGATTCCAAATATCTATATCAAATCCAACTAATGAAAATTCAGAATTCTCTCCTGCGACACCATAGGTTGGAACAATAACGATTGTTGATTCTTTTACTTTTGTAAAATCAACATTCGGAACCGTCCTTATTCTACCATTTGTGAAATCAAAATCTGATGTATCTATATCCGGTTTTGATTCGTCTAATGGATTATTAGACATATCTACCAAAAGACGAATAAGTGTTTGGTCTTTACATAATTTAACAGCTATTTTACCAACTGCTTCACCTGTTTGCTCAAAGCAATTAATTCTATCACTCATTTGTTACACCCATAAGCTAGTAACTTCAATCTTGCGTTTGAATAATTCTTCTCCACTACTAGCAAGAAATTGTATCGTAGCATTACCTATTTTATTTAAAGCGGTTATTTTAATCTTACTATCTGTCTTATCTATTTTCACCATTGTATTGTCATAAGCAATGGTGAAATTTTGGTCTGTATAAACATCCCAAATACAACTATCTTTAGTCGCAATTTTTGTATTTCCAGTTACATAGAAATAATGGTTTAAAGAAAGTTGAATTATTATTTTAAATGTTTTTATGAAGCCAGATATTTTATCTTCTACAGTAAGTTCAGTTTCTCCCTCTTTAATAGGAATTAACTTTCCAGCTTCAAATTTTATAACTTCTTCATCATAATTAGAGAACATCATGCTACCATCTTTAATTTTTCCGTTCTTAAAATAGAAAAATTTTAAATTAGCAACATTTAATCCAATAGTAATTGAATTCGCGCCATAGTTAGATAGTATTGTTGCGGACCCTATTTCATTAGCATCTGCAATTTTTTCTTCTACTAAGTCTGAACTATTATCTACTGTAGTCTTATTTATTGTGGTATAATATACACCGGGTATGCTTATTTTATCTGAATCCACATATCTCCATGCTTCATCACCAATGATAAATCTTAAACCATCTACAAAATCTTTGTTTGCCGGCAAAATTAAATTTAATGCTCTATTTGGTAGTTCCGTAGAGACACTATTAACATATCTAAAATATTCTTTAATATCGAACTCGCCAGTTCCGTTAACATAAACTGGAATTTCTTTTAATACACCACTATTGTCTACATATTTAATCATGTAATCTAATTCAATTACTTTATACTTATAATAGCCATAATAGGGGTGAATTTCTCTATGAAGAATTAGCCAATATTGAGTTTCAGAAACATCTAAATCATGAGTTTTAAATAAAGCTCCCTCTGGAAGTTTTAGACTTCTGTCTGTCATTAAATATTGAATTACCTTTCTTTCAGTTTGAGTTCCTACTCTACTATTGCCGCTAGCAAGAATACAATCGTATGTCATATTTTCATAATCAATGCTAACTCTATTGGGGCTTCTTTTAACCAACTGAAGAAAATCTTTTGCTAAATTGTGTTCTATACGGTCTTTAGCTGTTGAACCGTTGGCAAAAATTCTTTGTCTGTACATATCTAGGTAGGAATACATATTTATACCTCCTTAAATACAGACTCCACAAGTGGCATACAATCTTTTAGAATTGTTTCTCTAAGATACTTATATTTCAAATACTTCAAACTGGCTGTTTTACTATATAATTTATTTAAATTAATAGAATCATATTCTTCAACAGCACCTAATAGTTCAACCAAGAGAGATTCAATAAGAGGTTCATAATCCTTTTTTCTCTCGCAGTCTCTTAGAATACCAAAATATTTGCCCTTTATATAATCACAATATGCTTCGTGACATACACTATTATTCATCTTCTCCATAATCATTTACCTGCCAATTTTCTATAATCAAAAATTTTGCCTCTGGTAACTCTACTATAATTACTAAGAAGATTTTTTACTTCTCGGTCAATTACATTGACTTGCGCATTACACAAAGCATTCAAATGGCTTGCTTGAGATTTAAACTCAAAATCAGACTCTCCAAATTTTTGCTGGGTCACATCTGTATCTGCTATACCTCTCTTAAACCATTCTCTTTTCATTAGAACGCCTAAAATGTTGACTTCCTCTGGACCTAAATCGTTCTTAAATTCAGCAGTCGCGTCATCTCTGTCAAAAATATCTACTTTTGGGCATAAGAAGTAAGGAATAGCACTCTCTAAGAGAGAATGCATATCATATTCCATTACCACATCACTAAGTTCTCCAAGATTATAATCTTTAATTTTGCTTAAAAAGGAATCGTAGACTTTTTGGTATGGGGTAGCCATAATATCACCCCTTATGCCTTATTATTGTCTAAATGCTTTTTCATTTCAAGAATATCTTTTCCAGTCGCGGCCTTCAAAAGATTAATCTTTGAGAAAGTAAGGCTTTCGCATTTCAAAGCTGCGGAAATAATCGTATCAAGACGATATGGAGAAGAACTCTTTAAAAGTTTATCAAACTGCAAATCACTTCCAGTTTGGATTAATTTGATGATATCTTCTTCACTCATTCTTTCTTCGTCTGTTGCTGGAAGATTAACATACCCACCAGCAATTTCTTCCATGGCCTCATCGTCTTCACAGACTAAATACTGGCTATTAAATAATTCCGGTACTCCTGGATAAGTTAAAGCTTCTTCAAGCTGTTCTTTGTTCATCTTAATACTTCTATTAGGTTGAATGAATCTCGATAGTCTAATTTCTGGAACAACAATCCCTACCTCGTGATTGCTGATATTCTTAATAGCTAAAGTTTTCTTTTCCATAATAATTACTCCTTATACTCAAAATGGGCGGGCTATTGCTAACCCGCCCTATCTCATTCATTCTCTCTTAATTAGGTAAGAGAGGTATTCTCGTAAATTGCCCAGTTGTTGTAGTGCATAATAGCAACTCCAACTTTCTGGTAAACTGAAAGTTCGATTGAACGGTCTTTATTCTTAAACTCGTCAACCTGAGTACCACCCTCAAGAACGATAGTGGCAATCTTGCTGCTCATACCAGGGATAATATAGCAGAAGCGAGGGTCAAGAACTTTCTCTGTATTAGTTTCGTCCGTAAAGCTTTGAGGTAAAGTTACAATCGGACAACCTTTATACATTTGAAGCACGCCATAAGTTCTCATATCCTCTACGTCGGTGTCGCTAATCTTAGTTGTTCCTCCGACTGTAACTGAGTTGGCTGGAATTGTATCAGCGAACTCTGGGGTACATACGATGATTGGGTCGCCATAAGCTCTGATTGTAGTGATAAGTCCATCAAACTTTGCTTTGTCGAAGCTACTTGCTGTAGTAACAGTGTTAGTAGGTCTAGTCGCATCAATACTTGCATTAAGAGCCTGAGAAAGTTGAGTAAGAATATTCTCCTCAATACCCTCCATCAAAATATCAAGATATTCAGAAAGGTCTTCTTGTCCAGAAAGCATGCGCTCAAAGTCAAGGATAGCAGCTCCGCCGATAGCTTCAACGCTGATTTCCATCTCTGTGCGGTCTAGTCTGAATGTCTCAAATACGCCACCAAGTCCTACCTTAGTAATAAAGCTTTTCGCACGAGCGCGACCTACTTTCTTAGTGAAAGTAACTTTTTGTCCGTGACCAACAACTCTCGTATCAGCAAGGAAACGATAGCTGTCCTTTACATACTTAGGAAGAATTTCGTCGAAAATCTCCTGCATAAGTTCAAAAATATCTAATTTGTTTCTGCGATAGCTATTATAGTCGCCGCCTAACTTCTTCAATTCCTCTCTGAAAGCCTCTTGAACATTTTCAGTGGAAATTTTTCCTGCGAAGTCAGCTGGTAGAGCCTTGGGGACAGTGTTAGTCATAGCAGCTACGCCAAGAACTTTCAAGTCTTTTAAATTAGCCATTACTTTTTACCTCCCCTAAAATTAAAGTGCTGTGATGTCAGTTACAATAAACTTTACTGCTTTCTGACCATCGGGCATAGTAGTCATTTTTACAACGGTGAAAGGAGAACCTGAGAGAGTTTTATTAATCTCAATTACTCCAGTGTCTGCGTTAGGTTTACCATAGCAGCCGCCGTTTTTGATTGCTGTAGCAAGTCCAGCATCATCAGTGAAAGTATCTGCTTCATAGCAAACAGTGTTAGTAGTGAAGGTATCTCCGTCTCTCAAGAAGTAAACGGAAGCCATTTTACCGGCCTCTACCTTATAGTTTTTAAGTCCCGCATGGAACTGGTCATAAATCAATTCGCTGTTACCAAGAATACCCTTTAGGGCGCCAGTGATTTTAACTGTGCCAGCAGGCTTATCAACAGCAACGATTGTACCATTTTCTGCTCCATTAGGGAAAGCAGTAGTATCCAATGAGCACTGAGCTTCATTATAGCTTCTGTCAATGCGATTGGTTTCTAACATGCCGTAACCGTCATGTGTCAATCTTACGATAGCCATTTATTTGCCCTCCTAAATTAATGTGTATATTTTTTCAAGATACCTACAAGACCAGTAGCTCCGGTATCATCTAAGATTGCTGCTGGAGCCATTGGTTTGGCTGGTTCTTTAGAGAACATAGCTGGCTTTTCTTTCTTTACAGCGAACAAAAGTTCTTTTTCAAGTTCTTCCATGCTGAAATCTGCCATCTTCTCTTTAATAGTTGCCAACGTCGCGTCAGAAATCATTTCTTCATACTCTGCAACTTTAGCTTCTTTCGCTTCCTTTACACGCGTATCATGTTCTTCTTTTAACACATCATAATCGGCCTGTAAAGAATCAAGCTTTGATTGAAGTTCATCTTTTGCAGCGTTAGCTTCTAATTCATAAGTAGATTTCTGGCCTTCCAACTCAACAATTTTAGCATCTTTTTCAGAAATTAAATTGTCTTTTTCTGAAATGGTATTGTTAAGATTTTCAAATGCCTCTACAATTTCTGCTGGTTTGCTATATTGGCTCTTTAACTTATCGTAATCAGGTACGTCCTCTTGACGAATCCAAGAAGTATATACAACTTCTGGTTCCCCAACCATTTCGATAGTACCATCTTCTTTTGTTACAAAAGCATATCTCTCATATTTGCTTTCTTCTACTGTACAAACTATTGCATAGTCAACACCTATTTCACAAGGCACTTTATCAATCTTTACTTCCTCTTCTTTTGAGAAATCTGGATTGACAGCCTTCCAAATGGCGTCTACTTTAGTGTCTGGTGAGAACTTAAAATTGGTCAAATCCATCTGTTCTGTTCCTCCTATATCAGTATTTTCTTTGCTGGTTTGTGTAAGCTCCGCTTTGGAGAGGAATTCTCCGAATTGAGTTAACAAATCAAAGAAAGCCGCGCCTTCAAAACAGGGCGTAACATCTTTACCAAGAGCACTCAGTCCAATGAAAAAACCATCTGTATAAACATAGTATTCTTGGCCATCCATAGGAACCCAGGCACCTTTAATAGAATTAATATCCAATTCAAGAGATTGTGGGTTTCCAATGATTTTACTGGCATTTTCTAATCTACCAGTATATAGATAAACGTCAACTACATAATATGTCCTTTTAACTCCATCATCATCAATTTTTTCCATCCATTCGCCATTGGGATTCTCTGGAACTAAACCATATATGCGCGCGACGTTTCTATCTCTATTATGAGAAGTGAAATCCTCTTTCTCTTCATCATATATTCCTACTACAGGGACATACGGGAGAGTAGAGATAAGTTTTTCCGCAAATTCATCTGTAATGTAAGCTCTATTTCTATTTTTATATTTATAGAATATACTTACCCTACCCTTTGAAATTAATGGAGTTACTTGTTCAAAATCTCCTTGCGGAATAGCCGTAAATAATGTTGGAATCTTATTTTCCATTCTCATTATCCTCCCGCGTTAATATTTTTTATTGTTTTCTCACTTTTTTCTTCAAGAGGCTTTTCTGGCCTACCTGGCCCTTTTGAATCTTCTTGAATATCGCCCTTTTGTCTACGGCCACTAGAGTCTTCCGAACTCATAGTATTTGAGGTTTTAGGAGGAATTAGAATTTCTCCAAGATTAAGAATGTCGTTTTCTAGAGTTTTTGTATCTAGAATTGTTGATTGTTTCTTCCCCGTTGCAACATAAGGTAAAATTAAAGAATAACCAGATTGAGCTTGTTTTAAATACATATCAACAAGTCTTTTTTCATTATACCATGTGAGAGGAAGTATAGTGACTATTGGTTCTAATTTCTTATATTTAAAGTGAGACAAACATAACATTGAAAGCCAATTTGAAAAGCTAGTAATTGCTTGGCTCATAAAGCTAGTAGAATTGCTTATAGATAACTCTAAAGAAGTTGCTGTCGTGGAAGCAAACATTTCAAAACTGATTCCTGCGTTTTCATATTTTGGAACTAACATTTTTTCTATATTATTGTTAGTTACAGAACCAGTAGAAGATTGAGTATCTTTTAAGGAGACTTCATTTGCTATTGTGGTTAGCACATCTATATTTGGGTTATCTCTAAAAATCTCGGAGACAGCTTCGTGCATTGTTTCCATTTCTTCCAATAGCACGTCCAAATCTCCTTGTTCGTCTAATTCAAATCGCTGGACAAGAATTTTTTCTAGTTCCTGAGTATCCCTTCTTTTTTCAATATCTTTATAATCATTAAAGTTAATTATATCAATTATTGTATCAAAGAATGGAGGCACTGGAATTCCTCCGAATTGAAAAGCGCAAGACTCTTCTGGAGGCAACATAGCATAATAATTACTATTTTTTATAGTTCCGTTTTGGTATTTTCTCCATAGTGATTTCACAGACTTCGGGAAAGAATCTAAAGCTTCATTTAACTCTTTCTCATCGGTATATTTATTGAAAAAGCGCACGTCGAATTCAACAATATTAGTATTGTATGGACTTTTATATCTGCTTATACAATAGTTCGGGTCAAGCATAGTTATTGTAACTCTATCATCATCAAAAAAATTTATATAACCATAAAATGCGCCGTCTATTAACATCCTAGTTGCTATAAAACCAAAAGTATCTTCAATGTTTAAGTGGTCTAGAAAATCTAATGTTTGAATATAGAGTTTTTTTACAGAATCCTTTTTATTCTCATTAAAATCAGTAGCTAAATGTTTTAAATCAAGAGTATAATAATATTTATATAAGTAAGAAAAATAATTCAATATCCTCCTATAAGATGTAGAAGTCTTATAATAAAAATTAGATATTTCTCTCATTAGCTCTATATTCAAGTCGTTCTTCGCATCATTGATATCTTCAATTGAATACCCATCTGAAAATACGCTAGAACTGACAAATCCATATTTAATTCCATATGGAGCTTCTCTCGTCTTTGCCCAGTCTTTTACTAACTTATTGAAAGATGCTAATTGCTCGGAGGTTTGCTTTTGTTTAGTTTCTTCCATTCGTTTTACCTCCCTTACTAAATAATAAGAACTTTCTTAGGTCGCGCGCACGATTTCGCTTCTTCTTATAATACTCATCTTCTAATTCTCTAATTCTCCATAAAGCATATTCAAAAGCACTAAAACGGTCTTTATTTATACGCCTATTAATTTGTTCAACGACAATATCTTGATTCCCAACTCCAGTATTACGAAGTCGTAGATTACAAATCTCATCAAACAATTTTGTTGTTTCAATATGGGGTGCTAATCGGGCAAGTCTATCTAGCGGGCGCATTTTAGCTCCCTTTTTAGTAGACATTAACTTACTTTTAGCTTCTTGTTCTTTCACTAAAAATCTAATATGTCCATTAGCAATTTGAGAAAAACAATTACTATGAATTTTGCTGTTTAAAGAAGGTGTAGCTTTAAGTACATATAAAACTTTATCCCCAGGATACTTAGAATACTCTTCGTCATTCCAAGAAGCAAGTGCGGGATATAAAACTCCATCTACTCCAAGCTGTTCCATTACTAAAAAGTCCAATAAACCTACGCCTAAACCAGTTCCGTCAATTAATATTTCTTTAGGTTTATACTTCAAATACATTTTTTTAATTTCAATAGCTTGAAGTGAAAAGTGCATATCATGTAAACCAACTGAATTTATTAATTGTTTATAGAAATAGGTTTCTCTTGGCGTAACTTTAAATACTTGAACAGAAGTTAATACTCCAAGTCGTGCGACGTCTACAGATATATAGTAGAAAACCTCATTATTCCCTCTAGTTTTTCGTTCTTTTTCTGGGTTTAAAATTCGTCTATATTTAGATAAATTATCATAATCAATCCAGCTATCGCTAGAACCACCAGTCCATATAGACAAATATTCGCGCGCGAAGCTATCTTCTTTATATGTTGGTGAAATTTTAAGTTCCTCTACGAAGGTTTTATTCAATAGCCCATGTAACATTGGAACTCTATAATCACAGCCCCATACAAAAGTTGTTTTTGGACTTACTATTGATTGGACAAATAATTCAATCAATTTTTCATAAGCAAATGAACCTTTTACACCAGCAGAAGTGATATATATTTGAGCTTGATGCGGTTCTGTTTCATCTAACTTACCATTTGCCATTCTTCTATCAACATTCATCAAAGGAAGAACAACTTCTGAAAGAACGGTCCCGTCGTGGTCTCTTGTTTCGTCTATAATGCCACCACTTCTACGTCCTCCACGAGTAGAATCAAGAGCGCCAACAACATCAAATACGCTTCCATTTTTAAAAACTAATGTAACATAGTCTTTACTCATGTTCTTTTTCACAAGTTCTTTTTCTAACATTGGGAATAGTCTTAAAAGTTCGTTAATTTTTTCTGTCGCAATTTTTGCTCCCTGCTCCTTGCCTGGCGCGCAAATAAAGAATTTACTCCCAGGCAAAAACATACATCTCAAAAATCCGGCTAGAATTGAAAGAAATGATTTTGAGAAGGCGCGGGGTGCGACGCAATAGTGATAACGATATCTAAGGCTCGCGCGCAAGAAAATTCTTTGGTAGAAATAAAGAGTGAAATTTGAATTAGCTGGCGTTATATTATCAATAAATATATCTGGATAGTTAATATAAAACTCCAAGAGAGAAGTCATTTGAGGACGATATTTTCTCAAAAACGGTTCGTTTAAATGAACGTTCTTTGGAATTGCTACATTATACCCACTAATCATATCTCTACCTCGAAATCTTCTACCTCATCATCTTCATCAAGAGGTGTTGGACTTTCAAAAGCTACCTCATCCTCTCTTTCCAATCTCTCCTCAATATTCTCAATATTTTTCTTCTGTTGGATTCTCTCTTCAACCTGGTCAACGATTGTACTCTCATTGTTCCACAATCTAGTATTATACGCTTGAATATTCTTCATAGTAACATCAACAACATCATTCAACTCATTATTATGAAACTTTTTCTCCCATCCTATCTTCTCATAGAAAAGCGCTAATTCGCTAACCGATTCAAAACTATTCATATCTCTCGCGTTATCAGAAGTAAAACCAGCTTGTAATTGAAGTTTATTATAAGCAGTAATTAACTTATCAATAGGCTCTCCATTGGCAATCGCGCGGTCTATTTCAAACGAAATCTTCGCCATTTTCTTAGCATTATCTTCAGCTATAACGTCTGGGAATCCATAACTTTCCTCTATTCCTTTATAGAATCCTTGAAGTTGGTATAGTTCTGCTGGAGCATACGAACTACCGAAGCGCGCACGTAAATTATCAAGTTCTTTCTGATTAAATACTTCGTGAATTTCTCTTTCGTTGCCTTCTTGAATAGCCTCTTTCCACTTCTCAAAATATTCCTTCCAAGAGATACGCTCATATTCCGCGGCGGAAAACATATCTAAATAAAGCCCCATTGCTTCGGATGGATTAGCTTTATAAATTTTCGTAAAATCGTCTGGTCTAAATGGAACGTCTGCCCATTGGCAAATTAAATCCACAATACTCCAATCTCCCTCTTGGTCTACAACAATCTCACTTAAACAACTTCTACAAATAGGAGTATATCCATCCGGGAAAAATAACGATTTGGTTTGACAATAGTCTTTCTTTGTTAAAAACCTTCCGCATAAAGTGCACTCTCTAGCTTTAAAAGATTTCTTATTAAAAATCACTTTTTAGCCCCCTTTCTTCTTTCCTTATCACAAACCTTACACCTAGAAGTATACCCGTCTGCGCTAGATTTTTTCCTCACAAATTCACGAGGGTCTTTCAATTTCCACTGGCCGCAACAACTACACTGTTTCCAGGCATTAGGATTATTCCTCTCTAGCCAATAGTCCTTATGGAGAGTTACTGCTTCGCTAATCTTCTTACAAATTTCTTTAGTATAAATAGTAGATATGTAGTTTTCGTTGTAAGAAAGTCCATATAGTTCTTCGAGTTTCTTCTTTATTTCTTGGTTCGATACTTTGTGTTTCTTTAATTCCACTATTGTCTTGCGCGAAGGGTCAAGTGGAGTCTTAGATATATAGAAATCTAAGGTTTCTATTAAATATTTTGCGTTTGAATCTGGTTTATCTAACGATTCTTCTAATAGAGTAGAATAAAACTCTAAAACTCCATAAATGTGAGCTGGGTCTTCGAGATTTAGAGAATTTGGATTAGAAGGAATCTCGAAGTTCGATTCTCTATCTTCTTTTGGATTGTCGAAGCGTAGTGAATTGCCTATTTTTAACCCCAGTGGTTTTACGTCTACTCCTACGTCGAAGGTATAGGTGGGAGAGTAGAATGGCTGGGAGAAATCGAGACGTCTAGGATTTAAAGCCTCACTAATGACGTATTGTTGGCGTTTTAAGTCTATAAGGAAGTGTTTGATTTTATATAGGTCTGTTTGAGATTTTGGTTTTAAGGATGGGTCGGTTTCTTCTCCTTTTCCTACCTTATAAATGTGCTCCCACTTCTCAATTTCTTCTAGGAGAGGCTGGAGCTCTGGTAAGCTCTTGTCTATGATTGGTTTAGGACTGGTATAGCGCGAACGACCTATTGGACGGATGGAACGTTCGTCAAAAGCTGGATTAGACGTTAGGTCTTCGAGACTTTCTAATTCTCTTTTTTTATAAGATTGGTATTTGGTTTTTATCTCTATTGACTTTTTATCTACTTCACTTTTTCCATCTTCTCCTTTCCCGAACAGAATATAATTCGCCATAGACTCTAATTCAGAAGAAGATGGGTTAGATTTTTCTTTTAATAAATTTTCCACGTAGATTGTTCTCTCTCTATCTGAATATAAGTTAAAATCTAAAATTTCTTTTCACCTCTTTTCTTGACTTATTTGTCAAGTTTTTCTTTAATTCTATTATACCACTTTTTGAAAAGGAAGTCAAAAAGTTAGAGTAGGGAAATATAAAATTTTAAAGAGTCAAAAATTTAGTTTTGGAAAATAATGGACGTATTTGAGCAGGCCGCACGACGGGGAAAATTCACTTTCCCATTTTTTCCCAAAACCGCCCCCCCTATATGCCTTTTAACGTTATACGGGCAAAAGTATGTATAGCATAATATACAAAAACCACGCTTAAACGTTGTGTAAAATGACGACAAATTTTTTTCAAAAAACTATTTACAATATACAAGTAATGTGATATTATAATAGTGTCGAAAGACACTAACCACAAAAACAGAAAAGGAGAAAAAAATCATGGCAAGAATGACAAGGAAAGAATTGACGAAAAGCGTCAATAAAGGATGGGCTTTTGAGGCTCAGATGTCGTTACTTAAAAGGTATAAGCGCGACGGCCGCGCGGGTAGTTACGATTTAATGAATAAAGGGCGTGTATATGAATGCAAGTTCTTCACCATTAAGCCCGCGACAAAAGGAAAGAACGCTGAATACAACAGCGCTCACGGCTTTAAAGCAATCAAATCCAAAAGCCTTTATACGCAAGTACAAGAGTATTGCTTTACTTTTGATACTTTGATTGTTGGCTATGGTGAAAGCATTGATAATTATGATAGCTTTACCATGACCAGTGAAGAAGCTGTGGAATGGCTGTATAAACGGCTCCAGTATAAAGCCGGGTCTGATGAAGTCCGTTTTTGCTGGGGTGGAAAGAGCTTAGAAAGCCGTTATGAAAGCCGGCTTGCGAAACTGAAAAGTGAGGGTTACACGCTGTAATGATTATGCGGTTCTAAGGGGCATCCGCTCAAAAGCCCCATTCCATAGGCAAAAGCCTAACATAAATAGAAAAGGAGATTTTAAAATGGAAAGAACAGCTATTAAAAAGATTCAAGAGCTATACTCAAGTATGGACATCGAAAGCGGCTTTCTGGTGAGTAAAACAGCATATGAAGCTATCTCTTTAGCACTGCACTTCATGACTAAACAGGACTACGTTGTATTGATGTATGATGAAGATACTGACGGCGATGTGGTTATTACTTTCGGATACTATGATAAGCGGGATGCTATAAGGCTGATTGATATTATTCAAGAAGCAAGAGAAAGAGAACTGTAATAGTAAAGAAAGCGGGATGGGCTTCTGTTACGGAAGCCCTATACCGCAAGAAAGGAATAGATAATATGGGCTGGAAAATTATAGCAAGAATCACTGATGGGAAAGAAGAACGGATTGTCCATACTACGGGACGGCTTGAATCTCACGCGGAAAACGCATTAAAGAAATACTATTTAGACAAGGGATTCCACATCGTAGAAAAAACAGGATTTTATTTCAAAATGAATAAAATTAAATAAAATTTTTAGAAAACAATCCCGAAATTCACGGATTGTTTTCTTTTTGTCTGAAATTACTTGTCTATTATAGACAAGTAAATTATTTGAAAAGATTGTTAAAAATATAACGTAATAAATTACTTGTCTATGCTAGACAAGTAAATAATTCTTGACTAAAACGTCTTTATGTGATATAATTATTTATAGAAAGAAAGGAAAATTCCCAGTAAATGGTAATTTGAAGAACTGTAAAATTTTGTCAATTTTTGGAGGTTTTATTATGGAAATTCATGGCTATCCCGTAATTCAAGAGGAAGGTTTCACAATTACTCGCGGAGCTATGAAGCCTGCGACCTATGAGAGCTACGAAGCTGCGAAATCAGCTCAAGAAAAGCTGGTTGGCTCAACAATGACCTATAAAGTTAGTGTCCCACCTGCTGAAGTAGAGGAAATCCTTGAAAAACGGCGTTAATCCTTTCTTTCTGTGGAGAAATCGGGCTATTGCCCGATTTTCTCTATAAAATTTACTTGTCTATGGTGGACAAGTTATTTTATTCCGCTTTGGGAAAAATTTTTAATTTTTCTATTGACAATCCCGAAATTCGTGGTATAATATAATTGTGATAAGGAAGTGGTTAGCCTTATTACAATAAATCTCCATTTTATCCCTTTCTGTTTAATGGATAGAAAAAGGCGTCATTTTTGCCATGAGAGGACGCCTCCCTTTCTATTAGAAAAACTTGTCTATTGTAGACAAGTAAAATTATTGAGAAATTTTTTAAAAAAAGTATTGACAATATAAATAGAATAGGTTATAATATAATCACAGGAAACCAAAAGAAATAGAAAGAGGGATAAATATGAATTTTTATGAAGTTGCTTGTGCTATTGTTGGGAATTTGTTCTTTCTCACGTGCGGTGCTTTTGTAGGATTCTTTGCTGTCTATGGAACGTATAAAGCACTTAGTAAAATTCCGCTTTGGGAAGATATTAGTAATAAGTTCGCACCAAAAGAAAAGTCTTGTATTTGCGAATATGGGAAATATAAATACGTAGTTGACTATTGGGAAGTTGACCCATTCAGAAAACAATATATGGTTGCCATAACCGATTTACAAACGAATGAATTTGTTAATAACATGTCTTGGACTTCTGATTTTAGAACGGCACGAAAAAGATTTAAGAAAATTTGTCGAGATTTTAACAAGTGCGCGCCTTGGGTGGTTGCTATGGTAGATAGTCAAATTAGTAGGAGCAAAATGGACGTTTAATACGTCCATTTTATTTTGAAATTTTTTACTTGTCTAATGTAGACAAGTATTTTATCCCTAAATTATTTAGAAAATTTTTAAAATTTTCTTGATATATCCCGAAATTAGTGATATAATAAAACCATAGAAAAGAAATAACTAACTTCTTCAAAGAAAGGAAATGAAGAAAAATGAAGATTGAAAAAATTGCAAGAAAGTTCGCTTTTAAAGATATTAATAGAGGCGAAGTTTTTTGTCAAAATGGCAGGGTTTACCTAAAGACGGCTATATTTTCAAAGGGAGAACGAATCTACAACGCAATAGATTTAGAAAACGGAACGTTTATTAGAATTGGTGAGTATGACGAAATAATAACTTATCCAAACGCGAAATTGACCCTTTAAAGGGTCTTTTCTTTTACTTGTCTATTATAGACAAGTAAATTTTTTAATAAAATTTCAAAAAATGTATTGACAAAAACAAAATAATAGAGTATAATATAATTACAGAAAGGGGATAGAGCAAAATGAAAAAAATCTATTTTGATATGGATGGAACAATCGCAGATTTGTATGGCGTTGAAAATTGGTTGCCGATGTTGCGCGCGGAAGATGCGACACCATATAGAATTGCAAAGCCTCTTGTTAATATTACAGAATTGAATGTCCTGTGCGGACTTCTTCGCCGCCAGGGATATGAAATCGGCGTTATTTCTTGGCTATCAAAAGAAAGCAGCAAAGAATATAAAAAAGCAGTTCGAGCCGCAAAACGCGAATGGTTGAAAAAATATTTTCCAGCTTGCGGGAATGAAATTCATCTTGTTCAATACGGGACACCGAAAAACTATGTTGTTAAAGCAAGAAATGCGATTTTGATTGATGATGAATTTGAAAATGGTATTAGATGGATGATGCACGGCGGGGAATGGATTGACCCGACCGAACAAAAAATTGAAACCGCTTTGCGGTCTATGGTGGGAATTTAATTCCCACCTTGTTTTATATTACTTGTCTAAAATAGACAAGTAAATTTCTATTGACTTTTAATCATATCTATGTTATACTATATTTACAGAAAGGGGATAGAAATAATGAAATACCAATACCGCTTAATGATTATAGACCAGAAAGGACAAAAGATTCTTTTTGTTCATAGTTTCAATAGCGATGAAGAAATGCGGGAACAACTTTCGGAATGGTATCCCTGTTGTAAAATTCTTTCTCTGGCGAGGTTTAATAATTATGATACAAAAGAACAAAGATAAAGAAGATGCGAAGAAACGGCGTAACTTTTGGCCGATTAGTCCAGTAACAAGAGTAAAGCAAAGTAAAAAAATATACAAAAGGAAAGGAAGAAAGAAAAATGAAAAGACGTTTTAACGTCTTTTCTTTTACTTGTCTAGATTAGACAAGTAAGTTTTTCTTGACTTTTTCTCATTTATCGGTTATAATATAACCATATCAAGAGAGAAAAGAAAGTCAAAGCGAAAGTAAAATTTCAAAAGAAATTGAAAAAAAGACTTGACAAACCTAAATCTCTATGGTATAATAAATACAGAGGTCAGGAAAGAAACTAACCGAAAAAATAAGCGGTCACGGCTAAAGGTGACAGAAAGGAAGTCTATTATGGCTAACACAATGAAGAAGTCCGAAGTTCTTGCTAATGCTCGTGAAAGCGCGCTCTCTACTCTGGGATTGCTCGACATTCCCGGCGTTCGGCAGATTGGCCCGTGCGAATTCGCGTTTCCCGCTGGTGAATCTCCCGATGGGGAAACGGTGTATGCGCGTGTAAAGGTGTCCGCCGCAAACTACAAGGCCACAGAGAAAACTCCCGCTTTCGATATTGAGGGCGCGGCGGGTGATTATGCCGCCGAAGTTGAGGAAAAGGCAAAGGCCGCGGCAGAAAAGGCCGCCGAGCGTGAACGCAAGGCCGCAAGCAAGCGTAAGTAAAAAGTTAGCCCCGCTTTGTGCGGGGTTTTCTTTTATAGAGTTTACTTGTCTAAAGTAGACAAGTATTTTATATTAGAATCTTTTTAAAAATTTTTATTTTTTCTCTTGACATATTCTAAAATTAGTGATATAATATCAATAGAAAGAAAGGAGAATTTACAATGTTACATGCTTACGAGTGGAATTTAGAAATTTTGTGGGAAGATTGTGATGAGTGGGAAGATACAGGGTATAGCGGTTTAACCTTAGAAGAAGAAAAACTTCAAAACAAGATATTGTTTTAAAGAACGCTAATTTTGACGATGTAATAAAATATATGAAAAGAACATCTATCCCATGTTTTCACGTTGACTATACTCTTTTTAAACACAAACCCTTTATTCGTTATCATCGGCGCTACTATATGCAGAAAGATGAAAAACTTTTCAAAAATGATATAAAGAATATTTCTATCCGAATGAAATATTAAGAGAAGAAGAAAATAACTTTGCAAGAACTTTTTGAGGAATTTCCCACAGAACAAGCCATTCAATATATAAAAGAAAGAGGTTTGTCTGTTTGCCCATATGGAGTAGAGAAGTAATTCTCTACTCTTTTATTTTACTTGTCTATTGTAGACAAGTAAATAAATCTTGACATTTGATTTATTTATGATATAATATAATTACAGAAAGGAGATAGGACAATGACAAATGAGGATTTTATTAAAAATAATCTGACCGAAAGAGATGTAGCCGCGTTATTAATGTCTGGAAGGCATCCAGAAAGTAAAATAATAAAAGACGCACGGAAAGTTTTTTCCTATTGGTCATCTTTTGATTTTACGAAAAATTCTAATTGTGGAGAAAAGAAAATTTTTTCAATTTGGGCTTATTCTTTTTGGAGTAATCCAAAAACGCATATACCAGAAAGAATTGGACGTGAGATTTTGTTATCTCGTCAAGTTTGGTTGTCTATGCCATATAATAAAGAATATTGGAATGAAGCAGTAAAAAAATATAATGAACGGTGGGAAATAAATGAATAAGTTAGAGAATTTGGGAAGTGAACTTTTTTCAATAGCAAACAGAATTGAAGATATTCGAGTGGAACTCTATCGAAATGAAGAATATAAAAAACTTTTTCTTTTTGAAAAAGAGTTTCAAGAAGAAGATGATAGGCTTTTTAAAACTCAATCCGATTTGCGCGACTTGGCACACTTTTTAAATAGTGACTTGGACTATCTTTGATAGTCCAAATTAACTTGTCTAACTTAGACAAGTTTTTTATTTATAAAATTTTCAAAAAGGTATTGACATTCTTTTCTATTGGTGTTATAATAATATTACAATCAAAGAATGACGATAAACTTGATTGTAGAAAGAGGTTTGTAAAATGGAAAAGAAAAAATTTCTCGTGCTTGATGTTGAAACTGCTAATGATGTTAATTGTCCCCTTGTTTATGATTTGGGTTTTGCCGTATGCGATAAATACGGAAAAATTTATGAAAAACAGTCAATGCTTATTTATGAAGTCTATCGCGGTGAGCGCGAATTGATGAATTCTTGCTATTATGCGAATAAAATTCCAGAATATGAAGAACAAATTAAAAGAGGGGAAACAAAAATTGTGCGGTTCTTTACCGCATGGAAAATTATTCGCGATACAATGAAAAAATATAACATTGATACTATCGCGGCGTATAATTGTAATTTTGACCGAAATGCACTAAATAATACAATTCGATATTTGACAAAAACAGAGTATAGATGGTTTTTCCCCTATAATACAAAATATATGTGTATTTGGCATATGGCTTGCCAAGTAATTTATACTCAAAAGACTTTTCAAAAGTGGGCAAAGAAAAATAGTTTTGTTTCCGCCTCTGGCAATATTCAAACTTCCGCAGAAATCGGACATAGATACTATACAGGAAATACAAATTTCCAAGAGGAACACAAAGGCTTACAAGATGTTATTATAGAATGTGGTATTATGGCAAAATGTTTTGCGCAACATAAAAGTATGAAAAGAGGAATAAACCGGCTTTGCTGGAAAATTCCACAGAAAGTGACCGCATAGGTCACTTTCTTTTTTTTTAAAAAAAAATAACTTGTCTATGGTAGACAAGTAAATTCTTCTTGACTTTTCATCGTTCTTTTGCTATAATATAACCATAGCAAGAGGAACGGCAAGCAAGAGAAAAGAAAAAAATAAAAAAAACTTAAAAAGTGCTTGACAAAATGCCGCCAATTTGCTATAATATAATCACAGGGAACGGAAAGACCGCTCCCAAAATAAAAGGCCGAAATACGGCAGAAAGAGGAAAAATTATGACTAACGAAATGACTATGAAGCAGAAGCAGGATGTTCTCCGCAACGCGGCTTTTGATAAGCTGAACGCGGGACACGCACTTGACGAGCCTATTCTGGTAGGCGCGAACGAATACGCTGTCTGCATTGATGGTTCTATCATCGGACTGGAAAATCAAGACTGTTGGGTCACGGTAAAGCTCACTGTTAAGAACTTTATTGATAGTGAGACACGAGAAGCATATGACGCATTGACCGAAGCCGAAGTTTACACGGGTGAACTTGAACAGAAGGCAAAAGAGGCCGCCGCAAAGAAAGCGGAACGCGAACGCAAGGCCGCGGAAAGCAAGGCACGGCGTGAAGCACGCAAAGCAAAAAAAGAGGAAAAGGGGGAGTAATTCCCCTTTTCTTTTTATAAAGTTTACTTGTCTAAAGTAGACAAGTAAAATAAAAGGGATAATTTATCTCTTTCAATTATTTATTAAATATTAATTTTATAAATACCGCCGTTTTCAATATTAGGAATATCTTCTTCTTTTATTGGTTGGATTAACTGATATTTTCTTTGTTTTACTTTTGATAATTCAATATAAATTTCTCCATAAAAAAATGTTCGCTCAAGGATTTCTTTTGCTTCTTCTTCTGTCTTAGCAACGCCACTTAAAAAAACATCATTACCAAAACCATCAATTTCTCCAAAAACTAAATAAATTTCCATAAGTTATGACCTCCTTGATTTATTTATATTCTATCATATATTTTTCTATTTGTCAATAATTATTTACTTGTCTAGGCTAGACAAGTTATTTTAAAAAATAATTCTTGACTTTTTCTTTATACATGATATAATTATATAAAGGAGTTGAAGCAATGGAAACTATTTACAATTGGCGCGGTAGAAAAATTCTTTCTAAAGTGCCAATCCCAAAGAAGAAAGGAGACTATTTATATTTTATTTCTTTTCCCGATGAAAGAACAGAGGAAAAGAAACTTGTAAAAATTGGAACTACTAACGATATTGTTAGGAGAATGAAAGAACATCAAAAATATTATAACACCACTATTTTAATTGAATGGATTTCGCCATCCTATTCTAAATGGACAACACTTAGAATAGAGGATAGAATGAAAAAATTTTGGATTGAAAAGGATTTGGGCGAATGGGTAAGGAATGACAGATTTTTAATTGATAGGAATATTAAAAATATTACTATCACGGTTCGAAAAGATTATACTTTTGAGATTGAGTAATTTTTTACTCAATCTCTTTTAACTTGTCTAATGTAGACAAGTAAATTTCTATTGACTTTTAATTTATTTTATGATATGATGTAATTAAAGGGGATGAACAAAATGAAAAAAACAAAATTTTATCAATGTCCTAAATGTGGAAAGTCAGATACAATAGAAACAAGTAATATTTTTTCTTTAGATGGTTGTGATTCAACAGGAAGTAGATTTGTAGCTTTCACTATGAAATGTCGCAGTTGTGGTGCTGAATTCCAAAATAATTTAATAACTACATATGCTGGTTTTTCTTATAAAGAAAACAAAAATAGTGAAGAATGTGACTTCGATATTTTTGGAGAAAAACTTGATAAAGATTTCGATTGACAAAAATAAAATATTGTGATATAATATAATTAAAGAAAGGGGAAATGTTATGTCTATGGTTTATAAAGTTTGTTTTGATAACTCCACCAAAGCAATTATGATTGTAGCAAATGGAAAAGGGGAAGCAAGAGAGAAGGCGCGCAAGCGTTATCACATCACAGACGCGATTATCTCTACTCTTGGCCCAGCAAAGAGAAAAGGGAAGCGTTGAGCTTCCCTTTATTACTTGTCTAAGTTAAACAAGTAAAAACTTCTTGACTTTTTGTTTTTATATGATATAATAGAATTAATAAAAGAGATAAATAATCTCTAAAGAAAGGAAAATTACAATGGATATTATTTACAGAGCTTTTGATGGAAAAGAGTTCGACTGTGAGGATGATTGTTCAAAGTATGAGACAATGATAAATGCCAAACGATTCAAAAGTAACATTGTTGGATTAGGTGAATCTGGTGAAGAAATTGGTTTGTCGGACGGATTAGAACAGTTTTTTCAAGATAGTTATTTTGTTTTTGTGAAAACACAAGAAGCAGTTGACTTTATAAACAATATGGATTTAATGATAAAAAGTCCTTATTGCGAAATGGGAGAATATTATTACTATGATGAAGGGGAGGACGGGTGGATTAGTATAAACGAAAAAATAAATGAGCTTTACGGGGAAATAGAGGAATTGTTACAAATCAAAAGGAAGTTGTATAATTTAACTAAGAATTGTGATTAAAGGGCTTATGCCCTTTAATAATACTTGTCTAATATAGACAAGTTTAGAAGAGGAAGATTTTAATCTTCCCCTTTTTCTTTTAAATAATTATAAATATCTTTTTCTTTTAAAAATAAAACATCTTTTTCATTAATAAAACCGATGCTAATTAAATTTCTTACTGCTGTCAATATATCGCCGGTTTCTTCATCTTCAAAATTATAAAATCTAAAATTAGAGCCTTCTCCGAGTACGCCAAAATAACCACACCCTTCGGGGTCTGTTTCGTGAATAACTAATTTCTTATTACTCATTCTTCTATCTCCTTCCTATTGTATCTACATTATAGCATAGAAAAACAAATATGTCAACAATTATTTACTTGTCTATTTTAGACAAGTTTTCCCCTTTTGTCAAATGTTTCACTAGCTTACTTGTCTACTTATCAAATATACCACTATCGCGCGAAAATCCTGCAAAAGTCAATAGGAGCTGCGATGTCAAGGAGCTGCGTCTGTAGGAGCTACAATTTGCGCGCAGGAGCTGCTAATATGTCAAATACTTGACAAAGGAGCTGGGTCCCGCTTTGGGTAAAACTCCTAAGGAGCTACATTTTATATCCCAAATATTTGACTTTTCTAAAAAAATATGATATAATATCTTAAAAAAAACATTTTTTCCTCCCTATCCAAGAGAAAAGACTCCAAAGCGGGCAAATATACTCCACTTTTGTCAAGTTTTTAATAAAATCCTCTATTTTTCTTTAAAAATCCTTGACTTTTCCTCTATTTTGTGGTATAATTATATTAGAAAATAAGAAATAGAATAGATTTTAAGTTAGGAGATTATCTATGAATAATAAGAATGGTAGTTTCTCTGTCCCTCCGTCTGAAACTTGTAATGGATGCGACTTTCTCCGCTTTGGAGAGAAGAGGTGCGCGCTCACCACTCAAGAGCGACCCTATCCAACAGAGCTAACTTACTTCACCAATAGTGAAGGATTTACTGCTGTGTTCCCTGCCTCTTGGTGCGGGACTAAACTCAAGAAAACTAAATCAAGGAATAAACCTAAGAATAAACCTAACCTTAATTCTAATATCTAAGGAGGTTTCTCTAGTGAACCAACAGGAAAAGATGGCCCGCGCGAAAGCCCTTACCTACGAGCGCCTCAAAACCGCTTTGGAAGATTTTGAACAAGTAGACGAATATTCTTTTGCTTCTCTGGAAAATATCGAAGGGGAAGACTGGTGGACGGTAGTCTCTATTGTGGCTAAAAAGAACTACGATATTGACGAAGCTCTAGAAGAATTCGAGATTAAAAAAGAAACAAAGCGGAAACGTCAAGAAGAAAAAGAGAAGAAAGAAAAGAAAAAGACTAGCAAAAGCTAGTCTTTTTTTTATATATTTTTTTAGAAA